>Ga0335072_10000032_pt1 | contig 292253 bp, 253 predicted proteins | sample Lox_Sample_21_FD_206725 | JGI IMG/M metagenome (GOLD analysis project Ga0335072, IMG submission 206725) | Soil microbial communities from Loxahatchee National Wildlife Refuge, Florida, United States - Lox_Sample_2.1 | ecosystem: Environmental > Terrestrial > Soil > Wetlands | place: USA... | reverse complement strand
GTGCCGTTCACGCGCAGGACAACACTGCCGCCCCGGCAACCCCGGCAACGAGCTCCAGCAGCAGCTCGACGGCTGGCGCGCCGGCGTGGCCGAATGGATTTGACGACCGCTGGTACATTGCGCCGACGGTGGGTGGTTACTACAACGACACCGACCGCAATACGCGCAGCCGCCAGGTTTTCTACGGTCTGTCGGTGGGTAAGTTCATCAGCCCGAACGTGTCGATCGAACTGTTTGTGGATCGCACCAAGCGCAAGGCGGACACGGACGTGTTCGGACAGGGCAACACCTGGTCGAACAACAACTACGGCGTGTCGGCGCGTTACTTCTTCGGTGACTGGAACTCGTGGCGTCCGTACCTGATGGGCGGCGTGATGGGCAGCTACCACCACAACCCGCTGAACGACGACTGGGCTCCGGCGGCGCAGGCTGGCGCGGGTCTGTCCAAGTCGATCACCGACAGCACGGATTTCCGCGTGGAAGCGGCCTACCGTTACGACTGGGACGACAAGACCCAGCCGCAGAAGAACGGTTACGGCGACTGGTACCTGGGCTTCAGCCTGGTGGTGCGCATCGGCGAAGTGCCGGCTGCGGCCGCGCCGGCCGCCCCGCCGCCGCCGCCGGCACCGGACTGCTCCAAGCAGTTCCGCAATGGCGTGAACCTGTGCGACAACAAGTGCCCGGATCTGCCGGAAGGCACGATCGTGGGTCCGGATGGCTGCCCGCAGAAGGTGGTGATCGACCTGAAGGGCGTGAACTTCAAGTTCGACCGTCCGAAGAAGGGCGAGACCAACATCGAGCCGACGCTGGCGGTGCCGAGCAGCGACTCGCTGGCGATCCTGGACCAGGCGGTGGATACGCTCAAGCGTTATCCGCAGGTGCACGTGACGGTGGCCGGTTACACCGACAGCGTGGGTACGCCGACGTACAACCAGGGTCTGTCGGAGCGTCGTGCGAAGATCGTGTACGACTACCTGACCTCGCACGGTATCGATGCGAGCCGTCTGGAAGGGCCGATCGGCCACGGCGAGAACGATCCGATCGACACCAACAAGACTGCTGCGGGCCGCGCTCGCAACCGTCGTACGGAGCTGCAGGTTCAGCAGTAATCCGAGGGTGGCAAAGTGTTACGGAAAAGCCCGGCGAAAGCTGGGCTTTTCTTTTGCCGTCAGGCTAGTCTGAGCAGCGCATGGCCACTTTTCGAACACGTTCGCATGCGCCGGCCCGACCTAGGTTCGGTCTGGCGCGCGTCATCAGCAAGCTGGGCGTCTGTTCGCGCAGCCAGGCTGAACGCGCCGTGCGCGAGGGCAGGGTAAGCGTCGATGGGCGCGTCGTGCTCGATCCGGAATGTCCCGCCGATGCCGAGCGTCAACGCATCTGTTTGGACGGCGAAAGAGTGTCGGCATCCAGGCGCATCTATGTGGTGCTGAACAAGCCGCGCGGCATCGTGGTGACTGCCGCCGACGAACGCGGCCGCGATACCGTCTACGAATTGCTCGCCACATCGGGCTTGCCCTGGCTCGGTCCGGTTGGCCGGCTCGACAAAGCCAGCGAAGGATTGTTGCTACTTAGCAACGATAGCGTGTGGGCAGCCGGGCTCACCGATCCGCGCCGTCACGTCGACAAGATCTATCACGTGCAGATCGATGCCATTCCCGAACAGGCATTGCTGGATCAGCTGCTGCATGGCGTCGAGGAGCAAGGCGAGCATCTCTCCGCCAAGCGGGTATCGGTGCTTCGCAGGGGCGAAAAAAATGCGTGGCTGGAAATTGTGCTGGATGAAGGACGCAATCGTCAGATTCGGCGTTTGCTCAAGGCGCACGGCATTGATGTACTGCGCTTGATGCGTATCGCCATCGGCGATGTCGCACTGGGCGAACTCGGCAAAGGTCAATGGCGACATCTCAGCGACGAAGAGGTGGCCAAGCTTGCGCATGCCCCGCGCAGTGAAGATGCCGAGCGTCCCGCTTCCCGGCAGGAGACCGGCGATGCCCCATCCGGCCGCACCCAGACCAGGATGTCCACGCAATCGCGGCATGAGGCGCCGCCGCCACGCGCCAAACGGCGCCGCTAGGCTCGCAGCACTTCCCGCCGTCGTACCGCGGCAAGATGAGTGCGGTGGTTGGTGTTTCATTGACGCCGACCGACGTGCGGGCCGTGTCATGGCAGGCGCCACATGCCGGAAACCGCCGGCACGTGGCGCCATCGCCGTTCAGCCGCCAATGACGCCCAGCGAACGCGCGACTTTGGTGAAGGCCGCAATGGCGCGATCCAGATGCTCGCGCGTATGCGCCGCGCTCATCTGTGTGCGAATGCGCGCCTGCCCTTGCGGCACCACCGGATAAAAGAAGCCGGTGACATAAATGCCTTCCTCAAGCAGGCCGGCGGCCATGGCCTGCGCTTTTTTCGCGTCGTAGACCATCACCGGCACGATCGGATGCACGCCCGGTTTGATGTCGAAGCCGGCTTGGGTCATCTGTTCGCGGAAATAACGGGTGTTTTCCTGCACGCGTTCGCGCAGATCGCCCGCCGAGCCGAGCATGTCCAAGACCTTGATCGCGGCAGCCACTACGTGCGGCGGCAGCGAATTGGAGAACAGGTACGGACGGGAGCGCTGACGCAGCATCTCGATCACTTCGGCGCGGCCGGTGGTGAAGCCTCCCAGCGCGCCGCCCAGCGCCTTGCCGAGCGTACCGGTGAAGATGTCGATCTTGTCCATCACGCCATGCACTTCCGCCGAGCCGCGGCCGTGCGGGCCGAGGAAACCGGTGCAGTGGCATTCGTCGATGTGCACCAGCGCGTTGTACTTGGCGGCCAGCGCCGTGATCTTGTCCAGCGGCGCGATGAAGCCGTCCATCGAAAACGCGCCGTCGCTGGTGATCAGCTTGGTGCGCGCACCGGCGGCATCGGCGGCTTGCAGCTGTGCTTCCAGGTCGGCCATGTCGCAGTTGGCATAGCGAAAGCGCTTGGCCTTGCACAGGCGGATGCCGTCGATGATGGAGGCGTGGTTCAGCGCGTCGGAAATGACGGCGTCTTCTTCGCCCAGCAGCGGCTCGTACAGGCCGCCGTTCGCGTCGAAGCAGGCGGCGTAGAGGATGGTGTCCTCGGTGCCAAAGAACGCGGCGATTTTCTTTTCCAGCGCCTTGTGCAGGTCCTGCGTGCCGCAGATGAAGCGCACCGAGGCCATGCCGAAACCGTGCGTGTCCAGAGCATCTTTGGCCGCCTGGATCACATCCGGATGGTCGGCCAGGCCCAGGTAGTTGTTGGCGCAGAAGTTGAGCACCTTGCGGCCGCCCTGCAGCTCGATCTGGGCCGATTGCGGGGAGGTGATGATGCGTTCGGCCTTGAACAAGCCCTGTTCGCGGATGGATTGGAGTTCTTGGGCGTAACGCGCCTGGCCGGAGTAGCTCATGGGGACTGCCAAGTTGGGGAAAGTGCCAATTGTCGGACTTTCCGGCGGGGGATTGAAGAGCAAGCCCGCAGGGCCGGGTCTGTTTGCCCGCCATCTGGCGCCATCGCTCAGTCGTGTGGACATACACGCCTTCGCTCTTGCTTGGCTGGCGAGCAAACAGCTCCCGGCGCGGGCCACGCCGACAGGGTAAACAGGCCTAGTGCAGGCCGAAATCGTCGCGCGTGGTCTTGCCCTTGTCCTCGATACCCGACGCATCCAGCTTGGGCGCCAGCACAAACACGCGGCTATCGTCGATCTTGCCGTGCAGGTACTGGCGCACCGCGTCGGCGCGCCGTTCGGCGAGGTGGCGCAGGGCGTCCTGGTCCACGTTCACGTTGGCCTCCATCAGCTTGATCATCGTTTGCGGCGGTTGCGACTTGATCAGGCCGATGAGGTCGCGCGGCTTCTTGAAGTCCGCATGCTTGTAGGCCTTGGCCAGGTATTTGTTGTAGTCGTCGGTGCCGGGCTTCACCGGCGCTGCCTTGGCGGCCTGGCTGCCGATGTCGTCGGCTTCCTCCTTCTGCACGGCGTCCTCGACCATCACCTTGCGCAGGCCGTCCTGGTCGAGGGAAGGATCCACACGGCCGGTGATATCGAGTTTGAGCGCCGGCTTCTTGTTCAGTATCGCTACGATCTGGTCAAGCCGTTGCCTGGCTTGGGCATCAAGCGCGTTCGAGCCAGGATCGAACTCCACGTAGCCCAGATCCTGCCCGCCACCGCCCATGCTCGATGCCAGCAGACGGAACGGCGCGGTGACCGCGCGCTTGATCAGGTTCACAAATGCCTGCCAGATCACGCCCCCGATACTGAAATGCGGATCGCTGAGCGAGCCGGACACGGGCACGTGGATATCGATGTTGCCGTTGGAATCGCGCAACAACGCCACCGCCAGTTTTACCGGCAAATGGCTGACGCCCGGCCCTTCGATGCGATCGCCGAAGGTCAATTGCGTGAGGAAAATATGATTGTCCGCATTCAACTTGCCCTGGTCGAGTTGATAGTGCACGTCCATCGTCAGGCGGCCCTTGGTGATGGGGTAGCCCGCGTATTTGCCCGAATAGGGCGATAGATGCGTCAGCTCCACGCCGTCGGCCTTGGCCTTGATGTCGAGGAAAGCCACCGGCGTGAGCGGATTGATGGTGCCGTCGATATTGACCGGCGAGTTGTCGTCCAACTGGCCCTGCAGGGTGACGTCGGCGGGCTTGTCGCTGGTATCGGTACCGAACGCGCCGATCTTGCCGGCCAGCTGCGTGATGTTGGCGGTGTAATTGGGCTTGATGAAGTTGTCGGTGTAGTTGAGATTGCCGTTGGACAGTACGATCTGGCCGATGTGGACCTGGGCGGCCGGCGCGGCGGAGGTGCTGGCGGTGGCCAGTGCGGCGCCGGTAGCACTGCCCGCTGGTGCGGGTGCAGGCGTTGTCGCCGCGGGAGCCGGGCCGTTTTCCGCGCGCGTCACGGACACTGGGGCTTGGGCCGGGTTGGATTTCACGTCCTGCAGGTTGATGCGACCGTTGCTGTTGACGATGACGCGGGCGTAGAAATCATCGAGCGCGAGGCCACCGATATCGAGCTGCGGCGCGCCTTGTCCCATGCGCAATGTCATATGAGTCGCGGCGAGCGAGTTCCAGCGCACGAAGTCGTCGTTGGTAACTTTGTCCATCACCCGCACGCGCCCCAGCACGATGCTGCCTTGGTAACGCACCAGCGGCTCGGGCTTGCGGTCGCGGTAGCGCGCGCGTCCGTTCATGCTTAGCAGGGCGCTGTCGATGCGCACGTTCAACGGTACGTTGGCCAGTGATTCGAACGGCGCGACGTTCAGTTTGGTCGCCACGATGCGCAGGTCCGCATCGAGCGGTTCGGGCCTCACGTTGCCGTTGATGTGAAACTTGCCGCCCCCAATGCCGCCACCGAGATCGAGCTTGATCGGCTTGTGCATGTTGTCGGAGAGCCCATCGATAGCGAACTTGTCGGCATCCACCGCGACATGCCCGTCCTTGCTCGGCAGCGTGGGATCGGTCAGCGCGAAGCTGCTGCCGTCGATGGCCAGATGCGCGAGGCTCCAGTGCCAGGCGGGCGACGCGGGTTGCTTGCCGTGTCCTTGCGCAGGCGTGGACTTCATCAGTCCGGCCAGGTCGATATGGCCGTTTTTCAGGCGTCTGGCGTCGATCTTCAGGCCCTTGAGGGTCACATCGCCCAGTTGTGCCGTGCTGCCCGCCAGATCGAGATGGGTGATGCCGGCAGTGAGCGATTGCCACGCAATCGGCTTGCGGCCATGTTGTTCCAGCGCGACGTCATTGGCGGTGAAGGTGGTGGCATCCATCACCAGCGAAACGGTTTTGCTCCAGTCCGCCTTCAGATGCATGTCGCCATCGAGCGTCCCGCTGGCAAGCTCGGCGTTGAGCATCGGGGGCGCCATCGCCAGCAATGGCTGCAAGCCGACGTTGCCCATGCTTATCTCGCCATCGAAGCGGCTGGTGTTCATGTACAGCTTGCCAGTGGCGTGCACGTTGCCACCGGCCATCGTGGAAGTGACATCGACCGTGCCCGGGTTGGCCGAGACGGTGGAGAATGCGCGAATGCTGCCGTGCATATTGTCCAGCGACAGGCGCGCGGGTTTCGTGCCGCTGAGGTCGGCGTATTCGAAGCTGCTGTTCTGCAGGGTGAGCGTGGCGATGAAGGCGTCGTTGGGCGGTGTACCCGGCGGTGCAGGTGGCTTGTCCTTGCCCATCAGTGCATCGAAGTTGGTGCGCCCGCCGGCGAGCTTGGCGTAGTGCAGCTTGGCCTGGTCGAGCTGGATCAAGCCGAAGTGATAGCGCGATTGCAGCGGCTCGACGTCGTCCAGCGCCGCCGTGCCGTGACCGAGCTCCAGCATCGGGGTGTCGTCATGCGTCGTCATCACGAAGTTGTCCACTTGCAATTGGCCGTCCAGACGAAGCTGCTGGGTGGGTTTCGTGTCGATGAAATGCAGATTCAACTTGCCCGAAAGCTGCCCGCTCGGAATGGCCGCCGGCAACGGCTCGGGTACGTAGGCGAGGTAGCGCGCCAGATCCAGATGATCGAGCGTAAAGCCGATCACCGATTCATGACTATCCGCGAACGGCTTGGTTTGTCCTTCGATGCGCAAGGGACTGCCATCGATGCGCATCGCCAGTAACGGTTGTACGAAAATATCCGTGTCGTGCGGCAGGTTCGCCAGAAACGGAATGCCCAGTTCGAACTGGTCGATGCGGTGGGTGGTATTGAGCACCTTGTCGTCGAGCGTGAAATCGCCGTCGTGCACGCTGATGTTAGACAAGGCAAAGCGCGTGGGCGATGCGTTCGGCGGCGACGGCTTGGCTGCGAAGCGCTGCACGATGTCGGTGAAATTGAAAGTCTGCGGCCCGGTGCGCGTGATATGGATCTGCGGATGCTGCACGGTCAGCTCGTCCAGCACCGGTGCCATCCGGAACAGCGACCCCCACGAGGCGTTGACGACCAACTCATCCACGTCGATGAACGGCGTGGTGCCGTCGCGCTCGCCGATGTGCAGCTTGTCCACGGCAATGCGCAGCGTGTAGGGGTTGATGTGCACCGCGCCGATCGATACCGGTCGTTGCAGCTGGGCGCTTGCCTGTTTTTCGATCTGGCTCTTCAAGATGCCGGGCGCGATGAAGAACCCGAACAGGCCCAGCAACACGAGGAAGATCGCGACGATCAGCGCGGTCAGGCGCAGGCGGCGGGACCGATAAAGGCCCGCTGCGCGCCGGCGCCCGGCCTCCATCCATACGCTGGGTGATGACTTCCGGTTTGCCATGCCGTCGATGCTCCCGTGACATCGCGGACCGACCATGCCCGGCAGTAGCCGTGCATTTCCCTGAACCATCACGTCGGCACGCCCGGGACCGAGTGTAGCGTGCGGCGTAGGGAATTGCGCAGCACCCGGCCGGCATTTTCGCCGGCCGGATGTTGCGTTTATTCAGCTCAGTGCCAGGAGCACACGACCTTGCCGCAGATACCGGCGTCCATCAGATCAAAGCCCTTCTGGAAGTCGTCGATGTGGATCTGGTGCGTCAGCACCTTCTGCAGCGGGAAGCCGGTCAGCACCATCTGGGTCATCTTGTACCAGGTCTCGTACATGCGGCGGCCGTAGATGCCCTGCAACGTGAGGCCCTTGAAGATCACGCGATCCCAATCGATGCCCGCGCCCTTGGGCAGGATGCCCAGCAGCGCGATCTTGCCGCCGTGGTACATGCACTCGAGCATGTCGTTGAAGGCGCGCGCATTGCCGCTCATTTCCAGGCCGACGTCGAAGCCTTCCATGTGAAGGTCTTTCATGACGTCCTTCAGTGACTGGTTGGCCACATTCACCACGCGCGTGGCGCCCATGTCGGCGGCGAGCTTGAGGCGATAGTCGTTGACATCGGTCACGACCACGTTGCGTGCGCCCACGTGCTTGGCGATGCCTGCGGCAATCACGCCGATCGGGCCTGCGCCGGTGATCAGCACGTCCTCGCCGACCATGTCGAACTCCAGCGCGCAGTGCGCGGCGTTGCCGTAGGGGTCGAAGAAGGCGGCCAGTTCCGACGGAATCTGGTCCGGAATCGGCCACAGGTTCGAGGCCGGCATCGCCATGTATTGGGCGAATGCGCCGTTGCGGTTCACGCCGATGCCCACGGTGTTGGGGCACAGGTGCTGGCGGCCGGCGCGGCAATTGCGGCAGTGGCCGCAGACGATATGGCCTTCGGCGGAGACGCGGTCGCCGATCTGGTAGCCGGTGACGCCGGGGCCGATTTCCACGATGCGGCCGACGAATTCGTGGCCGATCGTAAGGCCCGGCTTGATCGTGCGCTGGGACCATTCGTCCCATTTGTAGATATGCAGGTCGGTACCGCAGATCGCGGTTTTCTCAAGCTTGATCAGCACTTCGTTCGGGCCGATTTCCGGCACCGGCACTTCTTCCATCCAGATGCCTTGTTCGGGGCGGCTTTTGACCAAGGCTTTCATTGTCTGCGGCATGGGGCACATCCAGGGTGGGGCGGGGACACAAGGCGCTAATTATAGAGCGGCCAGCCCAGGGCATGCCTTGACGCGCTGCGGCATCGGGGGGCGCCTAGGCACGTGAGGTTTCACCGGCACGCCGCCGACGCGTGCGCTTTAAAGATCCAGCCGGTCGTAACGGCGGATGAACACGATCGGTTCTTTCACTTGCGTGGTCGTCCAGGTTTCAGTCAGCGTCAAATGATGACCGTCGGGCGAGCGTACCCAGCTCTGGTCCAGCCGCGTACCGTCGCCGAAATCCATCGAAACCTGCATACCGTCGGGTGTCAGTTGCGTCTGCACGTGTGCGCCGCCGTTGAGCGTCTGGCGCGGGATGCCGTCGAACTTGGTATCCAGCCGGTCGGTATTGTTGAAATCCACGCGCATGCCGGTGCGGTCCTGCTGGACGTTCAACAGCGCATCGTCGGCGAACAGGGGCGGGGTGGGGTCCTTGGCCGGCTTGCCGCCGTCGTCGCTCGACGTGTGCTGGCTGTTCTGGCCATGCCGTCCGCCATGCCCGCCACCCATGCCGCCGCCACCACCCATGCCATGGCCGCCGCCATGGCCAAAGCCGTTCTGGGACGAAGTGCCCGGCGTTGCGCTCGAACTGGCATTGGCTGGGCGCGAGGACGGAGTTTCTTCGCGCCTGCGCTCGGCGTGCAGGCGCTGGGCGATGACGGCGGCGCTGTCGCTGGCGCGGTCGTTGAGTTGCCAGACGCCGCTGAAGTCCTGCGCCGACGGCGCCGTCTGGGCAAGGGCGAGGCTCGCATACAGCGATCCGGCGATCATCACGGCAAGCAGCGGGCGATTCGATATCGAAGCAGGCATGAAGGTGTGCGTCAGGTCAGGTGCTGCGCTTTCAACGCATCAACAGCGCTGACGTGCACATTGCGGTGGGCTGGAATCGCAAAACAGCGCCGCCCATTACAATGCCGCGATGCCCGCCGACCACCGTCCACTCGCCCTGTTTCTGATGGGCCCGACCGCGTCGGGCAAGACAGCGCTTGCCTGCGCCTTGAGCGAACGCTTTCCACTTGGCCTGATCAGCGTCGATTCGGCGCTGGTCTACCGCGGCTTGAATATCGGTGCGGCCAAGCCCGACGCAGCCACGCTGGCGCGTTATCCGCACGAACTGATCGATATCCGCGATCCGGCCGAACCTTATTCGGCGGCCGATTTCAGCGTGGATGCGCAAGCGGCCATGCGGCGCATCGGCGAAGCGGGCCGGATACCGCTGCTGGTCGGTGGAACGGGACTGTACTTCCGCGCGCTTCAGCGGGGCCTGTCGAGCCTGCCCGAGGCCGATGCCGAGCTGCGCGCGCAGCTGGCCGAGGAAGCGGCCGGTATCGGCTGGGATGGCATGCACCGCCGGCTGGCCGAGTTTGATCCGGCCGCGGCGGCACGCATCAAGCCCGGGGATGCCCAGCGTATCCAGCGCGCGCTGGAGGTGATCGCCCTGACCGGCAAGCCGCTAAGCGACCAGCAACAGGGCGGTCGGCAGCAACCTTTCCCCTGGCGCGTCCTGAAGCTGGCCCTGCTGCCGCAGGATCGCGCGCCGCTGCATGCACGGATCGCGCGGCGTTTCGAGGACATGCTGCGAGATGGTTTGCTCGATGAAGTGCGCGCGCTGCGCCAGCGGGGCGACCTCAAGCCCGATCTGCCGGCGATCCGCGCCGTAGGCTATCGCCAGGCTTGGGAATACTTGGACGGCCTGTACGACGCGGCCCAATTGCGCGACAGGGGCATTTTTGCCACCCGCCAGCTGGCCAAGCGCCAGATCACCTGGCTGCGCGGCGAATGGGACGCGCGCGGCCTGGATCCGGACCGTCCCGACCTGCTTGCACGCGCCGCCGGGGCGGTGGCGCTGTTCCTTGGCCACGATCGGGGCCGCACCGGCTTGTGAATGGTGTGACGCAGTTTTGTTATCTATTTGTCATAACTTACAAAACTCTTTCAACCACGATTTAAAAGCGGTTAACATTCAAGCGAACTCGGGCCGGGGCGCCGTTTGGCGCCAAACTTTCCGGCCCATCCGTTGGACGAGGGGGAGAACAAGAATGTCAAAAGGGCAATCCTTGCAAGATCCATTTCTGAATGCTTTGCGCCGCGAGCGCGTTCCGGTCGCGATCTATCTGGTCAACGGCATCAAGCTGCAGGGCACGATCGAGTCGTTCGATCAGTTCGTGGTGCTGTTGCGCAACCAGGTGAGCCAGATGGTTTATAAACACGCCATCTCCACCGTGGTGCCCAGCCGCAACGTGCGGGTCGGCAACGGCCACGAAGGTCACGACGGCCACGAAGGCCACATCGAGGCGCACGCGTCGGCCGATAGCGAAGGTTGATTCACTCTGTTCGATAGGCAAAAGAAAGGCGAACGTGCCGTATTGGTCCTGCCGCATTCGCGCGGCGGGAGCGATGCGGCGGAGCGGGCGGAGGAATTCGTCGAGCTGGTGAAGTCTGCCGGTGCCCAGGTGCTGGCGACCATTTCCGCGCGCGTGGAAGCGCCCAACCCGCGCTACTACATCGGTACCGGCAAGGCCGAAGAGGTCGCCGAGGCCGTGCGCGCGCTGGAGGCGGATCTGGTCCTGGTCGATCATCTGCTTACGCCGGTGCAGGAGCGCAACCTCGAAAAAATACTCAGCACGCGCGTGGTCGACCGGGCGGGCCTGATCCTGGACATTTTCGCGCAGCGCGCGCGCTCGCACGAAGGCAAGATGGAAGTGGAGCTGGCCCAGCTCAAGCACCTGGCGACGCGCCTGGTGCGTGGCTGGACCCATCTGGACGCTCAGCGCGGCGGTGCCATCGGCAACCGCGGTCCCGGCGAAACCCAGCTGGAGACCGACCGCCGCTTGCTGGCCGAGCGCGTGAAAATGCTCTCCAAGCGACTGGAAAAAGTGCAAACCCAGCGCAGCCAGCAGCGCCGCGCGCGCCTGCGCAATACCGTGCCGCGCGTGGCCCTGGTCGGATATACCAACGCCGGCAAGTCGACCCTGTTCAACACGCTCACGCAGGGCGAGGTCTACGCCGCCGATCAGTTGTTCGCCACGCTCGATCCCACCGTGCGCAAGCTGGACGACCTCAGCTGCGGCCCGGCCGTGCTGGCCGACACCGTGGGTTTCATCCGCGAGCTGCCGCATGACCTGGTCGCTGCGTTCCGCGGCACCCTCGCCGAGGCGCGCGATGCCGATCTGCTGCTGCACGTCAGCGATGCCGCCGACGAGGAGCGCGAACGCCTGCACCAGGTGGTCGATGGCGTGCTGGAGGAAATCGGGGCGGGCGACGTGCCGCAACTGCACGTGATGAACAAGATCGATCTCGCTGGCGGCGAGCCGCGCATCGTGCGCGATGCCCAAGGTCTGCCGCAGCAGGTATGGATCTCGGCAGCCACGGGCCAAGGACTGGACTTGTTGCGCCAGGCGCTGGGCGAAGTGCTCGGCGGCGAGCGCGTGCAATCGGAGTTGCACCTGCCACTGTCGGCCGGTCGCCTGCATGCCCGATTGCGCGCGGCCGGCGCCATTGCCCAGGAGGCGGTCGACGAAGCGGGCTGGCGTCTGCACATCGATGCGCCGCGCAGCGTGCTGGTGCCATTGGCCAGCGGTCACGGTGCGGATATCGAGCTGCTGCGGGGGCTGCTGGGCAGCTCCGACACGCTGCCCGACGCTCCCTGATCGGACCTGCCGCCTGCACGCGCCATGCCGGCGCAGGCCGTGCGCGGCAGTGTCGGCACGGCCTGGCGTCCCCAGTCACGGGTCCGCCTTTCATCCGCCTCTGCTAGAATGCGACCGTTTGTGCGTGGCCCCTTATCCGGGTGCTTGCACTCCCACTAGCCGTCACCATGTCCCATCCTGCACAGAGCGTTTTCCGGCCGTTGCTGCCGGCCTCCCAGCGGCCCCAAGGAGACTGACCATGGCCTGGAACGAACCCGGTAACGGGCAACGCGATCCATGGAACAAGAACAAGCGAAACCCCGGCGGCAAGCCGGGCTTGGAGGCCGTACTCAAAGATGCCTTCAAGCGCTTGGGCAAGCTGGGCGGCCCCGGCGGCATCGCCACCATCGTCGCGGCCGTGCTCCTGGCCTGGCTGCTGCTGACCTCCTACACCATCATCGGCGCGGGGCAGGTGGGCGTGGTGCGGCGTTTTGGCGCCTATGCGCGCACCGTCGGTCCCGGCTTCCACCTGAAGCTTCCGCTGCCGATCGAATCGGTACAGCCGGTGGCGACCGGGCGCGTACGCGCGATGTCCGACCAGATTCGCCTGCTCACCCGCGATGAAGACATCGTGTCGGTGGATTTCAACGTGCAGTACCAGGTCACCGATCCGCAGAAATACCTGTTCAACACGCGCGATCCGGACGGCACCCTCAACGAGGCGGCACAGGCCGCCGTGCGAGCGGTGATCGGCATGCAGCGCATGGACGACATTCTCACCGCGCAAAATGACGGCAATGCGCCTGCGCCGGCCCTCGGCGCCCTGCAGCAGCAGGTCCGCGAGCAATTGCAGAAAACGCTCGACGCCTACGATTGCGGCCTGCAGGTGACCGATGTGAGCTTCCAGGCCATCATGCCGCCGCCGGAAGTGAAAGACGCTTTCGACGACGTCAATGCCGCGCGTCAGGATCGTCAGGGTCTGATCGACCAGGCGCACGCCACTACCAGCCAGGAAATCCCCGCCGCCAACGGCGACGCCAAGCGCGCGGTCGCCGACGCCGAAGCCTACAAGGCCCAAAGCGTCGCGCGCGCCCAGGGCGACGTCGAGCGCTTCGACCTCATCCTCAAGGAATACAAGGCTGCGCCGGATGTCACGCGCCGCCGCCTATGGCTGGAGACGATGGAACAGATTCTTCGCGTCAACAACAAGGTGATCGACGGCTCCGACGGCCGCGCCATCATCAACATCACCAACGGCGACACGCAGCCCGCCGCCAATCTGCCCGGTGTCGGCACCGTCGCCTCGCCCGGCAACGACGAGGCTGAAAAGGGGCGCCAGCCATGAAGACCACGGCCGCTATCATCATCGTCCTGCTCGTGCTGCTGGGCATCAACAGTTTATATACGGTGCAGGACGGCCAGTCCGTGCTGGTGCTGCAGTTCGGCAAGATCCTGCGCACCGATCGGCAACCGGGCCTGCACGCAAAGGTGCCGTTGCTGCAACAGGTGCTGACGCTGGACGACCGCATCCTTGCCTTCGACGGCACGCCGCAGCGCTGCGCCACGTCCGACAAGCAAAGCATCAACGTGGACTACTACGTGAAGTGGCGCATCGCCGATCCGGCCGCGTACTACCGCGCCACCAACGGCGACGAATTGCAGGCCGGCCAGCGTCTGAGCCCGATTGTCAGCAATGCCCTGCGCAACGCGATCCAGGCGCGCAGCCTGCAGCAGCTGGTTGCCGGCGGTCAGGGCGATCTGACCGCCAACGCGCTGGCGCCGTCCAATGAGCAGGCCAAGGGCATGGGTGTCGCCGTGGTCGATGTGCGCATCACCGGCATCGAATTTCCCGACGACATCAAAACGGCTGTCTACAAGCGCATGCAGACCGAACGCCAGCAGCAGGCCGCCGCGATCCGCGCCGATGGCAGGCAGCAGGCCGAGGCGATCAAGGCCGATGCGCAGAGCCAGGCGCAGATCATCCGCGCCAATGGCGAAAGCCAGGCCGAAAAGGTCAAGGGCGAGGGCGATGCGCAGGCGGCGCAGATCTACGCGCAGGCCGCCTCGCAGGATCCGGATTTCTTTGCCTTCTACCGCAGCCTGGAGGCCTACAAGCAGGCCTTCGGCGACGGCAAGGGCACCATCATTCTCAAGCCCGATTCCGAATTCCTGCGTTACTTCAGCAATCCGGCCCCGGCGCCGGCACGGCACTGACGCCATGCCGCGCGAGTTCTACGCCGCACTATGTCTGGTCCTGGTCATCGAGGGCCTGGTGCTGTTCGCCGCCCCGCAGGGCTGGCAGGCGATGATGCGCCAGGCGCTGCAGCTTCCGCCGCGCACCCTGCGGGTGTTCGGCGCACTGGCCATGGGAGCCGGGCTGCTTACGCTGCAGCTGATCCACTAGCACTTTCACCGCGCGGTAACCGCCGCGCGCGATAGTTTTCCCGTTCCGCCGATCGGAACGTCCTTAGAGCGAGAAACATCATGGGCAAGTCAGTCGTAATTCTTGGCGCACAGTGGGGCGACGAAGGCAAAGGCAAGATCGTCGACCTGTTGACCGAACGCGTGGGCGCCGTCGCGCGCTTCCAGGGCGGCCACAACGCCGGCCACACCCTTGTCATCAAGGGCAAGAAGACCGTGCTGCATCTGATTCCCTCGGGCATCCTGCGCGACGACGCGCTGTGCCTGATCGGCAACGGCGTGGTGCTGTCGCCCGCCGCGCTCAAGCAGGAAATCGAAGAGCTGGAAAAGCAGGGCGTGAACGTGCGCCCGCGCCTTAAGATCAGCCCGGCCACGCCACTGATCATGCCCTACCACATCGCCGTCGATAAGGCCCGCGAAGCGGCCGCCGGCGGCAAGGCCATCGGCACCACCGGCCGCGGCATCGGCCCGGCGTACGAAGACAAAGTCGCCCGCCGCAGCGTGCGCGTGGCCGACCTGATGTATCCGCATGAGCTGCCGGCGCTGATCAAGTGCGCCGTCGACTACCACAACTTCATTCTTACCCAGTGGCTGAAGGCTGAGCCGGTGGAGTACCAACAGGTGCTGGACGATGCGGTCGCTTATGGCGAATTCATCCGCCCGATGGTCGATGACGTTGCCACCATCCTGCACGACGTGCGCAAGGAAGGCGGCAACATCCTGTTTGAAGGGGCGCAAGGTGCGCTGCTGGACATCGACCACGGCACTTATCCCTACGTCACCTCCAGCAACACCACCGTGGGCGGTGCGCTGGCCGGCACCGGCGTGGGCGCGGGCGACATCGACTATGTGCTCGGCATCTGCAAGGCCTACGCCACGCGCGTGGGCGGCGGTCCGTTCCCCACCGAACTCAACGACGAGATGGGCGAGCGCCTGCGCAAGGTCGGTAACGAATTCGGTGCCAGCACCGGCCGTCCGCGCCGCTGCGGCTGGATCGACCTGGTGGCGCTCAAGCGTGCCGTGCAGATCAACGGCATCAATGGCCTGGCCATCACCAAACTGGACGTGCTCGACGGCCTGGAAACCATCAAGGTTTGCATCGCCTACGAATACCGCGGCAAGCGCCGCGAGCTGGCGCCGCTGGACGCCGACGGCTGGGCCGAATGCAAGCCGGTGTACCTGGAGTTCCCCGGTTGGGCCGAATCCACCGCCGGTATCCGCGACTGGAACAAGCTGCCCCCCGCCGCCCGCGCCTACCTGCGCGCGGTGGAAGAGCTTTCCGGCTGCCGCCTGGCGATCGTGGCGACCGGTGCGGATCGCGATGACACCATTGTGCTGGACGATCCGTTTGCCTAAGCATTGCCGTTAAGCGCGATTGCACCGAAAGGGCCCTCTTTGCAGGGCCCTTTCTCGTCAGGCTTTTCGCCTCGTTCTGTGCGCATGGATATGCTCTGTCTTGCTCATCGTGCCGAGAGCTGGGGTAGGTGTCGCCATTGAAAGGGCGGCCTACAAACCGCAAGCGGTACCTCACCCTGACTTCCGAGGGATGCCGTGCGATGGCTGCGAGGGGATACTTGGGGTCAGGCCGATACCCGTGTCATCGCGTTCGGCAGTGGGTCGTTTAGCCGGATGTCACCAGCAATTGGCTATAGGGAGTGTTGCATGGCCAAGATGACGCGAAAGATGCTTGCCTCATGCGTGTGCGCCGCAGCGTTTGCAACGGCATGGCTGGCAGGTACCGCAACCGCGCAGCAACCTGCCTCCACCAGCAGCACCTACGTGCCAAGCGACAAGGAGCTGGCCGCCGCCAACTGCATCATCGGCGAAGAACGTTTTCTGCCAGGCGATTACTACTATTGCCTGGGCGGCATGACCTACGGGCAGCACAACTACGCCCAGTCCAATCGCTTTTTTACCACTGCCGCCAGCTGGGCCAGCAAGCCGGCGCAATACGTATTGGGTGTGATGGCGTTGAACGGCGATCACCAGCCGAAGAACCGCGCGCTGGCGCTGGCATGGTTGGCCTTGGCCGCAGAGCGTCCCGATTCGCGTTTCAAGAAACCCTACGAAGAGGTGTACACAGCCTCTTCGCCGGCTGAGCGCAGTGCCGCCGACGCCTTGCTGGAAAAGATGCGCCCGGTCTATGGCGATGCCACCGCCGCAGTACGCGCGCAAAAGCGCTACGCGGACGGCATGGCGGTACTCAACCGGCTCAATAACGGCGGCAGCCTGTATTGCATGGAAGGCATGGCAACCTTGGCCAACGCCAACTCCGATCCCTCGCAGTGCCTGCCCGTGCAGCAGATGGTGAAGACGGTGGATCGCGCATCGGTGAACGTGTTCGAGGGATGGGCAGGGCATGTCACCGTTGGCGATCTGCAGCAAGTACCGCCCGTACCCGCGTCGTCCGGCGACACGCGCTGAGTTTTTGCGGCCATCCGTTCTTGCAAGGCCCGTAATACACGGCCTCGTCTATCCCGGGGACAAAGACGCTGGGTGTGACGCACGGCCATGACTTCCGGCCGTATCTTGCGTACTGGCGCTCGCCGCACTATTCGACCGTTCGGCTTTGGGCAAGGGGCCCGGCCGGAAGATTCCCAAGACACCGGCGTCCGGTTCACCGGCCGGGGCGATCATTCACAGATTTAGGGGACGTTATGCGCACGATGCTTTTTTCCGCCATGGTCTTGGCATTCGCCGGTGTTGCGGCCAGCGGCGCCGCGATGGCGCAGACGGCTTCGGCCGAGGTCATCGGCACCACCCAGCTGCCACGCAACGTGCGTCCCACGCATTACGACGTGACGGTGACGCCGCACGTCGATGCCTTGAACTTCGACGGCAAGGTGACGGTGACGATCGACGTGCTCAAGCCCAGCACCAGCATCACGCTCAATGCGCTGGAGATGAAGTTCGCGTCGGCTAGCCTGTCGCCGGTATCGGGCAGCGCGACGTTCGCCGCGCCGAAAATTACCGTGGACAACAACGCACAGACCGCCACGTTCACGTTCGCCAAGCCGATCCCGGTCGGCAGCTATCGCCTGAGCATGGACTACACCGGCAAGATCGACACGCAGGCCAACGGTCTGTTCGTGATCGACTATGACACCAAGCAAGGCCGCAAGCACGCGCTGTACACGCAGTTCGAAAATTCCGACGCGCGCCGCTTCATTCCCTCGTGGGACGAACCGGCGTACAAGGCGACGTTCGACCTGACCGCCATCGTACCCACCGGCCAGATGGCGGTGAGCAACATGCCTGCGGCGGAAAAAACCGACATCGGCCACGGCCTTACGCGCGTGCGCTTTGAGCCTTCGCCGAAGATGTCCACGTATCTGTTGTTCTTCGGTACCGGCCAATTCGATCGCGTAACCACCCACTCCGATGGCACCGAAATCGGCGTGGTCACGCAGAAGGGCATTTCCTCGCAGGCCAGCTTCGAGCTGGAGTCGGCCAAGGCCATCCTGCACGAATACAACGACTATTTCGGTACGCCGTACCCGCTACCCAAACTGGACAACATCGCCTCGCCGGGCAGCAGCCAGTTCTTTGCCGCGATGGAAAACTGGGGTGCGATCTTCACCTTTGAATACGCCATGCTGCTGGATCCCTCGATCTCCACGCAGGCCGACAAGGAGCAGGTATTCAACGACGCGGCGCATGAGATGGCGCACCAGTGGTTCGGCGACCTGGTCACCATGCGCTGGTGGGACGACCTGTGGCTCAACGAAGGCTTCGCCTCGTGGATGGCCACGCGCACCACCGAGAAACTGCATCCGGAATGGAACGTGCAACTGGATACGGTGGGCATTCGCGAAGGCGCAATGAGTTTCGATGCCTCCCCGACCACGCACCCGATCGTGCAACACATAGAGACCGTGGAGCAGGCCAACCAGGCTTTCGACGTCATCACCTATTCCAAGGGCGAGGCGGTGATCCGCATGCTGGAAAACTACGTCGGCGCCGATACCTGGCGCGACGGCGTGCGCCGTTACATCAAGGATCATGCCTACGGCAACACGGTGTCCGACGATCTGTGGCATGCCATGGAAACGGTTACCCACAAGCCGGTGACCACCGTGGCGCACGACTTCACATTGCAGCCGGGCGTACCGCTGATCCGTGTGGCTTCGGAAACCTGCAAGGATGGAAACACCACGCTCAAGCTTACGCAGGGACAATTCACCAAGGGTCCCGCCACTAAGGTGGCACGGCACTGGCACGTGCCGGTGAATGCGCAAACAGTCGGCGGCGCGTCGGCAAGCGTACTGGTGGATGGTCAGGCTTCGCTGGTGGTGCCCGGATGCGGGCCGGTGGTGGTCAATGCGGGGCAGACCGGTTATTTCCGCACGCTTTACAACCCGCAGGCCTTTGCCGCGCTCAGCGCCGACTACGGCAAGCTCGCGCCGATCGACCAGCTGGGCCTGATGGACGACACCGCCGCGCTGGGCCTGGCCGGGCTGCAGCCCGCATCGGGCGTGCTCGATCTGATCAAGGCCACGCCGGTGGACGCCAACCCGGTGGTGTGGGGCAACATCACGCAGATGCTCGGCAGCCTGAACCGCTATTACCGCGATGGCGATGCGGGGCAGGCGGCGTTCCAGGCGTTTGCCATCGCCAAGCTGGAGCCGGTATTCACGCGGGTGGGCTGGGAGGCCAAACCCGGCGAACCGGCGACGGTGGCGATCCTGCGCGAGCAGCTCATTTATACCTTGAGCGATCTGGGCGACCAGAACGTGATCGCCCAGGCACGCCATCGCTTTGACGCGCAGGCGAGCGATCCTTCGGCAGTGCCGCCGGCGCTGCGCAAGATCATCACTGCCGTAGTGGCCTACCATGCGGACGCGGCGATGTGGGAAGAGCTGCATAAGCGGGCGCAATCGGAGAAGACGCCGCTGGTCAAGGACACCTTGTACGCGCTGCTCGCCAGCGCCAAGGACAAGGACCTGGCCAAACGCGCGCTCGATCTGGCTTTGACGAACGAACCGGGCGCTACCAACAGTGCGAACATGGTGTCGATGGTGTCGCGCCAGCATCCGGAGCTGGCATTCGACTTTGCCATCGCGCACCGCGAGCCCATGAACCAGTTGATCGACGCGACTTCGCGTAGCGAGTACTACCCGAGGCTGATTTGGTCGTCGCTGGATCCGGCGTCGATCGAAAAGATGCGTGCGTTCGAACAATCCTACATCGCGCCCACCTCGCGCCGGGTCGCCGATTCGGCGGTGGCGAACATGCAGTACCGCATTGGCGTGCACAAGGACCGCCTGCCCGCCATCGATGCGTGGCTGAAGAAGAACGGCTGAGCGGAGCGGCTAAGCGAGCGTCAAAAAGAACCCCGCCGAATGAGCGGGGTTCTTTTTTCGTATCGATGTCACCGCCTGCTTACGCCTCGGCTTCTTCCTTGTACGCATCCACCGGAATGCACGCGCACATCACGTTCTTGTCGCCGTAGACGTTGTCCACGCGCGCCACCGGCGACCAGTACTTCTGCAGCTTCAGGCTCGGCAGCGGGAAGGCGGCCAGTTCGCGCGGGTAGGCGTGGGTCCATTCAGTGCCGGTCACCATGGTGGCGGTGTGCGGCGCGTTTTTCAGCGGATTGTCTTCGCGGTCCAGGCGGCCGTCTTCGATGGCGCGGACTTCGTCGCGGATCTGGATCATCGCGTCGATGAAGCGATCCAGCTCGTGCATCGATTCGCTTTCGGTGGGCTCCACCATCAGCGTGCCGGCCACCGGGAAGCTCAACGTCGGTGCATGGAAGCCGAAGTCGATCAGGCGCTTGGCCACGTCCTCGGCGCTGATGCCGGTGGCGTCCTTGATCGGACGAAGATCAAGGATGCACTCGTGCGCCACCAGGCCGTTACGGCCGGTGTAGAGCGTTTCGTAATGGGACGCCAGGCGCTTGGCAATGTAGTTGGCGTTGAGCAGCGCCACCTGGGTGGCCTTGCGCAGGCCCTGCTGGCCCATCAGCGTGATGTACATCCAGCTGATCGGCAGGATGCTGGCGCTGCCGAAGCTCGCCGCGCTGACCATGCCGACCTTGCCTTCGCCGCCGAGCGTGCGCGGCAGGAACGGCGCGAGGTGCGACTTCACCGCGCACGGGCCTACGCCCGGGCCGCCACCGCCGTGGGGAATGCAGAAGGTCTTGTGCAGGTTCAGGTGCGAGACGTCCGAGCCCCACTTGCCGGGCTTGGCCAGGCCGACCAGTGCGTTCATGTTGGCGCCGTCGGTGTACACCTGGCCGCCGTGCTGGTGCACGATCTCGCAGATGCGCACCACGTCTTCCTCGAATACGCCATGGGTGGACGGGTAGGTAATCATCAGCGCGGCGAGGCGGTCGGAATATTTCTCGGCCTTGGCGCGGATGTCTTCCACATCGACGTTGCCGTTGCTGTCGCACTTGGTCACCACCACCGTCATCCCGCACATCTGCGCAGAGGCCGGATTAGTGCCATGCGCCGATTCGGGAATCAGGCAGATGTCGCGCTTGTCATCGCCGCGCGAGCGGTGATATTCGCGGATGGCGAGCAGGCCCGCGTATTCGCCCTGCGCGCCGGAGTTCGGCTGCAGGCTGACGGCATCGTAGCCGGTGCATTCGACCAGCATCGCTTCCAGTTCGTCGATTAGCTGCTTGTAGCCCTGCGTCTGGTCGGCCGGCGCCAGCGGATGGATCGCGCCGAATTCCGGCCACGTCACCGGGATCATTTCGGCGGTGGCGTTGAGCTTCATGGTGCAGCTGCCCAGCGGGATCATGGTGCGATCCATCGCCAGGTCCTTGTCGGCCAGCGAACGCATGTAGCGCAGCAATTCGTGTTCGCTGTGATGGGTGTTGAACACCGGGTGCTGCAGGAAGGCATCCTTGCGCAGCAGCGCGGCGGGCAGGGCGTCGGCGGTGCCGGCGTCAAGCTCGTCGATGTCGCCCAGGTCCGCGCCGAACAGGTCGGCCAGTGCCTGCACGTCGGCGCGCGTGGTGGTTTCGTCCAGGCTGATGCCCACGCTCTGGCCGTGGATCTGGCGCAGGTTGATGCCCTTGCTCACCGCCATGGCGTGGATCGCATCGGCATCGACGTTGGTGACGTGCAGGGTGTCGAAGAAATCGTTGTGCACCGTCATGCCCGCGCCGCGCAGCGCGGCAGCGAGGATGGCGGCAAGGCGATGCGTGCGCCGTGCGATGCGCTGCAAACCTTCCGGACCGTGATACACGGCGTACATGCTGGCCATCACGGCCAACAGCACCTGCGCGGTGCAGATGTTGGACGTGGCCTTTTCGCGGCGGATGTGCTGCTCGCGCGTCTGCAGTGTCAGGCGGTAGGCGGGCTTGCCCTCGGCGTCCACGGACACGCCGATCAGGCGGCCCGGCATCGAGCGCTTGTACGCGTCACGGCAAGCGAGATACGCGGCGTGCGGGCCGCCGAAGCCGAACGGCACGCCGAAACGCTGGCTGTTGCCGATCACGATGTCCGCGCCCCACGAACCGGGCGAAGCGATCAGGGTCAGCGCAAGCAGGTCGGTGGCCACGGCGACGATGCCGCCGCGCGCATGCACGGCCTCGGCCACGGCGCGGTAGTCGTGGATCTGGCCGTAGGTGTTGGGGTACTGCAGCAGCACGCCGAAGCTATCCACACTGGCCGCTTGCGAGGGCTCGCCCACCTGCAATTCGATGCCCACGCCGTCGGCGCGGGTGTGCAGCACTTCCAGCGTCTGCGGATGCACGTCGTTGGCGACGAAGAACACGTTGGACTTGGATTTGGCCGAACGCTTGGCCAGCGTCATCGCTTCGCCCGCGGCGGTGGCTTCGTCAAGCAGCGAGGCGTTGGAGATGTCCATGCCGGTGAGGTCGGCGACCATGGTCTGGAAGTTGATCAGCGCTTCCATGCGGCCTTGCGAAATTTCCGCCTGGTAGGGCGTATACGCCGTGTACCACGCCGGGTTCTCCAGAATGTTGCGCAGGATGACGTTGGGCGTGAGCGTGCCGTAATAACCCTGGCCGATGAAGTTCTTGAACACCTTGTTTTTGCGCGCGATCAGGCGGATCTTCGCCAGCGCTTCTTCTTCGGTGATGCTGGCGGGCAGCGCCAGCGGCTGCGTGGACTTGATCTGGCCTGGCACGATGGCATCGGTCATGGCTTCGAGCGAAGCATGGCCGATCACGTGCAGCATCTGCGCGATCTCGGCGTCGTTCGGGCCGATGTGGCGCTCGATGAAGGCGTGATGGTGCTCGAGTTCGCGCAGCGAAGGAGAGGTTTTCTGGCTCATGGCAAAGGCGTCCGAAGAAAAACGTGCAGGCCGCACGCGGGGCGCCCCTCTGTCCTTTTGCCTGAGAGTTTGGAAGCGGCAGGGTCTGCGCTTCGTGCCCCTTCGGCGCCGGATCGAACCGGTCTCTCCAGAGTCTTGGGTATATGGCGGTATGGAGCCTGAGCGATTACGGGCGTTGCGCCTTCGGCAGCGGGTGTAGGCCCGCTTCTCCCACCATGTACATCAAGACCCCAATTATACCTTGTGCAGGGCTCGGCGCACTGCCGTATTCAGCTTGGCCGGAGTAGCCTTGGCCTCCCAACATCCTCGTTGCGTCCCCTGGCCGACGTCATCGCGGCGAACGGGTCGCTGACGAATGGAAAAGCGATGCGCTATGAACAAGCCGCCCTTTCGCATTCAGCAATTGGACCACGTGGTACTGCGCGTTTACGACGTTGCGCTCATGCAGGCTTTTTATTGCGACGTGCTCGGCTGCACCCTCGAGCGGCGACAGGATGAGATTGGCCTGGTGCAACTTCGTGCCGGCGCATCGCTGATCGACCTGGTCAGCATCGAAGGCAAGCTTGGCCGGCAAGGTGGCGCAGGCCCGGGCACCGGCGGGCACAACATGGATCACCTGTGCCTGAGCGTGGATGGCTACGAGGAGGCCGCGATCGTGGCGCATTTGAGGTCGCACGGCGTCCATGTCGGGGAGACGGGGCGTCGCTTTGGTGCCCAGGGTGTCAGCTCATCGATCTATCTCTTTGATCCACAAGGCAACATGGTGGAACTGAAAGGGCCGCCCGAGACGTAATGCCATACGCGTGAGCATGGTTTGATCGTGACTGCGACAAAAAAGCATGTGTCATTGGTCATGGATTTAACGTTTGGACCGTGCAAGTTGCTATAATGGGCGTTCCCCAGGGCGCTTGCGTTCGATACGTCGTGTTGACGGACTCGATAAACAAGCGTGTGAAGTCCCACGGAACGATGTCCCCCTCGGCGTTCGTGCGGGCTTTACGACAGCGTTGATGTTCATGCGGACCGCGCGTGCACGAAGGTGCGTGCGCCGGGCCGATCCGAACCGTTCCTGGCGCATGCAAGGAGTTTGAGGACGCCACGCTGCACGGCGCCCATTCACGGCGAATGTATTCGCGACGTTGCCCGCAACGCGGTGGAGCGCTTGGCTCCCTGCGCACGGGCGCGTGCGGCCATGAGGCCGGACAGGTACCACCGCGCTGCCGAGGCGCTCTCTTTGCCACGGAATCGATAGGCGATTCTTCAACGCGTTGCGTCTGGCGATGGATATTGCTGTGCGCGCTTGTAGTTTGAGGGTGTCGGTGTGTGCGAGTCAGAGATGTCAGGGTGGTCAAGCAATGACGACCCATTATGCGATGCGACCAACGTGTCTGATCGCGAAGTAGGCCAATTGCTAAACGATCTGCCGTCGGCGCATGGCGCATCGAAGGCATCGGCGCCTGCCGACGCGTCTGGCCTTGGCGGCCGTCTGCGTGCCTGGAAGCGTCGCTTAAACGATCCGGCGAAGCGGGCGCGCCGCGCCGCGCGCGCGATTCGCCACATCCGTTTCGTGTACTTCGCCCACGTCGACGATGACAGCCTGTTCGGCGAATACCATCACGAGCTGGTCACCGCCGAGGTGTTGCTCGATCGCGCACTTGCAGCGCGCGCCTCGGGCATGCGCGCTTTGAATCCTACGCTGTCGGGCGATGCGGAAGACCGCTTGTTCGTACGGCCGCCGCGCGGCAGCTTCTACGACGTCACGCCCGAATACATTCGCTGGTACGGCCGCGACGGTATCCGCCGCGACGTGCCGATGGTGCGCGAGGAGCTGGCGATCGAGCTGATGGGCGAGTACGCCTACAGCTACAACCAGGCGCTCAACGTGGCGACCAACAATTCCGGCGCGCTGGCGCGCGAGGATCAGACCTGGCTGCTGGCGCGCGCAAAAGCGCCCATTTACTGCCGTCCCCTGCACGCTACCGAATTCCGGCAACTGGTCAAGGCGATTGAAGCGGCTTACAACGTTCCCCACGGCGACGCTAACGTGACGCGCGCCAACGTGGAGATCGCCCGCCGCGCCGCGGCCATGCTGGGCGCGCTGCTGGACGAATACATTCAAACGCCGTTCCGCACGCCGGAACTGGCCAAGGCCTTTGCCGATTTCCATAGTGCGCACCTGCAACGCGTGGCCGATGCCTCGCGCATGCTGGCGCTGCTGCCTGTACCGGTCACGGGTGTAATGGGGTGGTTTTCCGCCAAACGCGCGCGGATCTACGCCGAAGTGCAGGCGCGCCTGGCGTCGCGTTGAGCGGCCGTCCAGACGGCTGCGAGAGCTGCCTGCACGATCGCCGATATTGCGGTGCAAGACCGTGCAAACTGCCGTGCGAATAGACGGCTCGTTCAAAATTTCGGCCGCATACATATGCTTGGCATGTTACAGCGTGCCCTGCCGAATATGACATGTTGCGAAGCACTATGCCTGGAGTCTCGGCGGCAACCGTCGCGCTGCGGTTTAGGCTAGAGTCGTGCGCGTCGCCTATGCGATGCATCAGTAGTTTCGACCTCTGAATGGAGACGAACATGACTGTCGTGCACGAGGCTGTACCGGCGTCCAGGGGAGCGGCGCCGGGATTGTGGGCGAGGGAACGCACCATCGCCGGACCGCGCTTCAATCGCTGGCTGGTTCCTCCCGCGGCGTTGGCCATCCATTTGTGCATCGGCATGGCTTACGGGTTTTCCGTATTCTGGTTGCCGATGAGCAAGTTGATACCCGGCGCACCGAGTTGCGAAAGCCTGGGGTTCTTCGGCCAGCTGTCGGCCACATCGTGCAACTGGACGGTGCCGGCCGTCACGCACATCTTCGAAACATTTATCGCGATGCTGGGTATTTCAGCGGCGATCTGGGGTGGCTGGCTGGAGCGTGCGGGCCCTCGTAAAGCCGGGTTCATCGCGGCATTGTGCTGGGGCGGCGGATTGGTGCTCGGCGGTATCGGCGTGTCAATGCATCAGCTGTGGCTTACTTTTTTGGGCTGCGGCGTACTGGGCGGCGTGGGGCAAGGGCTTGGCTATATTTCGCCGGTATCGACGCTGATCAAATGGTTTCCCGATCGCCGAGGCCTGGCCACCGGCTTCGCCATCATGGGCTACGGCGGCGGCGCGTTGATCGGCGCGCCGATCGCGGTGGCGTTGATGGCGCATTTCGCTCATGGCGGCGTACCGGGTGTGGCCAACACCTTGATCGTGATGGGAGTGCTCTATGTCATCGCGATGTCGGCCGGTGCATTCGGCTTTCGCGTGCCGCCCCATGGCTGGGCGCCAGCCGGCTGGACTGCGCCCACGGCGTCGTCCAACAAGCTCATCACGCAGCATCATGTGCACTTGAACCAGGCATGGAAAACGCCGCAGTTCTGGCTGATCTGGATCGTGCTGTGCTTGAACGTCACGGCAGGCATCGGCGTGATCTCGATGGCAAGCCCCATGTTCCAGGAAGTGTTCGGCGGCCGCCTGCTTGGACTGGATGCCGCCACGACGCTGACCGTTGCGCAAAAGGCCGCCATCGCCGCGTCCGCTGCCGGCCTGGTGGGATTGATCAGCCTGTTCAACAGCCTTGGCCGTATCTTCTGGGCATCCACCTCCGACTTCATCGGACGCAAGCTCACCTACGTGGCGTTCTTCGTGCTGGGCATTGCGCTGTACTGCAGCCTGCCCACGCTGGGCCACGCCGGCGATGCCGGGCTGTTTGTGATGGCGGTGTGCGTGATCATCTCCATGTATGGCGGCGGCTTTGCCACGGTGCCGGCTTATCTGGCCGATATTTTTGGCACGCAGATGGTCGGCGCCATACACGGACGTCTGCTTACCGCATGGTCCGTGGCCGGCGTGGTAGGGCCATTTCTGATCGCGGCGATACGTCAGGCGCAGTTGGATGCGGGTGTTGCCAAGAGTCTGGTTTACGACCGGACCCTGTACATCCTGGCGGGATTGCTGCTGGTGGGCCTGATTGCCAACGTGTTGATCAAGCCGGTCAAAGAAAGCCGACATATGACGGCCGAGGAACTGGCGCGCGAACGCTCGCTGCAACACGAGGCGACCGGTGCCACGGCCATGGTCGGCGAGGCGGCGCGTGGAGGGTTGGGCATGGTGGGTGTCCTTGCTTGGGCGCTGGTGGGCATCCCGTTCCTGATTGGCGTGTGGATTGCCCTCAGCAAGGCAGCCGCCTTGTTTTGAGATGACGCGCCAGCGCGGGGTGGGAGGGCTGCGCGTCGTCGTGAGCGACGCGTACGCCGACGGCCGCGGTCAGCCGGCGCGGATGTCGTGCACCACGGCAACCAGCCGGTCGCGATGGGCCAGGATCAGCGCCAGCTGGCCCAGGATCAGTCGTGCCGTTTCGCTTTCGACGCCGTTGGCTGCCGGTGCCATGCTTTGTTCCGCGTCATTGTCGGTGGGCGAAGCGGCGCTGTTGGCCGCCAGCGCGTCGGCCAACTGCTGGAGCTTGGTCACCGTGAGGTTGCCGGCCAGCGTGACGGCGTCGCGAGCGTGCAAGTCGCCGATCGTCTGCCGATGCGCGCCCAGTGCGGAAATATGTCCCAGCATCGTGTGCGCGATGGTCAGGAAACGAAGAAGATCCTCGTTGCCCCGGCGTTGTCGTCCCGGCTCGCGCAGCATGTTGGCGAGCAGCCCGCTCAGCGCAGCATCGGCGTTGTGCGCGTCGCGGCGCGCGATGCGATAGGTCAGGTCATCGCGTTTGCCTTGCATGTATTGCGCGATGATCTGCTGCAGATAGCGCGCGTCGGTGTGCATGGTGTTGGCCAATACATGGTCCAGCCGACGGCCCTGCCAGTCGGGCATGACCAGGTAGATCGACAGCGCGGCGATGGCGGCGCCGATCAGCGTATCGAGCAGGCGCGGCCACATCACCTCGTAGCCGTTGCCGGCCTGGTTGAAGCACAACACCACGAACAGGGTGATTGCCGCCGTGGCGATCGTGTAACGGCGCAGGCGTGCGCCGAAGAACAGCACGGCCGACAGCACGATCAACCCCCATTGCCAGGGCGCGGTCGGTAGCAGGCGCAACGTCGCCCAGCCCAGGACCACGCCCGCCAGCGTGCCGCCGATCCGTTGCAGCATGCGCAGCCGCGTGGCCCCGTAACTGGGTTGGCAGACCAGCAAGGTAGTCAGCAGAATCCAGTAGCCGTGCTGCATCGGTGCCAGATGCAGCAGGCCGTAGCCGAACGTCAGTGCCAGGGCGAGGCGAAGGGCATGCCGGAATCGCGATGAGCGCGGCGTCAACTGAATGGCGATGCGTTCCCATGCCTGGCGCAACGACTGCGGCCCGGGGTCTTGTAGCGCCTGATCCTCGCTTTCCACGGGCGTCATGGGCGGCGCCTGGTTTTCCAGCAGCGCCTGGATGGCCGCGATATTGCGCAGCAGCGCATCCAGCGAGCGAAGCAACATGTCCGACGGCGGTGGACAATCGTGGCGGAGTGCTTCGATCGAGGCGCGCAAATCCCGTTGCGCCGCGCGCATGTCGGTTTCGCCGGCGGGCGCGGTGTGTAGGCGCAGGGCCTGCGCGTGAGAACGGCATTGCTGCGCCTGCAGTCGCAACAGGTGTTCGCAACGGAACAATACGTCGCTGTGATAGAACGCTTCGGCCAGCGCGGCGTACGGATAGTGCGAGGAGCTGATGCGCTCGTGGATGTCCTGCGCCAGGAAATAAAGCTGCAGGTGCGCCGCGGTCGCGCCACGCGGCCGGCGCATGCCGATGCGGTCGATCAGCATGGCGCGCGTGTCGTTGAGCGCTTCCACCACGCTTTCGTTGCGCATTGCCAGTGCGAGCGACAGCGCTTCGCGATCCACGCCATGCACAGGCGTAAACAGCGCGGCCTTGCTTTCCATGTAGTGGGCGAGCGTATCGAATACGCGGGCCAGCGCATGCCGTACGGCAAGCTGTGGCGACAGGGCGCTCCATAGCAGCGACAGCGCGCCGTACCATGCCGCGCCCGCGAGCATCTGCATCGTGGCGTTCCATGTATCGGCATGGATGGCTTGCGGCTGGTCGGCGCCGATCATGGTGTAGACGGCAAGGATCAATGTGCCGCCGGCAATGGTCGCGTAACGGGCGCTGATGGCGCCCAGCATCACCAGCACAAACGTCATGCACGGCAACGCCACAGCGAAGGCCGGTGGATAGGGCTGTAGCCATTCCACGACGAATGCAACGGCCGCAAAGCAGATCAGGGTGACGAGCAGGGTGGCCAAGCGGCTGCGCCAGTGATCTTCCGTTTCCGCCAACGCGCAGGCGATGACGCCCAGCATCGCCGAAATCATCGCCGGCTCCCGCTGTGTCAGCATGCAGTAGCCGATCACTCCGCTCAGTGCCAGCAGCACGCGCAGGCATTCGGCGAACCGGTCCGAGCCGCGCAGGCGGCGCCAGTAATGGTCGATGGCAGGGCGGGAAGGCATGGGGTGGGCTTATGGTGCGTTGCACAATGATGCCACTTTTTCGTGCCGTTTGCCGCGTTGGGACTTCGGTATGAGATAGATTCACTTCCATCCCTTTCGCTGCGAACCCGGAATGTCCATCTCCAGCCCCGGCTCGCCCGAAGCCTTTACGCTCGACCGCGTGTGCAAGCGCTACGGCAACGTGACGGTGGTGGATGAGGTCTCGCTAGGCTTTCCCGCCGGCAGCACGACGGCCCTGATCGGCAGCAGTGGTTCGGGCAAATCCACCCTGCTGCGCTTGCTGCTGGGGCTTGAGTGGCCCGACCGGGGCGAGGTGAAAGCAGATGGGTGCGCCCTGCGGCGCGACCAGGTGCTGGCGCTGCGACGGCGCGTTGGCTATGTGATCCAGGACGGCGGTTTATTTCCGCATCTGACCGCGCTGGGTAATCTGGCGCTGCTGCCGCACCATCTGGGATGGAGTCGCGAGCGTATCCGACAGCGCGCCGAGGAGCTTGCGGCGCTGACGCATCTGTCGCCGGGCCTGTTGCAGCGCTATCCGGCCGAACTCTCCGGCGGCCAGCGTCAGCGCGTAGCCTTGATGCGCGGCCTGATGCTCAACCCCGATGCCTTGCTGCTGGACGAGCCGCTGGGGGCGCTCGATCCGATCGTTCGCCACGAGCTGCAGGACGAACTCAAGTACATCTTCGAACAACTGGGCAAAACCGTGATCGTAGTGACGCACGATCTGGCCGAAGCGGCATGGCTTGCCCAACGCATGGTGCTGCTGCGCAACGGCAAGGTGGTGCAAGATGGCCGCCTGGAGGATTTGCGCAGGCATCCTGCCGAACCCTTCGTGACGCAATTCGTCCAGGCACAGCGAACCTTGCAGGATGCGCCGCGATGAAGCGTTGCTGGACTCTGTTGTTTATATGCCTGCTGTTGCCGCCCAGCCTGTCGGCCACGCCCGTGCGGATCGGCTCCAAGGTGTTCACCGAGTCGGTGATCCTGGGGGAAATGGCGCGCCTGGCCGCGCGGCAGGCAAACATCCCCGCGACGCACAAGCGCGAATTGGGCGGCACCAGCATCCTGTGGAGTGCGCTCGAACATGGCGATATCGACGCATACCCCGAATACACCGGCACGATCACGCACGAGTTGCTGAAGAATGTATCGCCCGATGCGGACATTCCCACCTTGCGCGCCGCCCTCAGGCCGCTAGGCATCGGCATCACCGATTCGCTGGGCTTCAACGACACCTATGCGATCGGCATGCGCGAGGATCGCGCCGCGCAACTGGGCATTGCGCGGATATCCGATCTGGTTGGGCACCCCGATCTACGCTTTGGTTTTTCCAACGAATTCATGGATCGCACGGACGGCTGGCCCGGATTGCGTCAGCGTTATGCGTTAACGCAGACACAGGTGCGCGGACTGGACCACGCGCTTGCCTATCGTGCATTGGAAAGCAACGTCGTCGATGCGGTTGACCTTTACAGTACCGATGCCGACATTCCCTACTATCACTTGCGCGTACTTGCCGATGACCGGCATTACTTTCCCCATTACGAGGCGGTGTTTCTGTACCGGCTTGCCTTGGACAAGAGCGCTCCCGCATTCGTGGATGTGCTAAACAAACTGTCCGGCCGTATCGACGAAGAGGCGATGCGGCAGATGAATGCGCAGGTCAAGTTGCATGGCGAAAAAGAAACCGTGGTCGCGGCGAATTTTCTTGGCGTACCCGCGGATGCAGATGGGGCGGGCCTGGTATCGCGGCTGCTGCAGCGCACGCTGGAGCATGTGCGGCTGGTACTGATCTCGCTGACCGCCGCGCTGCTGCTGGCCGTTCCATTGGGCGTGCTGTCGGCGAGGTCCAGGCGGCTGGGGCAGGCAATCATCGCCGCCAGCGGAGTGCTGCAGACCATTCCGTCGCTGGCCATGTTCGTTTTCATGATCCCCCTGTTCGGCATCGGCAGCTGGCCGGCGATTGCCGCGCTGTTTCTGTACAGCTTGTTGCCGATCGTGCGTAACACCTATGCCGGCCTCACCGGCATCCCTCCAGATCTACGCGAGTCGGCGGCGGCGCTGGGCTTGCCCCGCGGGGTACGGCTGCGCCGGGTGGAACTGCCAATGGCCATGCGCTCCATCCTAGCGGGGGTCAAAACGGCCGCGGTCATCAATGTGGGCACGGCCACCCTGGGGGCGCTGATCGGTGCCGGCGGGTATGGCCAGCCGATCGTGACAGGTATCCGCCTGGACGACATCGGCCTGATTCTTGAGGGCGCCATCCCCGCCGCGGTGCTGGCGCTGATCGTGCAGGGGGTGTTCGAAGGGGTGGAATGGTGGCTGACACCGCGTGGCATGCGCATCCAGGCACGGGACTAGCGCTGTCATAAAGTACGGGCCATTAAAAAGCCATACTGCCGACGGGTGGCGTTCAGTTAGCTGCTTGTTCAATGATGGCGGCAGGAGCTGTGCGGTTTTGTTAGCTCAGAAGAACAAAACATTGACAAGCATTGCACAAAGCCTTGCATACAAGTGAATGGCAATGGGGTATTGAGCTGTTGAAGACATGCGGTCGTTCATGCTCGTGCGGCGTCTGGTCGGATGACCGCAAACCCGGTTGGCATGACGCGAAAGATTCGGTTCTCACGTCAGGAGGAATTTCATGAATCGCACAACCCTTGGTATTGCAATCGCGTGCGTCGGGCTGGCCCTTGGTGGTTGCCAGAATTCGTCGGAAAGCGGGGGCAACCCGCCGTCGTCCAGCACGGCAACTCCCCCCGCCGCGCATACCGCAGCGGCTCCTGCCGCGACGGCGCCGGCTCCGGCGAATACGGCGGCCTCGCCGGCTAAGCCGAGCACCGCGCCGGCATCGTCCTCGACAGCTGCAGGGCACTGATTTCGCAGCGACGTCATGGCCAGTTCCTTGCTTTCTCTTTGCCTAGCCAAGAGGAAGCAAGGCCTGCCGCGGACGGTCACATCAAAATAAGGTGGCTGGGCCCGTTACACCGTTGACCTGGGCTTCACACATGCCTGGGCATGGTGCGTTCTTGCGAATCGTGCCATCGGCCTGCGTTCATATTCCATTGGGCCATGGCTCAATAACTTTGCGCAAATGGCCGGGACTGGCCAGTTTCGAGTGAGGATGGCATGAAGACTGTTCTGCTCGTTGAGGACAACCGAGATGTCCTCGAATCCACCGCGTACATACTTGAGGACGCCGGTTACGAGGTCGTCGCCGCCAATAGCACCGAGCAAGCCATGCAAGTGGCGTCGGTGCGCGCGGATATCGGGGTGGTCTTGACCGACCTGGATTTGAACGACCGGATGAACGGCATCGAGATGGGCGTCGCCTTGCACCAGGACGGCCTCGAATGCCCGATGGTCGTGATGTCCGGCAGCGCCGAACCACCCGCAGATGGGATGGCCTCGTGGATGACCTATCTGGCCAAGCCATTCGATAAAAAAGCGCTGCTCGCGGCGATCACCGGTTACGCTTGACCGGCACGCGGCGGGCAGTTCGGTGTCCCTTCGTCCAGAAGGGCGCTTTGCGTTTCACTCTCTAAAAAGACATCGCGATGGGCGATGGATTGGCCGTGCTCGGTTGCTGCCCGCATGCTGGTGTCGTGCCGGCCTTAATGGCCATTGGATACTTCTTAGAGTAGCGCCACGGATCAACTATGGCATCAAGGCATACGGAGACTCGCCGGTATGGTCCAAATCTCCCTGGTCATCGTTGATGAACAACTGATCTGGACCAGTTTTTTCAGGTCAGATCACCATCCCTTTTGCGCCGATACATCATCAAGTACATCGGGTGGCAAGAGGCATAATCGCCGAAGCGACTGCAACGAAGGCTCAAAAGGCCAATCCCCGACGAGTGCTTAACGACCCAGGTGCAAGATCGAGTAAAGCCTACACTTGGTCAATATGGGTGGTAACCCATGGGCCATGTTCTTTGCAATCGAGCGCTTCCCACTATTGCGATCAACAACCTTTGCTTGATAGCTTAAACATCAGTCTGGACATCCAGGCGACGCAGCCAGACAGCTGCGCCATCCGTTGCCACAGGGGGCACGTCGTGGGTTCAACGACTCGATCTGGCTGGAGCCAGATGTGTTTCGCCATACTTTTGCTGCTGGCCGCCTTGCTACCCGTTAGTGCCCGGGCGGATATCTATAAATGCATCAAGGCTGGTGCCGTTACGTATCAGGACACGCCCTGCGAGGGCGCGAACGTGCAAGCCACCCACGTGGATGCCCCTGGCTCAAGCAATTTTGTCGGCTGCTTCAGCGACGGCTTTAATGGCCGCGGCCTTTCCGTCGAAGTCCGCGCCAACGGCGCCGGCACGTATCAATTGATCGACGAACACAACCCGCTGGCGGCGGGCGTCACGCTTAGAGCAACGACCAGTGAGGAGTTGCAGGCCATAAGTGATGGGCTCCATATACATATAACCGAAGGCCTAAGTCGCGACACGGGCCCAAGGGTCGTAACCAATGTCTATACGACTCGCATCGGATATCACTACGTGATGCGCACCACATCCACCGCAGTGTCTGTATCGCCTGCCGGTCTGTATGGCATTTACCGTGGCATGAGCTCGGGTGGGCAGCCCGTCATCTTGCTTTACAGAGGTGGCGGTGCGCCGCAGATGGTTATTAAGGGATCGTGTCCGACGTATTGATATTCACCAGAGAACACGTAGTCCAGGGTAACTCAATCTGGTGCTGAGGTATCCCCACGTTTTGCTTTACCGATTCAACCCAGTCACGTCTACGCCTGCATGGCCCCGTGCATGGGGGCAGGTTCTGCTGCAAATGGTAAGGTGATTGAATTGGATGGTGGCAGCGGACTTCTTCGTGCACCTCGCGCACGCGGCGCTTTGCTCGCACGTAGTTTATCGATCATAAGTTGGAAGTGCTCGCGATTCCCATAGCAGTCCAAGCCCGGGGCATTGAGGATAAGCGGCGCCATTTCGTTGCCGGGATGGCGGGCAGGCTAGACGCCCATCCAGATGCGGGTCACTGAATGAAGGAGCCGTCATATGCATGAAGAGGTTGACGACATAAAGTTAAAAGCTATTGCTCTTAGATGTGAGAAGGCAACCGCTGGTTCTTGGCGGTCGTACATTGAGGGGCGTGATCACTCCTGTGGATCTAGCTTCATTATGACCGGGGCAGAGCGTGCTCGTGGAAATGACATTGAGCTTTCTGGTGCTACGAAGGAGGATCAGGATTTCATCGCCAACGCTAGACAAGATATCCCGATACTACTGGCCGAGATTGCTAGACTTAAAGCTCGTTTAAAGTCCTTTGAGAGCTAGCTCTGTAGATATGAGGTTTGAACTGGCATCCGAATTAGTTGGCATGGGCGTCGCATCGATCCGACTGGTCATTGCGGCCAAAGGATGGCGAGCAGCCAAACGAGCTGAATTCAGAACAAAAAAACCGCCCCTGAGAGGGCGGTTTTCCTTATTTCTTCCGTACTATCGCTTTCCCGTACACCTGGCGAAAGCGTATGTATTTGATTTTAATGGTGGGCGGTACAAGGATCGAACTTGTGACACCTGCCGTGTGAAGGCAGTGCTCTACCGCTGAGCTAACCGCCCGCCGGGAACGGGCAACTATACGGGGTGACGGGGGGTAGGTCAACCTACCTTGGTCTCCGGCGTTCGCTAGGTAACCCCTGCGCAAGGGGTGGGTACAATGGCCTGTTCACCCCGCCGAGCAATCCTTCCCCATGCATTTCGATCTCTCGCATATCCTGCATTCGCTGCAACAGTTCCATGTGACGCCCTGGAAGGTTGTCGGCTACATGGGTACGTTGATGTTCACCGGCCGCTGGTTTGTGCAGCTTTACTACACGCGCAAATACAAGCGGGTGGTAATGCCGCTGGCGTTTTGGTGGATGTCGGTGACGGGCAGCGGCTTGCTGCTTGCCTACTTTATCTTCGGCAAGAACGATTCGGTGGGCATTCTTTCCAATTTTTTCCCGGTGTTTGTGTCGATCTACAACCTGGTGGTGCACATGCGGCACCAGAAGAACAACATCACCGGCGACGCCGAAGCCTGAACCCGCCCATGGCTTATTCCGGATCGTAGTCGAGGTTCGGCGCAAGCCAGCGCTCGGCCTCCTGGCGCGTCCAGCCCTTGCGTTTGGCGTAGTCGTCCACTTGCTCGCGGGTCACGCGGCCGACCACGAAATACTGACTGCCGGGATGGGAGAAATACCATCCTGAGACGGCGGCCGTGGGGTACATCGCGAAACCTTCGGTGAGTTCGATGCCGGCGTTGCCGGTCGCGTCGAGCAGGGCGAACAGCGTGGTTTTTTCCGTGTGATCGGGGCAGGCCGGGTAGCCGGGGGCGGGGCGGATGCCGGAGTATTGCTCGTCGATCAGGGCTTGGTTATCCAGCGCTTCGTCCGCCTGGTAGCCCCAGAATTGGCGGCGCACGCGCTCGTGCATGCGTTCGGCGAAAGCCTCGGCGAGGCGATCGGCCAGCGCCTTGAGCAGGATCGAGGAGTAATCGTCATGCGCGGCCTCGAACCGCGCCACGTGCTCCTCGATGCCAATGCCGGCAGTGACGGCGAAGCCGCCCAGCCAGTCCTGCTTGTTCGCTTCCTTGGGGGCGATGAAGTCGGCGAGGCAAAAGTCTGGGCGCTCGGCGGGTTTTTCGGCCTGCTGGCGCAGGTGATGGAGGACGTGACCGGCGTGGCTTTGCGCCCCGACGCTGTCCCCGCATGCGTCGGGGGCGAGCGGAAGCAACAAAATGTCGTCGCCCACGCTGTGGGCGGGCCAGAAACCGATTACGGCGCGGGCGGTGAGCCAGCGTTCGTGGATGATCTGGTCCAGCATCGCCTGCGCATCGGCGAACAGCTCGGTAGCCTGTCGGCCGACGATATCGTCTTGCAGGATGGCCGGATAACGGCCGGCCAGTTCCCATGCCTGAAAAAACGGCGTCCAGTCGATGTACGGGCGAAGTTCGGCCAGATCGTAGTTGTCGAATACGGTGATGCCCGGCTTGTTCGGCACGGGCGGCGTGTAGCTGGCCCAGTCGCAGCTGAAACGTTGCGCGCGGGCATGCGCCAGCGGCACCAGCGTCTTGGCCGCGCCGCGGTTTTTGTGGCGCTCACGGATATCCGCGTACTCGGCGCGGATTTTTTCCATGAAGTTGTCGACCAGCTCCTTGCTGACCAGGGATTGCGCCACGCCGACCGCGCGTGAGGCATCCTTCACCCACACGGTCGGCGAGTTGTAATGCGGTTCGATTTTCAGCGCCGTATGCGCGCGCGAGGTGGTGGCACCGCCGATCAGCAACGGAATCTGGAAGTCCTGGCGCTGCATTTCGCGCGCGACGTGGCTCATTTCTTCCAGCGAAGGCGTGATCAGGCCGGACAGACCGATCAGATCGGCCTTGTGCTCGCGCGCGGTATCGAGGATTTTTTGCGCGGGCACCATCACGCCGAGGTCGATCACTTCAAAGTTATTGCAGCGAAGCACCACGCCGACGATGTTTTTGCCGATGTCATGCACGTCGCCCTTGACCGTGGCCATGACAATGGTGCCGTTGTTCTTGCCCGCGTCGCCGGTGCGCAGTTTTTCTTCCTCGATATAGGGCAGCAGGTAGGCGACCGCCTTTTTCATCACGCGCGCCGATTTCACCACCTGGGGCAGGAACATCTTGCCGGCGCCGAACAAGTCTCCGACGACGTTCATGCCGGCCATCAGCGGGCCTTCGATCACGTCGAGAGGACGGGTCGACAACTGCCGCGCCTCTTCGGTGTCCTGCTCGACGAATTGATCGATGCCGTGCACCAATGCGTGGGCGAGGCGGTCCTGCACGGACTTTTCGCGCCAGCCGAGATTGTCGGCGACCGCTTCGCCTTTCTTCGCCTTGTAGCGATCGGCAATTTCCAGCAAACGTTCGGTGGCATCGGGCCGGCGGTTGAGTACGACGTCCTCCACGCGTTCGCGCAGCTCCTGCGGCACGTCGTCGTAGATCATCAGTGCGCCGGCATTGACGATGCCCATGTCCATGCCCGCCTTGATGGCGTGGTACAGGAACACCGAATGGATCGCCTCGCGCACGGTGTTGTTGCCGCGAAATGAGAACGACACATTGGACACGCCGCCGGATATGTGGCTCGACGGAAAGCGTCTTTTCAGTTCGCGCGTGGCCTGGATGAAGTCCACCGCGTAGTTGTTGTGCTCCTCGATGCCGGTGGCGATGGCGAAGATATTGGGGTCGAAGATGATGTCTTCGGGCGGGAAATCCAGTTCTTCGGTGAGCAGCTGGTAGGCGCGCGAGCAGATCTCGACCTTGCGTTCGCAGGTGTCGGCCTGGCCTTGTTCGTCGAATGCCATCACCACCACGGCGGCGCCGTACTGTTGCACTTTGCGTGCATGCTCAAGGAAAAGTTCTTCGCCTTCCTTCATCGAAATCGAATTGACCACGCCCTTGCCCTGCAGGCAGCGCAGGCCGGCTTCGATCACCGTCCATTTTGAGGAGTCGACCATCACCGGAACGCGCGCGATGTCCGGTTCGGCGGCGATCAGGTTGAGGAAGCGCGTCATCGCCGCTTCGGAATCGATCAGGCCTTCGTCCATGTTCACGTCGATGATCTGCGCGCCGTTGGCCACCTGCTGGCGCGCGACATCGACCGCTTCCTCGTAGCGTTCTTCCTTGATGAGTTTCTTGAACTGCGCCGAGCCGGTGACGTTGGTGCGTTCGCCTACATTGACGAACAGAAGGTCCGGTGTGATGACCAGTGGTTCGAGGCCGGAAAGGCGGGTGTAACGGGACATCGTGTCGCTCATGCGGCCTGGGCGGATTCAGAGAGAATGGTGCGTGGCGCGCAGTCGCGCACCGCTTCGGCGATGGCCTTGATGTGCGCCGGGGTGGTCCCGCAGCAGCCGCCGACCATGTTCAACAGGCCCTCGCGGGCAAAGCCACCGATCACGGCGGCCATTTGCGCAGGCGTCTCGTCGTACTCGCCGAAGGCGTTGGGCAGGCCGGCATTGGGATGCGTGCTGACGAAACTCTCGGCAATGCTGGACAGCGTTTGCACGTGCGGGCGCAGATCCGCCGCGCCGAGCGCGCAATTGAAGCCGACCGACAGCGGGCGGATGTGCTTGACCGAATAGTAGAAGGCCTCGGCCGTCTGGCCCGACAGCGTGCGGCCGGAGCGGTCGGTGATGGTGCCGGAGATCATTACCGGCAGGCGCGCGCCGCGAGCGCGGAACAGCTCGCTCAGCGCGAACAGGGCGGCTTTCGCGTTGAGCGTGTCGAAGATGGTTTCCACCATGATCAGGTCCGCGCCGCCATCGATCAGGCCGCTGGCCGATTCGGTGTAGTTGTCGCACAGTTCCTGGAAGGTGACGTTGCGCAAGCCCGGATCGTTGACGTCCGGCGACAGCGACGCGGTGCGGCTGGTCGGGCCGAGTACGCCGATTGTGAAACGCGGTTTGGCCGGATTCTTCGCCGTATACGCATCGCATGCCGCGCGTGCCAGGCGGGCGCCTTCGCGGTTAAGTTCGTAGGCCAGGTGTTGCAGATGGTAGTCGGCCTGGCTGATGCGCGTGGCATTGAAGGTGTTGGTTTCGATCAGGTCCGCGCCGGCTTCCAGATAGGCTTCGTGCACACCGCGGATGATGTCCGGTTTGGTCAGCGTAAGCAGGTCGTTGTTGCCTTTGAGGTCGCAACTGCCGGGATGATCGTGCACATGCTGGTGCTGGCTGTCGTGCCCCTCGACGAAGCGGTCGCCGCGAAAGGCGGTTTCGTCCAGCTGGTGTCCTTGCAGCATCGTGCCCATGCCGCCGTCGAGGATCAGGATACGTTCGCGCAGCGCCGCCTCGATTAAGGCGACGCGCTGGGGATGCAGCCAGGGAAGGGTGCTCATGACGATCTCCTTGGATCTTTACGGCTTGCGCGCGAGCACGCTGATGACTTCGAAATGCGGCGCCTTGCGCTCGCGGCTGAGGCGGTTGCAGCTGATCACGTCCAGGCCCGCACGCGTGGCCAGCTCGTTGAGTTCCTGCTGAGTGAAGCCCAGGTTGCGGTGATCGAAGGGTTCGACGACGGCACGGTGATCGTGCTTGCCCAGCGTCACCGCCAGCAGGCGACCGCCCGGACGAAGCACGCGCGCGGCTTCGGCAATCGCCTTGGACGGCTGCTCGGCATAGGTAAGCGCATGCAGCATCAGCACCAGGTCGAAGCGGCCCGCTTCGAGCGTCAAGGCGTGCATGTCGCCGTGCAGCACTTGGACGTTGTCGAAACTGGCCAGGCGCTTGGCCGCCGCCTCGGCCACGCGTTCGCTGGCGTCCACGCAGACGATGGAGCGCGCGTGCGGGGCCAGCAGTTCGGCGGTAACGCCGTCGCCGGAAGCGATGTCCAGCACGTCGCCAGTTTCGAGCAACTGCAGCAGCGAACGGCTCAGCGTTTCCCAGGTGCGGCCGGGGGAGTAATGACGCTCCATGTCGCCCGCCACCGTGTCGGCCCAGCCTTCGTCGCGCGCGCGCTCGGCCAATACGCCGGGCAGGCGGGCGGCGTCTTCGCGCAGCAGCGCATCGTCGATGCTTTCGCGCAGCGAGCGGATCAGCGCGTGCTGGTGTTCATCGCCTTCGCTGTTGGCGCGGTAGTAGGCCGAGACGCCGGCGCGGCGGTCGCGCACCAGTTCGGCTTCTTTGAGCTTGGCCAGGTGGGTGGAGACGCGCGGCTGGGCCAGGTGCAGCACCGCGGCCAGTTCGGCCACGGTCAGTTCCTCGCGTTCGAGCAGGGCCAGCAGGCGCACCCGCGTAGGGTCCGCCAACAGGCGCAACACGCTGGAGGCGGTGGCCAGATCCATCGTGCATCCTTATATCGCGATATAGAGATGTTAAGGGTAGGCGCGGGCGGTCAGGGCGTCAAGGGGGAAACGGCCTCAAGGGCGGGAAAGGCCGCTTGCTGCGTCCGCACAAAGCGTTTGGCGCGCGCCGGCTAAAATGGTCGGCTTCCCCGCTTCCTTTCCTCCGGAGTCCCCCATGGATTTCAGTTTTACCGAAGACCAGCTGTCCATCCAGGCCATCGCCCGCGACTTTGCGCAGAAGCGTATCGTGCCGGTGGCGGCGGAACTCGACGCCAAGGGCGAGTTTCCGCTGGACAACATCCGTGAGATGGGCCAGCTCGGCCTGATGGGGATCGAGGTGCCGCACGAGTATGGCGGCGCGGGCTTGGATCCGATCGGCTACGTGCTGGCGATGATCGAGATCGCGGCGGCGGATGCGGCTACCTCCACCATCATGTCGGTGAACAATTCGCTGTTCTGCAACGGCATCCTCAAGCACGGCAGCGAAGCGCAGAAGCAGAAATACGTGCGCGCCATCGCGCAAGGCGAAGGCATCGGCGCATACGCGCTGACCGAGCCGCAGTCCGGTTCCGATGCCTCGGCGATGCACACGCGCGCATCGAAGAACGCCGACGGCGACTGGGTGATCAACGGCAAGAAGAGCTGGATCACCTCCGGCCCGGTGGCGCGTTACATCGTGCTGTTCGCCATTACCACGCCGGGCATCGGGGCCAAGGGCGTTTCGGCTTTCATCATCGATACGCACAAGCCCGGCTTCCACGCGGGCAAGACCGAACCCAAGCTTGGCATCCGCGCATCGGCCACCTGTGAGATCGAGTTCAACGATTACGTATGCGCCAAGGAAGACTTGCTGGGCGAGGAAGGCAAGGGCTTCTCCATCGCGATGGGTGTACTCGACGCCGGCCGCATCGGCATCGCTTCGCAGGCGGTCGGCATTGCACGCGCCGCATATGAGGCGACGCTGCAATGGTCGCGCGATCGTAAGGCCTTCGGCCAGCCGATCGGTACGTTCCAGATGACGCAGGCCAAGATCGCCGACATGAAGTGCAAGCTCGACGCCGCCACGTTGCTGACGCTGCGCGCAGCATGGGCCAAGGGCCAGGCGGAAAAAAACGGCGGCCGTTTCGGCACCGAGGCATCGGTGGCCAAGCTGGTCGCCTCGGAAGCGGCGATGTGGATTGCGCACCAGGCCGTGCAGATTCACGGCGGTATGGGTTACTCCAAGGAAATGCCGCTGGAGCGTTATTTCCGCGATGCCAAGATCACCGAGATCTACGAAGGCACCAGCGAGATCCAGCGCATGGTGATTGCGCGCGCGGAAACAGGCTTGCGTTGAGCGTGACAACGCGCGCGCCGCGTGAGGCGCGCGTGAAAAATTAAAATGGCCGCGATTGTCCTTGTTGGCTTGCCGCTTCGGTGATACATCCCCCGCCGCAGGGGGTGTGTATCCATTGAAGAGGTGAGCATCATGCTGAGCAAACGGCAAAATGCTGGTACTCGGATATCACATCGCGCATGGTCAATGCGATCGAGCGCTGCGCTAGTTGTTGCGTGGGGAGTGGGCATGGGCGCGATAGCGCCTGCCCATGCATCAGGGGTAAACCTACTTAGGATCGACGGTGCGTTCTGGATAGACGCGAACACCGTATCGGTGGATTTTCGCTACAACTGCAGCCCGAGTCTAAACGGCAATCCGCGGGGAGGGGGAATAGCTGATTTTGAGATTGCTGTTTACGACTACGTCGGTGGCGCTACAGGAGGGACTCAGTTCACGGGCTATGTATGCGATGACACGACTCGTTCGGGATCAGTCGTCATTTTAAACTCGGCTGTTTCAGAGGGGCCCACGGATATTTTTGGATCGGGTGACCATGCCGTGGTGAACGCGAACATTTCCGTTCCGGCAGGTCACGGTGATGTTGGTGCCCAGCAGAGCGAATCCCTGGTGCTGGAGCCGTACATGAGCGCGGAAGGGGGAGGATGATGTTGCCGATACAGCAAAGGCCCCGCGGGGCCTTTGTTTTTTGCAACGCCACACCCTGTTTGAGTGCGCGCAGAGATGGGTACGAGCATCCGGCCCGCGATGCGGGCCGGAATCGAACGGTTAGTGATGATCGTGGCGAGCCAGCTTGTGGGTTTCCTCATCGAGCTTGTCACCCAGCATGCGGCGCACGCTGACGTAGAACACCGGGATCATCAGCAGGCCCAGGAAGGTGGCGAACAGCATGCCGCCGATGACGCCCGTGCCGATCTCATGACGCGAATTGGAGCCGGCGCCGGTGGAGGTGACCAGCGGCAGCACGCCGAGAATGAACGCCATCGAGGTCATCAGGATCGGACGCAGTCGCAGGCGAGCCGCAGTGATTACGGCCTCGAACAGCGTCTTGCCTTCCGCTTGCTGCTCCACCGCAAACTCCACGATCAGGATGGCGTTTTTCGCCGCCAGGCCGATCACCGTCACCATGCCGATCTTGAAGTACATGTCGTTGGGGAAGCCCCGCAGCATGCACAGCACCGTCATGCCGAGCAGGCCCAGCGGCACCACCAGCAGCACGGCCACTGGTATCGACCAGCTTTCATACAGCGCCGACAAGCACAGGAACACGATGACGATCGACAGGATCATCAGCAGCGTGGCGGAGTTACCTGCCAGCACCTCTTGATACGACTGGCCGGTCCAGTCCGCGCCGAAGCCCTTGGGCAGGTCGTTGTTCACGATGTCCTGCAACGTGCCCATCGCCTGGCCGGTGGAGTAGCCCTTGTTGGCATCGCCGACGATTTCGATCGCCGGGTAGCCGTTGTAGCGCGTCAGCGAGGGCGAAGCCATGCTCCAGCTGGTGTGCACCACGCTCGACAGCGGGATCATGTCGAACGGGCCGTAGGGCGAGCTGTTGCTGGAGGTGGTCGTGGTCGAGGTGGTTGACGAAGAAGCGCTGCCAGTCAGCGTGCTGGGCGTGAAGATGTGGCTGAGCGAATCGGTGCCCATGCGGTAAGGCGCGTCGGCCTGCACCATCACGCGCTTGACGCGGTCTTCGTAGATGAAGTTGTTGATGTAGACCGGCGCCAGCATCAGCTGGATCGCGGTGTACACATCGCTCACCGACAGGCCCAGTGCCGCCGCCTGCACGCGATCGACGGTGAGGTTGTACTGAGGCGCATCCGGCAGCAGGTTCGGACGGGTGCCGAACAGCGTGGGGCTCTTGGACGCCTTGCCCAGCAACATGCCCATGGCCTGCGCAAGTTGCGCCCGCGATTGGCCGCTGCGCGCCTGCAGGTACATGTCCAGGCCGCCGAACTGGCTGAGGCCACGGATGGTGGGCAGGTTCACCACAAAGATTTGCGCATCGCGGATGTGGTGCAGCACGCCATTGGCCTGGCGGATGAAGTCGTCCGCGGTGATCGAACGCACGCTCCAGTCCTTGAGCTTGATGAACACCATGCCGGCGTTTTCGCTGCGACCGACGAAGCTGAAGCCGCTGATCTGGTACATGCCCACGTAGTCGTCTTTCAACGGACTGGTATCAAGCGTGTGCTGGATCTCACGCATCACCTGCTGGGAGCGCTCCAAACTGGCGCCGGGAGGCAGGCTGACGATGGCCAGCGCAAAGCCTTGGTCCTCGCTGGGCACGAAGCTGGTCGGCAGCTTGTTGAACAGGAACACGGCCAACACCGCCACCAGCGCAAACACGATCATCCAGCGTGGCGAGTGGCGGATGGCGCCCCTGATGTGACCCTGGTAGGTGTGTGTGACGCGTTCGAAAGCCTTGTTGAACCAGCGGTAGAAGAAGTTTTTCTTTTCCTCATGCGCGGGCTTGAGGATGGTGGCGCACAGGGCAGGGGTGAACGACAGCGCAAGGAACGCCGAGAAGCCCATCGATACGGCGATGGTCAGCGCGAACTGCTTGTAGATCACGCCGGTGGCGCCGGGCTGCAGCGCGGAAGGCACGAACACCGCCGCCAGCACCACCGTGATCGCCACCACCGCGCCGGTGATCTGGCTCATCGCCTTGCGCGTGGCTTCCTTGGGCGAGAGGTTTTCCTCGGTCATGATGCGTTCGACGTTCTCGATCACCACGATCGCGTCGTCCACCACGATACCGATGGCCAGCACCATGCCGAACAGGGTGAGCTGGTTGATGGTGAAGCCCATCGGCGCCAGGCCGATGAAGGTGCCCAGCAGGGCCACCGGAATCACCAGCGTGGGAATGATCGTGGCGCGGAAGTTCTGCAGGAAGATCAGCATCACCACGAACACCAGGGCGATGGCTTCAATGAGCGTGTGCACCACTTCCTCGATCGACACGCGCACGAACGGCGTGCTGTCGTAGGGCGCGAACCAGGTGACGCCCTGCGGGAAGTCCTTCGCCAGCTCGTCCATCTTGGCGCGTACGGATTCGGCCACGTTCAGCGCGTTGGCGCCCGGCAGCAACTGCACGCCGAAGCCGCCCACCGGCTGTCCGCTCCAGGTGGAGGTGAAGCCGTAGGTCTGCGGGCCCAATTGGATGCGCGCGATGTCCTTGAGGCGCACCACCGTGCCGTTGGCGTTGGCGCGCAGGATGATGTCGCCGAACTGCTCGGGCGTGGAGAACAGGCCTTCGGCGGACACCGTGGCGGTGAAGCTTTGCCCGTTGACGGCCGGATCCGAACCCAGCGAGCCGGCCGCGAACTGCACGTTCTGGGCGGAGATGGCGTTTTCCACCTGGGTCGCGGAAAGCCCATAACCCTGCATCTTGTCGGGATTGAGCCACACGCGCATGGCGTATTCGGAGCCCACCTGGAAGGTGCTGCCCACGCCGGGAATACGGCCGATCTGGTTGATCACCTGCGAACCGACGATGTCGCTGAGACGGTTGGAGTCGATCTCCGGGTTATTGGAGATCAGGCCCACGAACATCAGGAAGTCCGGGTTGGCCTTGGCCACCACTACGCCCTGCAGGTTCACCTCCGAAGGCAGCTGCGGTTCGGCCAGCGAGACCTTGTTCTGCACCTGCACCTGGGCGATGTCGGGGTCGGTGCCGGTGGCAAAGCTCAGGGTTATGGTGGAGGTGCCGTTGGAGTTGGAAGCCGAACTGAAGTACAGCAGGTTATCCACGCCCGTAAGCTGCTGCTCGATCACCTTGGTGACGGTGTCTTCCATGGTCTGGGCGCTGGCGCCCGGGAAGGTGGCCGTTACCGTGACCTGCGGCGGCGCGATGTTGGGATAGGACTCCACACCCATGCCCAGCACCGAGATGGTGCCGACCAGGGTGATCAGAATGGCGACCACCCACGCAAAGATGGGACGGTCGATAAAGAAACTCGGCATCAGTGTTCTCCTTTACTGATGGCCAGCGGCAGGGGCGGCACCGGCCGGCGCCTGGTCGGGCTTCCATGGGCTGGCGTTGGCCGGTGCACCGGGCTTGACCACCTGGACGCCGGACACGATGACCTGGTCGCCCGCGTTGAGGCCGCTGGTGACCACCCAGTCATTGCCGCGCATGGTGTCGGCCGATACGCGCTTCTGCACGACCTTGCCGTCCTTGCCCACCACCAGGGCATAGGCGCCCAGGGGGTCGCGCTGGATCGCGGGCTGCGGAATCAGGAACACCTTGTTGAGCTCGCCCATGTCGATGGTGAGGGGCACATACATGCCCGGCAGCAGGCGCCGTTCGCCGTTGGGCACCACTGCGCGCAAGTTGATCGCGCCGGTGTTCGGATCGACCGTGGTGTCGGAGAAATCCAGCGTACCCAAGTGGTCGTATTTCGCGCCGTTGGGCATGGTGATCTGCACGGTGGTTTTGTTTTGCGTGGCCAGTTGCACCTTGCCGGCGGACTGCGCGTGCTGCAGCGTGTCCAGGTCCGCGGCGCTGAGGGTGAAGTTGACATATAGCGGATCGAGCTGGTCGACGGTCGTCAGCAAGGTGGCGCTGGCGCCGGTATCGGCGGTGCTGTTGCCCACTACCGCGCCTTCGGTCACCTGCTGCTCGCCGGCGCGTCCGTCGATGGGCGAGGTGACGTTGGTGTAGCTGAGATTGACGCGGGCAGTCTGCACGTTCGCCTGGGCCTGCTTCACGGCCGCCAGCGAGGAGCGCTCGGTGGCCTCATCGGTATCGAGCTGCTGCTTGGAGATATAACCATTGGGTACCAGCTGGCGATCGCGATCGGCGATCACATGAGCATTGGTGTAGTTGGCCTGGGCCGACGCCAGCGCCGCTTGCGCATTGGCCAGGGCGGCCTGGTAGGGCGCCGGGTCGATCTGGAACAGCAACTGCCCCTGCTTGACGTCCGTGCCTTCGGTGTAGACGCGCTTGAGCAGCACGCCGGAAACACGGGCGCGCACGTCGCCGCTGCGGAAGGCGGACAGGCGGCCTACCAGGTCCTTGGTCAGCGGCACATTCTGCGGCTGCGCATCCACTACGCCCACGGTCGGCGTAGGCATCTGGGGAGGGCCTTGCTCCTTGCCGCTGCAGGCGGCAAGCGCCAGCAGACTCAGGCACAACACCGGTGTGCGCATTGACGTCGACTTCATGAGAACTCCATGACTTGCGTGATCGGGGTAGGGTGAGCCGCAGCGGTTCTACGGCCGGCTCCAGCTGGGCGGAAAATCTTACGTTTATCGGATTGCGGGCATTTTGTCCTGTGTCGTCAGTCCCCAGTGGCGCGACGCAGGTAAGACTATACCGTCCAGTTTACAATTTATCCGGGTGGGGAATCTAGCCCCCGCGATCATGACCGACGGCATGGGGCCAAGCCGGTGGGCATGCATGCAAGAGGGGGCGGCCGGTTTGCAGGCGGCATCAAACCGGGGTCATAAATGCGGTCCATGCTGTGCATGCGGCGTACGCCTACGTATCGAATCGGCCGCATGCACACCTTGCATGACCATGCGCTGATCGCAGTGCATGCAAAAGACGACGGTTGCTGCGCTGCCGATGGATTCGCCCCATGCCAAAGCGTATGCTTTTAAAGCTTTCCGCTCCATTCCCACCCGTCTCCACTTCTCAAGTTGATGCTATGAATGCGATCCGTGCGGCCAACGACATCCCTCTCGTGTCTGTCGTGCTCGAAGAGTTGAAGAAAAGCGGTTTTCCGAACAAGCGCCTTGATGAGGCGCAATTTTTTATCAGCGCCTTTTTCTCGCGCATCGCGAGCACGGACGTGGATCTGCACACGCCGGCCGAATGGGCGCGGGTGATCGCCGGCCTGATCGATTTCATGCAGCAGCGCGCGCCCGGCCGCGCCACGGTGCGCGTCACCGATGCCGGCCACGCCGCGCGCAGCGCGGTGGAGATCGTCACCGACGACATGCCGTTCCTGGTCGACACGGTCAGCATGGTGCTTTCGGGCTATTCGCCCATTCACGCGGTGATCCACCCGGTGGTGAAGGTTGGCCGCGACGCCGGCGGTCAGCTGCAGCGTGTCGGCGATGACAGCGGCACGGCCGAGTCGGTGATGCATTTCGAGCTGGACAACGTGCAGGACGAGGCGATCAGGACCGCGCTGGTGGCGCAGATCGAGTCGGCGCTGGACGACGTGCGCGCCGCGGTGCGCGACTGGGCCGCGATGCGCGACAAGGCGCTGGCGGTGGCGCAGGATCTGCCCGCCCGCAAGATGCCGATCGATGCCGCTGCCGTGCAGGAAGCCTGCGAGTTCATGCGCTGGCTGGCGGACGACAATTTCACCTTCCTCGGCTACCGCGAATACGAAGTGGCGCAGGCCGATGGCGATGAGGTGCTGCGTTCGCTGGAGGGCTCGGGCCTGGGCATCCTGCACAAGAGCGAACGCTCGGTGGCGCCGCGCTCGCTGCGCACGCTGGTGGCCAGCGAGCTGCCGCAGTCCGGCTCGACCGACGCGATCATTCTCACCAAGACTAACGCCCGTTCGCACGTGCATCGCGCGGGCAATATGGATTACGTAGGCATTCTGCGTTTCGACGCGAACGGCAAGCCGGTTTCCGAGCAGCGTTTCCTGGGCCTGTTCACCTCCAACGCCTACATGACGCGCCCGCAAGACGTGCCGCTGGTGCGCCAGCGCGTGGAGGCGGTGCTGGCCCGCTCGGGGCTCAAGCGCGATTCCTATTCGGGCAAGTCGCTGCGCCACATTCTGGAAACGCTGCCGCAGGAAGAGCTGTTCCAGAGCACCGAAGAAGAACTCTTCACCACCGCCACCGGCATCCTGGAGCTGCAGCAGCGCGCCAACGCGCGCCTGTTCGTACGCCGCGACCGTTACGGCCGCTTCTTCACCTGCCTGGTATTCGTGCCGCGCGACCGTTTCAGCACCACGGTACGCGAGCGCATCGAAAACATGCTGCGCGAAGTCTTCCACGGCGAAAGCGTGGATTCGAACGTGTTGATGGGCGAGTCGGCGCTGGCACGCCTGCACGTCACGGTGCGTCCGCACCCGGGCGATCACCCCAAGTTCGATCCGCAGGAACTGGAAACGCGCCTGGCGCACATCGTGCGCAACTGGCAGGACGGGCTGCGCGACAGCCTGATCGCGCACGTGGGCGACGCGCAGGGCGTAACCCTGCTCAACCGTTTCGGCAAGGTGCTGCCCGCCGGTTACGTCGAGGATGTTTCGCCGGAGGTGGCCGCGCACGACGTGGTGGCGCTGTCCACGCTCAAGAGCGACGATTCGATCCACCTCAATCTGTACAGCGATCCACGCGACCAGAGCCTGCGCTTCAAGGTCATCCACGTAGGCGCGCCGATCTCGCTCTCCGAAGCGCTGCCGATGCTGGAAAACATGGGCGTGCGCATGCTGGCTGAGCACGTCTACACGCTGGAAAGCGATGGGCGCCTGCTGACCATCCACGACTTCGAGCTGAAGACCAAGCGGCCGTTGGCGTTCGAGCTGTCGCACCTGCGCGAGCGCTTCGAGCGCAGCTTCGAAGCGCTGTGGCGCGGCGAGGCCGAAAGCGACGGCTTCAACAACCTCGTGCTCTCCGCGCAGGCCGACTGGCGGCAGGTGGCGGTGCTGCGCGGCTACTGCAAATACCTGCAGCAGGTGGGTATCGCCTTTTCCCAGAGCTACATGGAGGAGACGCTCAACCGCTATCCGGCTATCGCGGGTCTGATGATCGAGCTGTTCAACGCCAAGTTCGATCCGCGCCGCGAACAGCTTTCCGAGGCCGAGCTGGAAAAGGCCCGGGAAGATCTGCGCCGCGAAATGCAGGCGCTGATTTCCGCCGAAACGCAGAAGGCGAAGCCCGAGCTGATCGACGGCATCGTCGATGTACTCAAGGCATCGCGCGAGCAGCAGGTACACGTGCTGTGGGAAGCGCTCAAGTCCCTGCTCGACGACGTCGCCAGCCTGGACGACGAGCGCATCCTGCTCGGCTTCATGAACACCATCAAGGCCACGCTGCGCACCAGCTTCTTCCAGCTGTGGGACGGCAAGCCGCGGCACTACGTAAGCTTCAAGTTCGACTCCAAGCAGGTGCCCGACGCGCCCAAGCCGGTGCCGTACCGTGAAATCTTCGTGTATGCGCCCCGCGTGGAAGGCATCCACCTGCGCTTCGGTCCGGTGGCCCGCGGCGGTTTGCGCTGGTCCGATCGCCGCGAGGACTTCCGCACCGAAGTGCTGGGTCTGGTGAAGGCGCAGATGGTGAAGAACACCGTCATCGTGCCGGTCGGTTCGAAGGGCGGCTTCTTCGTCAAGCATCCGCCGGCAGGCGGCGACCGCGATGCGCAGCTGGCCGAGGGCATCGCCTGCTACCGCCTGTTCATCAACGGCCTCCTGGACATCACCGACAACCTGGTCGAAGGCAAGGTGGTGCCGCCGCACGACGTGGTACGCCACGACAGCGACGATCCGTACCTGGTGGTCGCCGCCGACAAGGGCACGGCCACTTTCTCCGACATTGCCAACGCGATTTCGATCGAACATGGTTTCTGGCTGGGCGACGCGTTCGCGTCCGGCGGCTCCAACGGCTACGACCACAAGGGCATGGGCATCACCGCCAAGGGCGCGTGGGAATCGGTCAAGCGCCACTTCCGCGCGCTGGGCCGCGACACGCAGAGCGAGGATTTCACCTGCGTGGGCATCGGCGACATGTCCGGCGACGTGTTCGGCAACGGCATGCTGTTGTCGCGCCATATCCGCCTGGTGGCCGCGTTTGATCACCGCCACGTGTTCCTCGATCCGCATCCGGATATCGCGCGCTCCTTCGTCGAGCGCGAGCGCATGTTCAAGCTGCCGCGTTCGAGCTGGGAGGACTACGACAAGTCGCTGATCTCCGCCGGCGGCGGCGTGTGGCCGCGTAGCCTGAAGTCCATTCCGATCTCGCCGGAAGTGCGCGCGGTGCTGGGCCTGAAGGCCGATGTGCAGCATCTGTCGCCGACGGATCTGCTCAACGCCATCCTCAAGGCGCCGGTCGACCTGTTGTGGAACGGCGGCATCGGCACCTACGTGAAGGCGGCCAGCGAAACGCATGGCGACGTGGGCGACCGCGCCAACAATGCGCTGCGCATCAACGGCGCGGAGCTGCGCTGCAAGGTGGTGGGCGAAGGCGGCAACCTGGGCTTCACGCAGAAGGGCCGCATCGAAGCGGCCCAGCACGGCGTGCTGCTCAACACCGACTTCATCGACAACTCCGCCGGCGTGGATACGTCCGACCACGAAGTGAACATCAAGATCCTGCTCGACGATGCCGTGCAACGCAGCGAGATCAGCGTCGACGGCCGCAACCAGCAGCTGGCCGCGATGACCGACGAAGTCGGCCAGCTGGTGCTGTGGGACAACTATCGCCAGAACCAGGCCATCACGCTGATGGAACAGCAGTCGGCCAAGCGTATCGGCTCGATGGCGCACTTCATCCGCACGCTCGAAGGCGAGGGCCTGCTCGACCGCCAGGTCGAAAACCTGCCCAGCGAGGCCGAATTGACCGAGCGCAAGACGCGCGGCCAGGGCCTGACCCGTCCGGAACTGTCGGTGCTGCTCTCGTACGACAAGATCCGCCTGTACCAGCAGTTGCTGGACTCGGACGTGCCGGAAGATCCCTACCTGTCCAAGGAACTGGTGCGCTACTTCCCCGCGCCGCTGCACGACAAGTACGCCGCGCACATGCAGCGCCATCGCCTGAAGCGTGAAATCATCGCCACCGCGGTCACCAACTCCACCATCAACCGCATGGGCGCCACCTTCATGATGCGCATGCAGGAAGATACCGGGCAGGGGCCGGCCGCCATCGCCAAGGCGTACACCGCCGCGCGCGAAATCCTCGGCGCCCGCGACCTGTGGGCGCAGATCGAGGCCCAGGACAGCAAGGTAGCCGAGGCCACGCAGGTCGATGCGATCATGCAGATCTGGTCGCTGCTGCGGCACATCACGCGCTGGCTGCTCAACCGTCCCGGCGGCACGCTTGAAATCGCCGCCAACGTGGAGCGCTACCAGGCGGCGGTAGCCGAACTCAGCGCCACCTTGCCGGATGCGCTCACGCCTGCCGGCAAGGCCGATTTCGGCACCAGCCAGGAGAAATGGGAAGGCCTTGAGTTGCCCGCCGAGCTCGCCTTCAGCCTGGCCCGGCTGCCCGAGCTGCGCGCCATGCTCGACATGGTCGAAGTGGCGCAACAGACTGGCGAGCCGATCGCCAAGGTCGCCAACGTGTTCTACGAACTGGGCCAGGCGCTGGATCTGGAATGGCTGCGCGGGCAGATCGAGGCGTTGCCGGTCGATGGTCACTGGCATGCGCAGGCCCGCGGCTCGCTGCTGGATGAGCTCAATCACCAGCACCGCGCGCTGGCCACGCAGGTGCTGGCGTTGTCGGGCACCCGCACAGATGTCTCCCCGGTGCAGGCGTGGCTCGATCGCGACGATGCCACGCTCAAGTACACGCGCAGCATGTTGGCGGAAATCCTCACCCAGAACGCGGACTACCCGATCGCCTCGGTCGCCGTCCGCCGCCTGGCGCAGCTCGCACAGGTGCCGGTGGGCTGACGTCCTGTCGTTTCCCTCTCCCCTTCGGGGGAGAGAGGTGAACGCGATGAGCATCGTTTGTTGATGAAAGTGCAGGGGCATCATGGCCTTGCCCCTCATCGTGTCGTAAGCTCAAAGGGACAAGACCCACCCCAAACGGATCTCATGCGCCTCGCCTTCGTCGCCAGCGAAACCCATGTCGCCCAGCAAGCGCGCCGCAAGCTCGTGGAGCGTTACGGCGACGTGCCTCCCAAAGATGCGGAAGTGATCGTGGCGCTGGGCGGCGACGGTTTCATGCTGCGCACGCTGCACGCACACCGCGATCTGGCGGCTCCCGTGTATGGCATGAAGCTTGGCCGCGTGGGTTTCCTGATGAACAAGCACCGGCTCGAGGAACTGCCCGAGCGCATCGAACGCGCGCACACTTCGGAGCTGTTTCCGCTGGAAATGCGCACCACCGACGCCGACGGCCAGTCGCGCTGCGCACTCGCCTTCAACGAAGTATCGCTGCTGCGCCAAACCAACCAGGCCGCACACCTGGAAGTGCAGCTCAACGACATCGTGAAGCTTGCCACGCTGGTCTGCGACGGCATCCTGGTATCCACGCCGGCCGGCTCCACCGCTTACAACCTCTCGGCGCACGGGCCGATCCTGCCGCTCGATGCCAACGTGCTGGCGCTGACGCCGATCAGCCCGTTCCGTCCCCGTCGCTGGCGCGGTGCGATTCTTCCGCACCGCACGCGGGTCAGCCTGCGCGTGCTCGACCCCGGCAAGCGGCCGATCAGCGCCACCGCCGATTTCCTGGAAGTGCGCAATGTGCGCACGGTCGATATTCGCCAGCAGCGCGAGCAAGGCGTGCACCTTCTGTTCGATCCGGAGCACAATTTGGAACAGCGGATTCTGGACGAACAGTTCGCCGCCGATTGAACCTGGGGCCTGTTTACACTCTTGGCGTGGCCCGCGCCAATAGGGCAAGCAGACCCTGGGGCGACCGCGCGTTGCCGCCTCGCTTGCAAGCATTCGCGGCCGCCCTTTGCTAGATTGAATCAAGTGCCCGCATCGCCACGCCATGACCCGTCCGAGCAAAACCGTCCACGATCCACGCGCCGCCGCCGACAACCAGTTGGTGGTCGCCATCTCGTCGCGGGCCCTGTTCGATCTGGGCGACAGCCATGACTTGTTCGAGCAGCAGGGCTTGGACGCCTATCGTGCGTTCCAGATCGAGCACGAGGAGGACATCCTGAAGCCGGGGGTGGCCTTTCCGCTGGTGCAGAAGCTGCTGAGCCTGAACAAGCTTGCCGGCGATGTGCCGCCGGTCGAGGTGATCCTGCTGTCGCGCAACTCCGGCGACACCGGATTGCGCATCTTCAACGCCATCCAGCACTACGGCCTGGAAATCAGCCGGGCGGCATTCACCAGCGGTGCGCCCACCTCCGATTATGTCGGGCCGTTCAAGGCGGATCTGTTCCTGTCGGCCAATGCCCAGGACGTGGGCCGTGCGCTGAAGGCCGGCGTGGCCGCAGCGACCATTCTTCCGTCCAATGCGCCGCCGCGCGCGAGCGAACAGTTGCGCATCGCCTTCGACGGCGATGCGGTGATCTTTGGCGACGAAGGCGAGCGCGTTTCGCGCGAGGAGGGCCTGGAAGCCTTTCATCGCAGCGAGACCGAGCTTGCCGACGAGCCTTTGTCGGTCGGTCCGTTCCGTGGTTTTCTTTCGGCGGTGCATCGGTTGCAAGCGGCGTTTCCGGCAGAGAATTCGCCGATTCGCACTGCACTGGTCACCGCGCGTTCCGCACCCGCGCACAAGCGCGTGATCCTCACCTTGCGGCGCTGGGGCGTGCGTATCGACGAGGCCTTGTTTCTGGGCGGGCGCGACAAGGGCCCATTTCTGGATGCTTTTGGCGCGGATATCTTTTTCGACGACTCGCCGGCCAACGTGGAATCGGCCCGCAAGCACGTGGCAACCGGACACGTGCCGCACGGTGTCAGCAACGGCTGAACCTTTAGGGCTCAGGGCACGCCGTGCCCTTTGCTGGCCACCCAGATCGCGTACCAATCTTGCGCATCGAGTTGAACCTCCAGCGCGGCCATCGCTTCGCGCAGGCTTTCGATGCGGCCGCTTCCGGTGATCGGGTGCGGGCGCGAAGGGTGGCGCAGCACCCAGGCGAAAGCGAGCGTGGTAAGGCTGATGCCCAGGCGCGAGGCCACGGCGGACATTTCCGCCCGCACGCGCAGCGCCTGCGCGTCGTCGCTGGTAAATAGACGGCCGCCGGCCAACGGCGACCAGATCATCGGGCGCGCACGAAGCTGTTGCGCCTGATCCAGCGTGCCGTCGTCCAGTGCGCTCATCTGCAAGGGTGACAGTTCCAGCTGGTTGGTGACTAACGGGTGGTGCTGGTGGAGCAGGGCGAACTGGCTGCTGCTGTGGTTGGACACGCCCCAATGCGCGACTTTCCCTTCGCGCGTCAAAGTGGTGAAGGTATCGGCCAGGGCGGCGGCGTCCATCAGGTAATCGGGGCGGTGGATCAACACCAGGTCCAACTGCTCGGCGTGCAGGTTTCGCAGCGATTGTTCGACCTGTGCGCGTACGTACGCCGCGCTGCTGTCGTAGTGATTGATGCGATACGGTTTTTCCGCCGCGCGCAGGCGGATGCCGCACTTGGTCACCAGCTGCATGCGATCGCGCAGGCCCGGCGCGGCTTTCAGCGCCTCGCCGAACAGCGCTTCGGCGCGGTAGCCGCCATAGATATCGGCGTGGTCGAAGCTGGTAATGCCAAGTTCAAGCGCCTGCTCGATCCAGCGCACGCGCTGCCGCACGTCGAGGTTCCAGTCGGCGATGCGCCAGAGGCCCGCGACGATGGGCGAAAGTTCGAAGCCGTGGACGGCCGTTGTATTTGCCATGGTGTGTGTTTGCGCTTACTGCGTGGTGGCGGTCTTCTTGGTGTCGTCGAGCCGGTCGGCGGACCAGCCGCCGCCCAGATCGCCGATCAGCGAGACCGTGTCCAGCAAACGCTGCTGCTGCACGCCCAGCGCCGTCTGCTGTGCACTCAATTGCGTGGTTTGCGCGCTGGCGGCGGTGGTGTAGTCGACGGTGCCGGCCTGATACTCGTTGAAGGCGATTTGCGCGCCCTGCGTGGCGTCGCGCACCAGGGCATCCTGCATCTGTGCCTGCTTGGCCAGGATGTCGATGCCGGAAAGATCGTCCTCCACGTTCTGGAACGCGGTCAGCACCGTGCCGCGATAGTTGGCCACCGAGGCTTCGTAGGACGCTTTTGCCGCAGCGACTTCGCCGTGGCGCTGGCCGAAGTCGAATACGGTTTCATTGACATCCGCACCCAGCGACCAGACATGGTTGGCCACATGCAGCAGGCCGGCCAGCGGCGATTGTGAGAAGCCATCGGTGCCCGAAAGCGTGATGTTGGGATAGTAAGCGGCGATGGCGACGCCCACCGCCGCGTTTTGCGCGGCCATCTGGCGCTCGGCAACGGCGATATCGGGACGGCGCTGCAACAGGCTGGAAGGCACGCCGACCGGTACCGTCGGCAGCTCCGGCAGGCCCGTGCTGTGCGGGATATCCAGGTCTTGCGGATTCTTGCCCACCAGCACCGCTATCGCGTGGGCGTACTGCGCACGCGCCACGCCTAACGCAATCAGGCTCGATTGCGCGCTTTCCAACTGCGTGCGCGCGGTGATGACCGTCGAAGGCGGCGTGGTGCCGGCGCTGCCCTGGTTGGCGACCACGCGCAGGTATTGCTGGTCCTGATCGACCGTTTTCTGCAGCAGGTCAGTGTCGGCATCGGTGACGCGCAGTTCGATCACGGCAGTGGCCAGGGCTACCTGTTCGGACAAGGTGGCATTGGCAAGCGTCGCCTGGCTGGCCTGCGCGTTGGCCTTGTTTTCCTCGAGCGTGCGGCGAACCTTGCCCCACAAGTCGGGTGCCCAGCTCACGTTGCCTTCCAGCGAACCGCTGGTGCTGATGGGGCGAAAGCCGGTACCGGTGCCAGTGATGGCGCTTTTTGCCGAGCGCTGCTTGGTAGCCGCGCCTTCGACGCCGATGGTGGGAAACAGCGCGCTGCGTGCCACCTGTACTTCAGCCAGGGCCTGTTGATAGTTGGCGTAGTCCGCGCGCACGGTCTGGTTGGAAATGGCCACCATCGGTTCAAGCTGGTTGAGCAGCGGATCGTTGAACACCAGCCACCAGTCGCCCTTGGGCGCTTGCGCCGCGGGCGCGGCTTCGCTCCAGCCCGGCAGCGGCTTGAATTGCGCGGGCACAGGCACCTGCGGCCGATGGTAATCGGGGCCGACCATGCAGCCGCCAAGCAGCAGTGCCAGCGTCGCGGCCAATGCGGTATGAGGAATGTTCATGTTCATGCGCTTGCGTCCGATCGGTTCCACGGCAACGTGGCGGACCACCCGGCGAGCTTGGCGCGCAGGCGGTCGAGGTAGAGGTAGATCACCGGCGTGGTGTATAGCGTAAACACCTGGCTCAGGATGAGGCCGCCCATCACGGTAATGCCCAGCGGCTGGCGCAGCGAGGAGCCCTGGCCCAGGCCGATGGCCAGCGGCACCGCGCCAAGCACGGCCGCCGCGGTGGTCATCATGATCGGCCGCAGGCGAATCACCGCCGCATCGTGGATGGCTTTCTGCGGTTGGTAGCCTTCATCGCGCTGCAGGCGGATGGCAACGTCGATCATCATGATCGCGTTCTTCTTCACGATACCGATCAGCAGGATGATGCCGATCATCGCGATCACCGAGAACGGCGTGCCGAAGATCAGCAGCGCCAGCGTGGCGCCGATGCCGGCCGAGGGCAGCGTGGAGAGAATGGTCAATGGATGCACGGTGTTCTCGTAGAGAACGCCGAGCACGATGTACACCGCCGCCAGCGCCGCCAGGATCAGCAGCGGCATGGTTGACATCGATTGCGAATAGACCTGCGCCGCGCCTGCCGTGGCGCCGTGGATGGACGCGGGCACGCCCAGTTGCTGCTCCGCCTGGCCGATGGCCGCCAGTGCCTTGCTCAGGGAGCCGCCCGGAGGCAGGTTGAAGGAAATGGTGGCGGCCACCAATCCGCCCTGGTGGCTGACCTGGGTGGCGGTGTGGTTGGTGATGAAGGAGGTCATCGCCGGAAACGGCACCAGGGTTTCGGCCGAGGTGCTGTCCGCGCTGCCGCTGGAACTGCCGCCCTTGGAGTTGGAGATGGCATTGGTGAGCTGGTTGGCTTCGGCATTCGAATTCAACGCATTGGTGCTTGAGGCGGAACCGCGCGAGGCCGTCACCGCCGCCGCCGTTACGCCGCTCACCGTGCCGCCCGGCATCTGCGTCTGCTGGGTGCCGGAGGCGTTGCCGGCGGCCGTGCTAAAGCGCATGCGTTCGAGCATCTGCGGGTACTGCCAGTATTGCGGCGCCACTTCCATCACCACGTAGTACTGGTTGAGCTGGTTGTACACGGTGGACACGGTGCGTTGCCCGAAGGCGTCGTACAGCACATTGTCGAGCTGGTTGGGCGCGAAGCCGTAGCGCGCTTCGGTGGCGCGATCGAAATTGACGTAGACCTGCAGACCGTTTTGCTGCAGGTCGGAATTGACGTCCTGCAGCTGGTTTCTGTATTTGCCCAGCGCCTGGACCAGCTTGGGCACCCAGGTATACAGCGCATCGGGATCATCGCTAGTGAGCGTGTACTGGTATTCGGCGGCCGAGGATCTACCGCCGATATGCAGATCCTGCGCGGCCTGCAAGAACAGCTTGGCGCCCGACACCGCATTGAGTTTCGGTCGCAGGCGATCCACCACTTGTGCCGCCGAAATTTTGCGCTGGGACAGCGGTTTGAGTTCGATGAACACGTTGGCGGTGTTGAGCGCACGGCCGCCGGTAAACCCCGCGACCGAATCCACCGCCGGGTCTTTCTGCACGATCGATTGCAGCTGTGCGAGCTTCTTTTCCATCGCCTGGAACGAGATGCTCTGGTCGGCGATGATCTGGCCGATCAGGATGCCGTTGTCCTGTTCGGGAAAGAAGGTGGAGGGCACCAGCTTGATCAGGAACACGTTGAGCACGATCAGCCCCACCAGCATCAGCCCCACCAGCAGCGCGTGGTCGAGCACGGCGGCAAGCGAGTGGGAATAGGCGTTCTTGAAGCGATCGAACTGCTGCTCGTACCACACCGCCCAGCGCGCCTTCGAATGCAGCGCCTTGCCGCGGCTGAGCACATAGGCCGCCATGGTTGGCGTGACGGTGAGCGAAATCACCAGCGAAAGCAGGATCGCGATCGATAGCGTCACCGCAAATTCGTGGAACAACAATCCGATGATGCCCGGCATCAGCAGGATCGGCAGGAACACGGCGATCAGCGACAGGCTCATCGAGATCACCGTAAAGCAGACTTCGCCGCTGCCGCGCAACGCCGCCTCGCGCGGATCCATGCCGGCTTCGACGTGGCGCACGATGTTTTCCAGCACCACCACCGCGTCATCGACGACGAAGCCGGTGCCGATGGTCAGCGCCATCAGCGAGAGGTTGTCCAGGCTGTAGCCGAGCAGGTACATCGGCCCGAACGTGCCGACGATCGACAGCGGCAACGCCACCGCCGGCACCAGGATCGCGCGCGGCGACTGCAGGAAGATATAGACCACGCCGATCACCAGCAGCACGGCCAGGAACAGCGAACGCTCGGTATCGCCCACTGCGGCATTCACCGACTGCGAACGGTCCAGTGCGATGCCGATGTGTACATTGCGCGGCAAGGTGGCCTCGATCGACGGCAGTACCTTGCGGATTTGCGCAACGGTCTTGACGATATTTCCGCCGGGCAGCGGATACACGATTACCAGCACCGCCGGCTGGTTGTTGTACAGGCCCATGTTGCGGATGTTTTCCGCCGAATCCTGCACGCTGGCCACATCGCGCAGCAGCACCGGCGCGCCGTTGCGGTAGGCGACGACAAGGTCGCGGTAGGGCGCGGCCTTGCTGATCTGGTCGTTGGACGTCACTTCGTAGCGCTGTCCGTTCTGATCGATATGGCCCTTGGCGCTGTCGGCGTTGGCGGCGCTGATCGCTGCGCGCACGTCTTCCAGCCCGATGCCGTAGCTGTTGAGCTGATCCGGCTCCAGCTCCACGCGCACCGACGGCAGCGCGCTGCCGCCCAGCGTGATTTGGCCCACGCCATCGACCTGCGACAGCTGCTGCTGGATCACCGAATCGGCCGAGTCGTAAAGCTGCGCGCGCGTGAGCGTGTGCGAGGTCAGTGCAAGCACCATGATCGGCGAATCGGCCGGGTTGTATTCGCGGTAGGTCGGGTTGTTGCGCAACGTGGTCGGAAGATCCGCGCGCGCGGCCTGGATCGCAGCCTGCACGTCGCGCGCGGCGCCGTTGATATCGCGGTTGAGGCCGAACTGGACCACGATTTGCGCCGAACCGACATAGCTGGTGGAGGTCAGTTCGATGACGTTGGCGATGGCGCCCAGGCGCTTTTCCAACGGTTCGGCGACGGTGGACGCCATGATGCTGGGGCTGGCGCCGGCCATGTTTGCCTGCACCACGATCACCGGATAGGTGACGTTCGGCAGCGGCGCGACCGGTAGACGGAAATACGCCAGCGCACCAGAAAGCAGGATGGCGATCGCCAGCAGGGTGGTCGCCACCGGTCGGCGGATGAAGAGCGCCGAGATGTTCATCGTGCTTCACCCGTTGCGATGACCTGGCTGTCTCCCCTGCGTGCAGGGGAGAGTTGGAGCGGGACAAAACAACCTTGCGGCAAAGCCGGCAACAGCGACCCCCTCCCAGCCCGCCCCTGCAAGCAGGGGGAAGGGCGATGCGGCGAGATCGTCAACATGCTGATCACGGCGCACTATCTCCCGCCGCGAGCGAGGGCTTGCGTTGGAAGCGCTGCGCCAGCCGGTCGAAGTACAGATAGATCACCGGCGTGGTGAACAGCGTCAGCAGCTGGCTCAAGGTGAGGCCGCCGATGATCGCCAGGCCCAGCGGACGGCGCAGTTCCGAACCGGTGCCGGTGCCCAGCAGCATCGGCAGTGCGCCGAGCATTGCCGCCAGCGTCGTCATCAGGATCGGGCGGAAACGCAACAGCGAGGCTTCGAAGATCGCTTCCGCCGGCGGCTTGCCGTGGTCGCGTTCGGCTTCCAGCGCGAAGTCCACGATCATGATCGCGTTTTTCTTTACGATGCCGATCAGGAGCACGATGCCGATGATGCCGATCACGTCCAGGTCGCTGCCGGCGATCATCAACGCAAGCAGCGCACCGATGCCGGCCGAAGGCAGGGTCGAGAGAATGGTCACCGGATGGATGAAACTTTCATACAGCACGCCCAACACGATATAGACGGCCACCAGCGCGGCGATCAGCAAATACACCTCGCTCGATAGCGAATCCTGGAACGCCTGCGCCGCACCCTGGAACGAGGAGGTGATCGAGGAGGGCAGCTTCACCGCCTGCTCGGCCCGGTTGATCTCCTCCACCGCCTTGCTCAGCGATGCATCCTTGGCCAGGTTGAAGGAGATCGTCACCGACGGGAACTGAGCCAGATGGCTGATCACCAGCGGCGACTTGGTCACCTGGATCTTGGCGATGGCGCTCAACGGCACCTGGCCGCTGCTGCTGGTCTGGCTGGGCAGGTACAGCTCGCCCAGCGATTGCAGGGTGGGCAGCTTTTCCGGCTTGGCCACCAGGATCACGCGGTACTGGCTGGACTGGTCGAAGATGGTCGAGACGATGCGCTGTCCCAGCGCGTCGTAAAGCGCGTTGTCGATAGTCGCCGCGGTGATGCCAAAGCGCGCGGCCAGCTGGCGATTGACCTCGACGTTGACGCTCAGGCCATCGTTGTTCAGATCGCTGGTCACATCGGTGATCGACTTGATCTGCTTCATCCGGTCCAGCAGCGCCGGCACGTACTTCTGGAACTCCTGCTGACTCGGTCCGCGCAGGACGAACTGGTACTGGTTCGGCGATACGGTGGTGTCGAGGGTGAGATCCTGCTCCGGCTGCAGGTATAGCTTGATGCCGGGTACGCCGGCCACTTCGCCCTGGATGCGGCGGGCGATTTCCGCCGCCGTTTCCGAGCGGTCGTCGCGCGCTTTCAGGTCGATCAGGAAGCGGCCGTTGTTGAGCGTGGTGTTGGTGCCGTCGATGCCGACGTAGGACGTGAGGTTGACCACGTCCTTGTCCTTGAGAATCGCATCGGCCAGCGCCGACTGCCGGTTCACCATGGTGCTGTAGGACACCGAATTGTCGGCGATACTGATACCTTCGATCACGCCCACGTCCTGCACCGGGAACAGGCCCTTGGGTATGGTGATGTAGAGCAGGATGGTAATGACCAGCGTCACGAAGAACGTGACCAGCGTCGCCAGCTGGTGATCCATGATGAAACGCAGGCCGCGCTCGTAGGCGGCCAGCGTCTTGTCGAACAGGCCCTCGCTGATTTGCTCGAAGCGGCTCGGGTGGCGCTCGGACTGCGCGCGCAGGATGCGTGCGCACAGCATCGGCACCAGGGTCAGCGAGACCACGCCGGAAATCACGATCGTCACGGCCAGCGTGACCGCGAATTCGCTGAACAGCCGGCCGATCACGCCGCCCATGAACAACAGCGGGATCAGCACCGCGATCAGCGACACGGTCAGCGACAGAATGGTGAAGCCGATCTGGCCGGCGCCGATCAGCGCGGCATTCAAAGGCGTTTCGCCTTCCTCCAGATAACGCACGATGTTCTCGATCATCACGATCGAGTCGTCGACCACGAAGCCGGTGGCGATGATCAAAGCCATCAGCGACAGGTTGTCGATCGAGTAGTTGAGCTCGTACATCATCGCCAGCGTACCGATCAGCGACACCGGCACGGAAATGCTGGGAATGATCGTGGCAGGCAAGTTGCGCAGAAACACGAAGATCACCAGCACCACCAGCACCACCGCCAGCACCAGCTCGAACGCGGCGTCGGAGACGGATGAGCGGATCACGCCGGTGCTGTCGGAGACCACCGCCACGTGCATGCCGGCCGGCAGCGTCGATTCCAGCTGCGGCAGTTCGCGCTTGATCTGGTCAACGGTGGCGATCACGTTCGCGCCCGGCTGGCGCTGCACGTTAAGTACGATCGAGGGCGTCTTGTCGTACCACGCGCCCTGTTCGGTATCCTCGGCCGCCTGCGTCACGCGCGCGACATCGCGCAGGAACACCGGCGCGCCGTTCTGGTAGGAGATCACCGTGTTGAGGTAATCCTTCGGATCCTGGATCTGGTCGTTGCCGTTGATGGTGTAGTCCAGGTCCGGACCGTCGAAGTTGCCCTTGGGCTGGCTGACGTTGACGTTGTTGATCAGCGAGCGCAGGTCGTCGATGTTCAGCCCGTAGGAGGCGAGCTTCTGCGGATCGGCTTCTATGCGCACCGCCGGTACGTTGCCGCCCGCGGGCGTCACCAGGCCTACGCCCGGCACTTCGGAAATCTTGGTGCCGAGGCGGTTGTTGGCCACGTCCTGCAGCTGCGGCAGCGACATCGACTTGGACGTCACGGCGAGGGTCAGGATCGGCTGGTCGGCCGGATTGACCTTGGCATAGGTGGGCGGCGCGGGCAGGCCGCTGGGCAGCAGACTGTTGGCCGCGTTGATCGCCTCCTGCACGTTCTGCTCGGCCACGTCCAGATTGAGCGACAGATCGAACTGCAGCGTGATGATCGACGCGCCCGCGGAACTGTTGGACGTCATCTGCTGCAGGCCGGGAATTTCACCCAACTGCACTTCCAGCGGTGCGGTGACGGTGGTGGCCATCACCGATGGACTGGCACCCGGATAGAAGGTGCGAATCTGGATCGTCGGATAATCCACGTCGGGCAGCGAGGACACCGGCAGGAAGCGCATCGCGACCAGGCCCACCAGCACAAGGGCGATCATCAGCAGCGATGTGGCCACCGGCCTGAGTACGAACAGGCGGGAAATATTCATCGGATCGTATGTCCGCCGGTCACGACTGCGAGGTGGAGGCGCCCGAACTGCGCTTTCCGCGTTTATGCGGCGCGGAGGACGAAGACGACGAGGCCGGCGCCGACGCGCTGCTCGCCGTGGCCGGCATGGCGTGCGCGATCTTGATCTTTGCACCATCGCTCAAGCGATCCATGCCGTCGGTCACCACCGTCTGGCCTGCGGAAAGGCCCGCGAGGATGACGGTGTTCTTGCCATCGCTCGGACCGGGCGTCACCTTGTGCACCGAGACGGTGTCGTCGGCATTGACCAGATACACATAATCGCCCGGCGCACCCGTCTGCACGGCGGGCGTGGGCACCAGCACCGCGTTCTGCAGCGTGTTCACCAGCAGGCGCACATTGACGAACTCGTTCGGGTACAGCGCTTCGTCATCGTTGGGGAAGGTGGCGCGCAGCGTGACGGTGCCGGTGCTGGTGGCCATCTGGTTGCTTATCGCGTAGAGCGTACCGGTGGCGATCTGCTTGGTGTTGTCGCTGTTGTAGGCCGTCACGGGCAGCTTGGCGCCGGCGTTGACGCGCTCCAGGACCTGGCTGAGCGAATTCTGCGGCACGGTGAACTGCACCGTGGTCGGTTTCATGCTGGTAATCACCACGATGCCGGGCGAACTGGACTGCGTGACGTAATTGCCCGGATCGACCAGGCGCAGGCCCACGCGCCCGTCCACCGGCGCGGTGATGTGGCAATAGACCAGGTCCAGTTCGTCCTGCGCGATGGCAGCCTTGTCCGCCTGCACGGCGGCCGCGTCTTGCGCCACGGTGAATTGCTGGTCGGCGTAGGTCTGCTCGGCGATCGACTTTTGCTGGTGCAACTGGGTGTAGCGGGCGAGGTCGGCGCGCGCCTGGTCCAGGCTGGCCTGGTCCTTGGCCAACTGGGCCTGGGCCTGTTGCTTGTTGATCTCGTACTGGCGCGGATCGATCTGGGCCAGGAACTGACCCTTCTTCACATCCTGGCCTTCCTGATAGCCCACCTCCGTGAGATAGCCGCTCAACTGCGGCAGTACCGTGACGGTGGCGATGGGCGTAACCGTGCCCAGTTCGTTCAAGATCACCGGCATGCTGCCCAGCGTGGCGGCCTGGGCGCTCACCACTTGCGGCGGGTTGCCCATCTTGGCGGGTTTGGCATTGAAAAGGTGAACCACGATGAGGACGATGACCGCCACGATGACCGCCGCGGCAATCCACTTGCCGCGCTTGTTGCGAACATGTCCAGTTGCTCGCGGGGTATTGGCACTCATAACCATCTCCGGTTGCTCGTCCTACAGTTTATCAAGAGCGATTTCATCTCGAAAAAGCATTGATGACCCGGCACAAACCGCTGTCCGTAAAGTGGTTTTCGCGCGCCAGGCGCAGGCCGGGCCATCGTTCGATTTTTCGTGGAGGAATGACTCACGTTTTGCATTCACATGGCACCGCTCGCTGGTGCACGGCCAGGCCATGCGCGGGCGAGCGGTCAGTGGATTCGGGAGCACCGGGGGAGGTGCGATATGAACCCGGGGAATATCAGGCCCTTGGCGACCCGCAGCGTCGATCTTGCCGCGTCACGCTTTTCGATGCCTTAAAGGGGATGTCTTGGTCCATGGACACTGCATGTTAGGTCTCTCGCCAGGGGGAGGCGTGGTGCAGGAGTCATGTAAACGCATTTCATATTAATACGTTGACGCGCCGGGGCATCGCCTATACCGGGTGACGAAACGGCGATTATGTCGGGTATTCACAGCATCTTGGCCCGTCGCCACCACGGGGTGACCTTCTCCTCGCGCACCAGCGTGAACAGGCCCGCACCTAGAATCAGCACAATACCCACCAGCATCGGCCAATCCAGGCGGTCGCCGAACAGCCAGTAACCAAAGCCGATGGCCCACAGCATCTGGCTGTACTGCGTAGGCGCCACACGATTGGCATGGGCGATCAGCGTGGCGTACATCAGCAGCACGCCGGCCAGCGCAGCCAGCAGGCCATAACCGGCCAGCAGCAGCCACTGGTGCAGATCCGGCCAGATGAAGCGGGGGATCATCAGCACGCCGCCGGCCACCAGCGGCCCCACCACGCCTGCGCCGTAGAGGCTGATGCGTTTCTCATGGGGGCCTGCCATGCGCAATGCGATCACCGAGCACGCCGCAAACAGGCCGCAGATCAGCGCCGCCAGATGACCCACGCCCAGCGCACGAAAGCCCGGCCGCAATACCACCAGGACCCCGGCGAAGCCGACGAAAACCGCAGACCATCGACGCCAGCCGACGTGCTCCTTCAAAAAGAGCACCGACAGCAGCGTGACGAAGATCGGCATCAGAAAAATAAGCGTGAACACCTCGGCCATCGGCAACAAGGTAAAGGCCGTCACCGAAGTGATATTGCCCACCGCGCCGGCCACGGACCTGACCCACCATAACCATGGACGGCGCGCGGTCAGCGCATCCTGCCAGCGATCGCCGCGCGACATCATGAAAGGTAGTGCGGCCAGCCCGAATACCGCGCCGAAAAACACCGACTCGTACGGCGGCACGGTGCCGTGCAGGGATTTTACGAAGGCATCGCTGATCGCATAGGCCGCAAAGCTGGCGAAGCCGAGAAGTACACCTTTGATCATGCGGGTTCCGGGGGCAATGAGCGTCTTGGGCACGGCGGCGCCATCCGTGCGTGATGGCCACCATGCTCTGCAAAGAAATAGTTCTGCAACGGACTAACGATTAGCGAGGAGTACGAGCCAAAGCAAGTACTAGCTATCAGGATGACCAAATTGAAGGTGTTTGTCGCGTGTCATTTTGGGGGATGTCTTATATGAGTGGGGTGTTCGACGCGGTAGTGTTCTTATCCATGCACATTTCTCCGCGGCGCGCTTCCTGCGATTCCCTGCCGTCGGCGCAAATGCGCAGCCACGGAGGCGGCCGCGCAGCGGATCGACGGCCGCCATGACTGAGTCGATGCAAGGACGCGGCGGTGCAAGCTTGCAAGTATTTTCCGGCGCGCTTTGCCGGTGTGTTATGGGGTGTGCTGATGGTGTGCAGCACGCCGGCTTTGGCGGTAAAGGTGGCCGACAACCTGGACCTTGGCGGCGCGTTGCGCGCCCGCGTGGATCAAGACCCCTCCCGCGGCATCCACAAGGTCGGCATCGACACGCTGATGCTGGGTGCCAACTATGACTCCGACAGCTGGATAGGCGCCGCGCGCTATCGCTTCTACGGCAAGGATTACCCGTATCAATACACGCGTCATTTCGGCGACATCAACTTCGCCGAATACGCCTGGATCGGCTACCGCTTGGACCCCTCGCAGCAACTGCAGGTCGGCTTGAACCAGGTGCCGTTCGGATTGTTGCGCCTTTACAGCGACACGTTCATGGAAACTCTGGCCTTTACCATGGGCGTGGAAGATCTCGACGAACTCGGTGCGAAGTACATCAAGGACATCGGCAGTTGGAATATCCAGGCTGGCTATTACACGCGCCCCGCCTGGCCAGGCCATGGCACCAGCCGCGGCAGCACTTATTCAAGCGTGGTCACGCCGGCCGATCCTTCTGTCGCGGGGGGCAGCGACAATGTCGAGCGAAACCTGTTCGTCGGGCGCCTGGCCAAAAAGGTCGAGGCTGCCGGCTGGAAGGGCGAAGCGGGCGTTTCGCTGCTCACCGCCACGCTATACAACCGCGATACCCGCCGTGACGGCCGGCGCAACGCATTTGCGGTGCACTACATGGGGCAGCGCGGCCCGTGGGGCGTAAAGCTGCAGTACACCCGCCAAGTCATGTCACCCCAAAACCCCGATGGCGCCAACCGTACGATCACCATCGGCGGCTACGACGGCACCTACAACATGGCCACGCGGGGCAATCTTTATCTGGCCAACGTCAGTTATGCCGTTCCCGGCAGCTATCTGGGGGGATGGGTCACCGATGTGAAGCCCTATTTCAGTTACAGCCTTTACGACAAAGCCGATCCACACTTCCACAACACGCAGCGGTGGATCGCGGGTACTTCGTTTTCGCTCAAATTTCTTTCGGTCTACATGGAATGGGCGCAAGGACGCAATGATCCTTATATCGGCGGCAGCAGCTACGCCCAGAGCCTCGCGGCCGGAGGCATCGACCGGTGGCGGGGACAGCTGTCCGTGAACATCGGCTGGTATTTCTAAGGCACTGGGGCGCCCGGACGCCTCCTCGATCCCATGGGGTGGGGGGCCGCAGGAAGCCTTCACCCGCACGCCGCCCAGGGAGGCGAGGCTGGCGCCAGCCTGACGGCTGCTGCACCCCGGCATGACCGCCGAGGCGGGCCCCGGCTACAATGTAGGGCTTCCCCGACCGCTTCCGGAACCTTTATGGCAGCCCGCTTGAATCCCCTGGACCTGTACGACGTCCGTTCCCTGCTCAGCGACGAAGAGCGCATGGTGCAGGACACCGTCGGCCGTTTCGTTGACGAGAAGGTTATCCCGATCATCGGCGATTGCTTCGACCAGGGCCGTTTTCCGAAGGAACTGATTCCGGATATCGCCGGTCTGGGGCTGCTGGGCGCCACCATTCCCGAGAAATACGGCTGTGCCGGCATGAACGGCGTCAGCTACGGCCTGATCTGCCAGGAGCTTGAGCGCGGCGATTCGGGCCTGCGCAGCTTTGCCTCCGTGCAGAGTTCGCTGTGCATGTACCCGATCTACGCCTACGGCAATGAAGAGCAAAAAATGCATTACCTGCCGAAAATGGCGGCGGGCGAGGTCATCGGCTGCTTCGGCCTGACCGAACCGCACGGCGGCTCGGATCCTGCCAACATGAAGACCAACGCCAAAAAGGACGGCGGCGACTGGGTCATCAACGGCGCCAAGATGTGGATCACCAACGGCAACATCGCGCACATCGCCATCGTCTGGGCGCAGACCGAAGACGGCATCCAGGGCTTCATCGTGCCCACCGACAGCAAGGGCTTCACCGCGCAGGAAGTGCACAAGAAGATGAGCCTGCGCGCGTCGGTCACCTCCGCGCTGTTCTTCGACAACGTGCGCGTGCCGGAAGCCAACCGCCTGCCGAACGTAAAGGGCTTGAAGGGGCCGCTGGGTTGTCTCACGCAGGCGCGCTACGGCATCACCTGGGGCCCGATCGGCGCTGCGCAGGCGTGCCTGAAGGAAGTGATGGATTACACGCAGGAGCGCATCCTGTTCGGTCGTCCGCTCGCCTCCAACCAGGCCATCCAGCTGAAGATGGCCGACATGGCCCGCCGCATCACCACCGCGCAGCTGTTGTCGCTGCAGCTGGGCCGCCTGAAGGACGCCGGCAAGATGGAACCCACGCAGGTGTCGCTGGCCAAGTGGAACAACTGCCGCATGGCCATCGATATCGCGCGCGAATGCCGCGACATCCTCGGCGGCGCCGGCATCACCGTCGAGCATTCGGCGATCCGCCATGCGCTGAACCTGGAATCGGTCATCACCTACGAAGGCACCGAGACCGTGCATCAGCTGGTGGTGGGGCGCGAATTGACGGGTATCAACGCGTTCTGATCCCCATCGCGCGGCAACTGAAGGAGCCGGGCCTTGTCGATTCCCGATATCCGCATTGAAACCGAGCGCCTTGTCCTGCGTCCGCCGTTGGCGGAGGACTTCGACGCCTATGCGCAAAACATGGCCGACGTGGAGGCTGCGCGCTTCATCGGCGGCCAGCAGCCGCGCGAACTGGCGTGGCGCGGCTTTCTTACGCTGGCCGGCGCGTGGGCGATCCAGGGCTTTGCGATGTTTTCGGTGATCGAGAAGGCCAGCGGCCGCTGGGTCGGCCGTCTTGGGCCCTGGCATCCGGAAGGCTGGCCCGGCACCGAAGTCGGCTGGGGCCTGGCGCGCGAAGCGTGGGGCAAGGGCTATGCCTACGAGGGTTCGGTCGCCGCCATCGACTGGGCGTTCGAGAAGCTCGGCTGGCGCGAGATCATCCACTCCATCGATGCCGACAACCTCGCCTCCATCGCACTGGCCCGGCGCCTGGGTTCGCGGCTGCGCGACATCCGCAGCATGCCGCCGCCGTACCAGAGCACCGTCGCCCAGATCTGGGGCCAGTCGCGGGAAGAATGGTTGCGGCGCTCATGACTCGGACGCATTCGCCATGGCGCGAGGCCGTCGCGGTAAACATTACGCTGCTGCGCCAGCATTGCCGCGATCCGTGGGTGGTGATTGGCAGCACCGCCGCCGCGTTGGCCGGGGCGGATGTCACGGTCGCCGACCTCGACGTGCTGACCTCGACCGACGATGCCACCCGTCTGATCGATATGTGGAACGACTGGCTGGACACTGCGTACTGCCCCGAAGGCGACGATCGCTTCCGTTCGCGCTTCGCTCGTTTTCGCTTCGCAGACGGCATGCCGTTGGAAGTGATGGGTGACCTGGAGCTGCATGGCTTCGAAGGGTGGCAGCCGGTGCAGGTGACTGAGATCGTACAGGTCTACTGCGCGGGTGTATCGGCGCCGATTCCCGCTATCGCCGAACAGATACGCATGCTGGAAAACTTCGCGCGGCCCAAGGACTTGCTGCGCGCCCAATTGTTGCGCGCGTTATGACCCTGTCGAACGCGCACCGATTCTCTCCCTTTCTTGCCGCATGACGGCACTCACGAGAAACCTCATCGCCATGTCCGCCACTCCCATCGCCGCCCGCCACAAAGGCTTCAACCGCGCCGAAATCGTCGATCAGAATTTCGTCGAGTTCGTGCAGCAATGGCAGGGCGAGGTGCGCGCCAGGCCGCGCGAGCACGATCCGATCCTGCCGGGCAGCGCGCTCGATGCGCAGGGTTTTCGCGAGCTGTTCCAGTCGCAGCTGATTTCGCGCCATCTGGACCTGATGGCACGCGTGCTGCGCGTGCAGAACAAGGTGTTCTACACCATCGGCAGTTCCGGCCACGAAGGCAACGCGATGGTGGCGCGCCTTACGCGCCACACCGATCCGGCGTTCCTGCATTACCGCTCCGGCGGCTTCATGGCCGAGCGTTTCCGCAAGCTGCCGGGCATGGATCCGGTCATGGATTCGGCGCTGTCCTTCGCCGCCAGCAAAGAAGATCCCGCATCCGGCGGCCGCCACAAAGTGTGGGGCAGCAAGCCGCTATGGGTGTTGCCGCAAACCTCCACCATCGCCTCGCATCTGCCCAAGGCGTTCGGCACCGCCGTCGCGATCGAGCAGGCGCGCCGTATCGGCCACACGCTGCCGATTCCGGACGATTCCATCGCCATCTGTTCGTTCGGCGATGCTTCCAGCAATCACGCCACCGCGCAAACCGCGTTCAACGCGGCTGCCTGGACCGCGTACCAGAAACTGCCGGCGCCGGTACTGTTCGTGTGCGAAGACAACGGCATCGGCATTTCGGTGAAGACCCCCGGCGGCTGGGTCGCCAACAACTTCCAGCATCGCCCCGACCTGGATTACTTCTTTGCCGATGGCCTGGACCTGGCCCACGGCTACGCGCAAGTGCAGCGCGCGGTCGATCATTGCCGCAACACGCGCCGCCCCACCTTCCTGCATCTGAAGACCACCCGCATCATGGGTCACGCGGGCACCGATTTCGAAATCGAGTGGCGCAGCATCGAGGAACTGGTTGCCGTCGAAGCTTCCGATCCCTTGCTGCGTTCGGCCGCCATTGCGCTGGAGTCAGGGCTGCTCACCAAGGACGCGCTGCTGGAACTCAACCAGACCACGCGCAAGCGCTGCTTCGCCGCGGCCGAAGAAGCCGATCGCCGCCCCCGGCTTGAGCGCCTGGACGACGTGATGGCGCCGCTGGCGCCCTACACGCCGGAAAAAGTAAAGGCCGAAGCCGAGCGCACCGATTACCACGACAAGCGCGTGGCGGTGTTCGGCGGCGAAGACAAGCTGCCGGAGAAACAACCCCCGCGCCATCTGGCGATCCAGATCAACCAGGCCCTGCACGATGTCATGGCCAAGTACCCTCAAACGCTGCTGTTCGGCGAGGACGTGGCGCAGAAAGGCGGCGTGTATACCGTCACCAAGGGCCTGTTCAAAACCTTCAAGAGCACCCGCGTATTCAATACGCTGCTGGATGAAACGGTGATCCTGGGCCTGGCGCAGGGCTACGCCAACATGGGCATGCTGCCGCTGCCGGAGATCCAGTACCTGGCGTATTTCCACAACGCCTGCGACCAGATTCGCGGCGAGGCGGCATCGCTGCAATTCTTCTCCAACAACCAGTACCGCAATCCGATGGTGATGCGCGTGGCGTCGCTGGGCTACCAGCGCGGTTTCGGCGGCCATTTCCATAACGACAACTCCATTGCCGCGCTGCGCGACATTCCGGGTCTCGTCGTGGGTTGCCCCAGCCGCGGCGACGATGCCGCCACCATGTTGCGCACGTTGCTGGCGCTGGCCCACGTGGATGGCCGCGTTTGCGCGTATCTGGAACCGATCGCGCTGTACATGACCAAGGATCTCCACGAAGCCGGTGACGGTCAATGGCAGTTCGCCTATCCCGCACCAGGCGAAGCGATGACACTGGGCGAAGGTCGCGTCTACGAAGCCGAGGCCGAGGATCTGGTGATCTTCACCTTCGGCAACGGCGTGCCGATGGCGCTGCGCTCCGCGCGCAGCATCGAGCAAGAACTGGGCTGGAGGACGCGCGTGGTCGACCTGCGCTGGCTCGCGCCGCTCAACGATGCCTTCATCGCCGCGCAGGCGAAAAACGCCAAGCGCATCATCGTGCTGGACGAAGGACGCAAAAGCGCCGGCGTGGGCGAGGGCATCATCACCGCCATTGTCGAAGCGGGCCTGGGCAGCACGCCACTGGAACGCGTGGTGGGCGCCGATACCTACACCCCGCTTGCAGGCGCGGCATTCCTGGTGCTGCCGGGCGATGCGGAAGTGGTTGCCGCCGCGCGCAAGCTCGCCGCACGCGCTCCATGAGTGTGTAAAGGCTCGAATCTAACGCAGCCGAGTAACGGCAACAGACATTATGAATAAAGCACACACCTTCTAGGTGCTTCATGCGTATTCACAATGGCAACCGATTGCGTAGACGTCGCGGTGACTAACATCTATCTCTTCAAAAATGAATGATTTTGCGCGCAATTCAGGTGTTGCGCGGCGTCTGAAGCGAAAACTGGAGCCAGCTTGCGCAACCCCAAAACAAACTTGCGATAACCGACATCAACAATACTCTTGACAGCTTGCTAGCGCTCAACTCAACGCCTTGATGAGCGTATACAAAACAGTAGACGGCGAACATTGACGGACAGAAAAATCCTAGACCGCTAGTGGTAACGTAGAAAATGAAATCCTTTTGAATAAGAGCCTGTACCATAAACACCCGTCGACGCCTGATGATGATGTCGTCCTTCACTAATGGAAGGACGACATTAAAATTACGGACGTACAGCCTCAGTTATTCTCAACGTCGATGGCCATGGCGCAACCAATCGCCGCACCAGCCATGCCGCAGGCACCGCCCAGGTCAAATCCGCCGGCAGTCGAAAGCGGGCCGCTGAAAGCACCAAAAAGTGCACCTGCGATCGCACCACCTGCCCCCGCGCCTAACAGCGTGGCGGCCGAACATTCGCCGGGTTTCGGCATGCCACCGCTCACGGATTCGACTTCAACTTGTTTCCAAGTTACGCATGTTGCTTACTCCATCATTTGCCGGGGATCCGTCTTCCTGACTACGGCATTTGATATGAGTGTTACTGCGTGCATTGGTTCGCCGCTACTACGGCGATTATCGTCGCCTCATTGAGTAGGAAATCAGTCTATCGGGCTGATCAATTTTTCAGCGCTCAGGCCTTTTCTAAATCAAATAAGCCTATTTCCTTAATTTAGCTTTTATAAGCTCCGCGCCGTAGACAATTCCCGTTCCTGCGACAAATGGCGCGAGAAACATTAGCGTCCATGCCACATCGCTTCGGCCTCCCAAAACGAAGTAGAGCGCATATGCTACGAGATTAAGTAGCGGAATGAGATGGAGGAGAATTGAAATTATTGGCCACTGGATTTCATGAAGGCCCTGCGGCAGGGGATAGACGTAGTATTTTGCCCATCTGAATGCGGTGCCGACTAAGAATGCAATAGATGAGTAGTTTAGAAATGTTGTCAATTGCAGCGGCTTGAAGTATTCCAAAACAACTAACCAAGCTATCCAGGTAAAAAAATTAGCCAAAAATGATAGTAAAATTAGGTTTTTGTGTTTGATCTTTTTCATTGCAAGCGTTCCACTAAGAAGTCCGCGAGAGCAACTCTCTGACCAAGATGCTCAGTCATCTCAGCATCGAGGGCCTTCTCGACTAGCAGTTTGGTCAGCTGCTTGAGCAGGCCGTTCTCGCCAATCAGGTCTTCCGGCTTGCTGTAATTGGCCAGCAGGCTATCCAGCAGCTCGCTGGGCACGTCGTGCTTCTTGCGTGTACTCATGGTGTCTCCGGGTCTGGTGGCAGTTTCCCGCCAAGGACCCGTTTACACAAAATCTAGGACACGCCCCCGCTAGAGCTTCTTGTCGAAACAACGATGTCGTTGACACGCCCTCCCCCTCCCTGAGAAACATCACGCCTCACGTCGTGATCTCCAAGATGTTGCATCGCGGGACGAACGCCACCTATTCGATGAATGACAGATGGCTATCGCGCGATGCCCTTGGTTTTAGAAGATAGGGAATACGGCTACTGCAGGAAATCGGACGAGTTCAAAGTTGATGGTATCGACACATCTTTCAGGAAAGGACTACACGATTTCAGCGGGCTTGTAGGGATTGAGGTGTATTTCGCAGATTTGTTTTGATTTATTCAACGGAGAGCATGCGTGCTCGGCTTTCGCAAGAAAGCGAAATACTTTTAACGACTACTCGCTTGATCGAAAAAAACATCACGCGATCTTGGACAAACTTGGTCCGATACCCCTTGCATTTTGAAGTGCCAAGCCGTGTTGCCTGCTACATCAACGCCCATGCTCATTGGCCGGACGCGACTTGTACGCCGCGCCTGCCATGTCCGCGCGCCGCTCGAAGGTATGCACCTGGTTGCGGCCGTGTAGCTTGACGTAATACATCGCCTGGTCGGCGCGTTCGATCAGCGTTTCCAGTGTGTCGCCCATGCTGCGCATGGCCAGGCCGATGCTTACGCTGAGTAGCAGTTCTTGCTGGTCGACGGCGATTTCCAGGCGGTGCACGCGCCGGCACAGGCGCGTTGCTACTTGCACGGCTTGTTCCTGGTTGGTGCCGTGGAGCATTGCCACGAATTCCTCGCCGCCGTAACGGCCAAGCAGGTCGTCGGGGCGAAGTTCGGTGCTCAGCACTTCCGCCACGGTTACCAGTGCGCGGTCGCCGGCAGCGTGGCCCTGGCGGTCGTTGAGTACCTTGAAGTGATCCAGGTCCAGGAACAGCAGGGCGATCGGCAGGCTCTTGGCGGTGGCATCGGCCAGCATGTTGTTGGCCGCTTCGGTCCATGCGCGGCGATTGAGCAGGTTGGTGAGTGCGTCGCGGTCGGCCAGCACGCGCACTGAATCGCGGTCGCGGCGCATGGTCAAGGCGCGGTCGGCCAGGCCCAGCGACAGTACGATCGCCTCGAACGCGCCCATCGCGATGCTGGCGTCGTTGAGCCAGTCCAGGCTCGACAGCGCGCCGGTTTCCTGCGCGCTGGTCATGGCCGTCAACACCAGCAGCGGCGTCCAGCCGACCAGGAAAAACCACGCCTGGCGCGAGCCGCGCACCGCCGCGACGATGGCCGCAAGCAGCAGCAGGAAGGCGCCGATGATCAGCACCGGATTGACCAGCGTCTGCGCCATCAGCACCAGTGGGGCAATCTGGCTGCAGCGAAGAATCACGATCAGCGGCATCGCCAGGCCGAGCGCGACGATCGGCACGCGCAAGGCCGGTGCGTGGCGCTGCAGGTCGCAGAAGCGGTTGATGAAGAGCGCGGCAAAGGACACCGACAGCGCGACGGCCGAACTCCCTACCAGCAATTCCGAACCGGCGAACCAGCTAAACCCCAGGGGATGGAACAGAAAACCGGTCTGGATGCTCTGCACCAGGACATAGCAGAGCATGTAGCCGGTATACCAGGCGAACGTCATGTCGCGCAGCATGATCGCGAAACACAGCGCCATCAGTGCCATCGATACCATCACGGCGAAGCACGCGGTGGCGAAGGCAAGCCAGTCCGAATCGCTGTGCAGATAGTCTTCGAAATTTTGCAGCTCGAAGCGCTCGGGCGCGGCAAGCATGTCGCTAGGCTCGAACTTCAACAACAGCGGCTTGGCGCCGCTGCCGGCGTCCAGGCGAAAGGCAAGCCGTCCATGCCCATGCAAGGGTGCGGTGAAGTCGTCCAGCGCCAGCGTGCGCGGCGGACCGTTGTCGCCGTACAAGGTAATCGAGCCCATGGGCGCGGGATAGATCGACAGCACCAGCTCCTGGCCTCCCTCGGGCCTGGCCGGCTCAAGCACCACCCAACTGCCCAGCGTGTCGCGCGGAAAGCGCTGCAGCAGGGAGGGGTTGAAGGGTTTCAGGGCCCCGTCCCGGAAGGCCTTGAGGATGGCCGCGGGCGTGTCGCCGCGGGCCGCTTCGCGCCATGCGCCATGTAGTTTGGCGCCGGTGCTTGCGTGCACCAGCGACAGCCAGAGCAGCCAGATCAGCGGCAAGGCCGCCAATAGCCATCTGCGTTCCCGCCATCCCTTCGGCAAAACGTCTTCAGTCACCTGCGCCCCTCGTTACTGAAGCGGCTGCGCGCCTACAGAGCACGCAGCCCGACTCCGCTCGCTCCATTTCCGCGTGATCGTCGATTCGCGATCAGCAGCGGCGCCTCCATTCTTGGACTTCGCGGGGAGGAAAGGAACGCTCGGCCATAGCATCGCACAGGCCAAGCAGGGGGCGTGCCAAAAGCAAGATGTTGCGTGGACGCGGGTTTTAGGGTGATTTGTGCGGGCTTGCCGCATGGTTCGGCCTTGCTTTGACCGCGTGTGACCCATTGGGTCAGCTTCGTGACAACGAAGGAACGATGGGCTCGGTCAACGCAGTGGGGCAGGCCGGCAGCCTGCCCCGGCGTAAAGCGTGCTCTGGGTGCCACGCGGGAACCCTGCCATCGCACAGCATCCCCGGCGCCACGGACAGTGTCCTGGCCCGGCGGCAATGGCGGGAACGCTGAGTCAGAGCGGGGCGGGCGCTCCGACACCGCAGTATTTTTCCAGCAACTGCTGCTGCACGTCGTGCGGTGCGTGCCCCTCGCGCGGCTGCAGATGGGTGTAGGTGCCGTCGGTCTGCAATTCCCAAGCCGTGGTGTTGTCGCTCAGGTACAGGTCCAGTTCCTTGCGGATGCGCTGGCGCAGCTTGCGGTCCTCAATCGGGAAGCCGGTTTCCACGCGCCGGTCCAGGTTGCGTTCCATCAGATCGGCACTGGCCAGGTACATGCGCGCGTCGCCGTCGTTGGCGAACCAGTACACGCGGCTGTGTTCCAGAAAGCGGCCGACGATCGAGCGCACGCGGATGTTCTGCGACACGTCGGGGATGCCCGGGCGCAGGCAGCACATGCCGCGCACCAGCAGATCGATCTTTACGCCGGCGATGCTGGCCTTGTACAGCGCGCGGATCACCTTCGCATCGGTGAGCGCATTCACCTTGATGATCATGTGCGCCGGCTTGCCTGCTTGGGCATGCACGGTTTCCTGCGCGATCATGTCCAGCAGCGATTTTTTCAACGTGAAGGGGGCGTGCAGCAGTTTTTTCATCTTCAGCAGCTTGCCCATGCCGGTGAGCTGGCTAAAGAGCCTGTGCACGTCCTCGCACAGGGCCGAGTCGGAGGTGAGCAGGCTGTAGTCGGTGTAAAGGCGCGCGTTGCCGCTGTGGTAGTTGCCGGTGCCAAGATGCGCGTAGCGCTGCAGCTTGTCGCCTTCGCGGCGCTGGATCAGCATCAGCTTGGCATGCGTTTTTACATCGACCACGCCATAGATCACGACCGCGCCGGCCTGCTGCAGGCGGGTGGCCAGCCCCAGGTTGGATTCCTCGTCGAAGCGCGCGCGCAGCTCTACTACCGCGATCACTTCCTTGCCGGCGCGCGCCGCTTCCACCAGGGCGTCGACGATTTCGGAATTGGCGCCGGTGCGATAAAGCGTCTGTTCGATGGTCAGCACCGAAGGGTCTTTCGCGGCCTGGCGCACCAGATCCACCACCGGCGCGAAGGATTCGTACGGGTGCATCAACAGCACATCCTGCTTGTTGATGACCTGGAACATGTCCTCGGCTTTCTTCAGCGCCTTGGGGATCGCCGGCACAAACGGCGGATATTGCAGCTGTGGACTCTGGCTGCGGCTGACGATGCCAAACAGGCGGGTGAGGTTCACCGGGCCGTTGACTTCATAGAGCTCCGCTTCGGTGAGCCCGAATTGCTTGAGCAAGTAATCGGTGAGCGTCTTGGGGCAGTTGTCCGCCACTTCCAGGCGCACCGCGTCGCCGAAGCGGCGCGAGGACAGTTCGCCGCGCAGGGCGCGCGCCAGATCGTCCATTTCTTCCGGATCGATGGTGAGGTCGGCATTGCGCGTGAGGCGGAACTGATAGCAGCCGCGCACTTCCATGCCCGGAAACAGATCCTCGGCGTGGGCATGCATGATGGACGACAACAGCACGTAGTTCTCGCCGTTTTCGCAGACATCCTCCGGCAGGCGGATGATGCGCGGCAGCACGCGCGGCGCCGGCAGGATCGCCAGGCCCGAATCGCGCCCGAAGGCGTCCACGCCCTCCAGTTCCACGATGAAGTTCAGGCTTTTGTTGACCAGCAGTGGAAACGGATGGGTGGGATCGAGGCCGATCGGTGTCATGATCGGCGCCACTTCCTGGCGGAAATAGCGCTGCACCCAGCGCTTCTGCACGGCGCTCCAGCTTTCGCGCCGCACGATGCGGATGCCGTGCTGGTCCAGCTCCGGCAACAGGCGTTCATTGAGGATGCTGTATTGCCGTGCGATCTGCCGGTGCGCGATCTCGCTGATTTCGGTCAGCGCCTGCTTCGGCGGGGTGCCGTCGGGGCCTACGATTTCATGGCCGAATTGCAGCTGGCTCTTGAGGCCGGCGGCGCGGATCTCGAAAAACTCGTCCATGTTGCTGGAGAAAATCAGCAGAAACTTCAGCCGCTCCAGCAGGGGCGTGCGTTCGTCCAGCGCCTGTTCCAGCACCCGGTTGTTGAACTGCAACTGCGACAGTTCGCGATGGATGTAATACGACTTGTCGCTGAGATCCACGACGGGCGGCGCAGGTATCGGCAGGGCGTCGGCAGCATCGGCGCTGGCGCTCGGGGCAATCTCCGCGTCCAGCTCGTTGTGTTTGTTCATCGGTGCACCGTTCGGGGGCTGGGGGATGTCGGCGCCACAGTGTCAGGTGCGAGCGCAGCGTTCACATCCTCTGGCAGGGCGTTGACACGGGTATGACACCTGCCGAACGGTGATCATGCCGCATTTGCCGCTGGAGTTACTAGGAATGCTCTGATCCATGCTTCGCAGGGGGCTAGCGCTGTCTGTCCGTATGCCTTCGGTCCATCGTCTTGACAGCCAGCCAGTCTGCCGGCGCCGATGGCTCTATGGCCTGCGAACAGACAGCGCTGGTGACACCTACGAAGCATGGATCAGGGCATCCCTAGATAATGGCTCGGCGCACTGCCCAGCGTACGTCGAAATGCAGCGGTAAATGCGCTGGCGCTGCTGTAGCCCAATTCCATCGCCACGCGCGTGACCGGTTCGCCGCGCCCCAGTCTCGCCAGGGCTGCGAGCAGGCACGCCTGCTGGCGCCAGATGCTGAAACTCATGCCGGTCTGCTGGCGAAACAGGCGCGTGAAGCTGCGGCGGCTGATGCCGGCCTTGTGCGCCATCGTGTCGATGTCCATGTCCAGTGAAGGGGCGTGGATCAGGGCATCGCAAAGCCGGGCCAGGCGTGGATCCTGGGGCAGGGGCGTGTTGAGGGGCAGCGACGGCATCCGTGCGATCTCCTCCACCAGCAACCGCATCAGCCGATCGTCGCGGCCATTCAAGGCATATTCGGCGGGAAGATCGACCGCCTCGGACAGCAGCGCATGCAGCAGCGGCGATACCGCGATGACCGTGCAATGCATCGGCAGGCCCGCGGTGGCGGCCGCTTCGGGAAGGATGTAGGCGCTGCGTGTGCTGGTGGCCCCGCCCATGTGCACCTGATGCACGACGCCGGCCGGAATCCACAGTGCGCGGCCTGGCGGTACCACCCAGGCACCCTCGCCGGTGGTCACGGTCATCACGCCGACGATGGCGTACAGGCATTGGCCGCGCTTGTGCGTGTGGCTGGCCAGCACCAGGCCGTTGGGGTAGTCGTTGCCGGTGGCGACCACCTCGCGTGGGGTGTCTTCGTAGGCAATGACGCGGGTATTTCTCACGGTTGGCCCAATTTCGACAGAATTTGACCCGCTGGTGCATGCAGGCCGAAGACGCTTACTCTAAGGTGGCGCTCGCAGCGGGGCAATCCCGCCGCTCACCTCCCCATCCAAGAAGACGCCATGCAGAACTCCGCCGAAACGGCTGCTCTGACTTCGCCTGCGCAGAACCCGGCGTTGCCGGGCGCATCCTCGCAAAGCGCGCCCGTGCAAGGCACGGATTACACCATCCTGGGCGCGATCAGCTTTTCGCACCTGCTCAACGACATGATCCAGTCGCTGATCCTGGCGATCTATCCGATCTTGAAGAGCGGATTCCATCTGAGTTTCGCGCAGGTGGGCCTGATCACGCTGACCTATCAGGCGACCGCATCGCTGCTGCAGCCCCTGGTGGGCACCATCACCGATCGCAAGCCGATGCCTTATTCCTTGCCTGTGGGCATGGGCTTTACGCTGTGCGGTTTGCTATTGCTGGCGGTCGCGCCGAACTTCCAGGTGCTATTGCTGGCCGCTGCGCTGGTGGGCACGGGCTCTTCGGTGTTTCATCCGGAGTCCTCGCGCGTGGCGCGGCTGGCCTCGGGCGGCAAGCACGGCATGGCGCAGTCGTTGTTCCAGGTGGGCGGCAATGCCGGTTCGTCGCTGGGGCCGCTGCTGGCGGCGTGGATCATCGTGCCGCATGGGCGCGGCAGCGTGGCGTGGTTTTCGGTCGCGGCGCTGGTGGCGATGGCGGTGTTGTTGCAGGTGGGGCGCTGGTATCGGTTGCATCACGTGAGCCGCGGCAAGGTGGCGCGTCACGTGGCGGGCGAGGCGCTGGGGCGCAACAAGGTGATCATTTCGCTGTCGATCCTGGGTGTGCTGATTTTTTCCAAGTATTTCTATCTGGCCAGCATCAGCAGTTATTTCACCTTCTATTTGATCCACACCTTCGGCGTGTCGGTGCAGAGCGCACAGGTGCATCTGTTCGTGTTTTTGTTCGCGGTGGCCGCCGGCTCGCTGGTGGGTGGCCCGGTGGGCGATCGGGTGGGGCGCAAGTGGGTGATCTGGGTGTCCATCCTGGGCGTGGCACCGTTCACGCTGGCGTTGCCGCATGCCAACCTGTTCTGGACGGGCGTGTTGTCGGTGGTGATCGGGTTGATTTTGTCCTCGGCGTTTTCGGCCATCCTGGTCTATGCGCAGGAGCTGATCCCGGGACGCGTGGGCATGATTTCCGGCTTGTTCTTCGGCTTGGCCTTCGGCATGGGCGGGATCGGCGCGGCCGTGCTCGGGCAGATCGCCGATGTGCGCGGCATCGATTACGTGTATGCGTTGTGCGCGTATCTGCCGTTGATCGGCGTGCTGGCGGTTTTTCTGCCCAATCTTGATAAACCGGCGCGGCTCAAGGCGGCTGTGCGGTAGCCCCAAGCGTTGGCTGGCCCCTCTCCTGAGAGGAGAGGGGCCAGCGCAAAACGGTCAGTGCTTGGGCGGCGGCGGACCTTGCACCACCTGCGTCAGGTTTTGCGGCTTGAGGTATTTCTTGAAGGCCGCCTGTACTTGTGCGGGCGTGAGATCCAGGTAGTGCTTGGCCGCCACCATCGGCTGGTCGAGCGGTTCGCCGTGCCACGCCCAGGTGAGCAGCGCGCGCGAAATGCTGCTGACGCTGGCCACGCTCACCGGAATGGAGCGAATTTCATACTGGCGCGCGTTGGTGAGTTCCGCCTCGCTTACCGGCGTGTTCTGCATGTCGATGATGTTCTTGTGCACCAGGCCGTCGACCGCCGCGACCTTGTCCGGATCGCTGCCGTACTGCACGAAGAACATCGAGCGCGAACGGTCAAAGCGCATGCCCGAACCGGCCCCGTATGCGTAGCCGTGCTTGACGCGGATATCGGTCATCAGGCGCGAGGCAAAGCCATTGCCGCCGAGCACGTCGTTGCCCAGTTGCAGCGCATAGCGATCGGGGTTGTGCATGTTCAGTTCAAGCATCTGCCCCATCAGCACCTGGTCCTGCGAGGCGTACGGGTTTTCCACCAGGGTGAATCCGGGGGGATTGACCGCCACCGGCTTGGAGATCACCTCAGGTTTAGGCCCTTGCGCCTGCCAGTGGCCGAAGTAGCGCTCGACCGTGGCCTTGGCCGCCTCGGGCGTCACGTTGCCCACCACTACGATGGTGGTCAGGTCGGGGCGATAGGTTTTGGCGTAGTAGTCCTTGACGTTCTGCAAGGTAAGCGCCTGAACCGTTTCGGGCGTGGCGCGGCGCAGGTCCGGATCGCCCTTGGGCAGCATGCCGGCCATCAGTGCCTTCATCATCTTGTAATCGGGCGACTGCATTTCGCCGGCCAGGGTGCGTGCCAGGGTTTCCTGTTGCACGGTGAAACCCTGCTGCGGCAGTGCAGGATGCAGTTCGTTGTCGGCCAGCAACTGCATGGCCCGGTCGAAGTGCTCGCTAAGCGCGGCCACACCGAAGTCGGTGCCGCCCGTTTCGCTGGCGGAGATATCGTCCAGCGCCTTGTGGAACGCATCGCGGTCCAGCGTGGCGGAGCCATAGTCGAACAAGCTCGACAACAGGCGCGCGACGCCTTCCTGCTTGGCCGGCTCCTGCAATTTTGGGTTGGTGTCGATATGGCCGAGCACGGTGACGGTATTGCTGATGTTTTCCGGCTGCACGATCAGGTGGATGCCGTTGGCCAGGGTCATTTGCGTGGGCGCAAGCGTCCAGCGCGGCATTTCCAGCTTGCTCAGCTTCTGGGCGGCCCACGTTGGCAGAGGGCCATCGAGCTTGTCGTCACCGGCGAACGATTCGGAACCGCCGAAGCCTGCACTGTTGGGCGGACGCTGGCCGTTGTTGTCGGAGGTCAACACCACCGTCACGCGCTCATTGGGCTTCAAGTATTCGCGCGCGATGCGATTGACGTCCGCGACGGTGACGTTGCGGATCTGTTGTTCCGCTTCCTCGGGCGAACTCAAGCCCATCCATGCGATGGCCTGCGACCACGCGCTGGCCAACGTCGTAGCGCTGTTCTTGTCGAACTGAGCCTGCGCGATTTCCGAGCGCTTGGACGCCTCGACCAGGTCGGCCGGCACGCCGTTTTTCAGCAGGTCGTTGATGACACCATCCAGATCGGCCTGCGCCTTGCTCGCATCGCCGCCCTTGGGGAAGCCCGCTTCGATCACGCCGATGCCGCCATGGCTGAACGGTTGCAGTTGCGCATCGGCGCTGAGCACCTTGCCTTCCACCGCGAGCGCGGAGAGCGAGCTGCGTGCGTTGTTGAGCACGTCCAGCAGTATTTGCGCCGCGGCGTTGTCCTTGGCCGCCATCATGCCGGGCATGCGATACAGAAACTGTACCGAGCCCGTGCCTTGCGGGGTGGTCGCGGCAATCGTCTGCGGCTTCACCGCTTGCAGGTGCAGCGGTGAAGCGGCGGGAAGCGTGCGCTTGGGAATGGCGCCGAACAGGTCCCTGATCTTGGCGAGCGTGGCCTGCGGATCCACATCGCCGACCACGACCAGCAGCGCGTTGTTGGGCGCGTACCAGTTCTTGTAGAAGGCTTGCAGGTCTGCCGAGGTGGTCTTGTCGAACGACGGACGCGTGCCGAGCGGGTCTTCCGCGTAGCCGGTACCGGCGTAGAGCACGCGCTCGGCTTTCTGGAAGGCCAGGTAGGAGGGGTCGGAAATATCGCGCGACACTTCCTGTTCGATGGCGCCGCGTTCGCGCTCCCAATCTTTCTGCGTCAGCAGCGCGCCTTCCATGCGCGTGGATTCGATGTGCAGCAGCAGGTCCAGGTAGTTGGACGGGGCGACGAAGTAAAACTGGGTGGCGTCGTTGGTGGTGAACGCGTTGTTTTCCGCGCCCATCTTGCCGGTCATTTCATTGAGCTGGGCGCCGGTCATGCCCTGGCTGTCGCGGAACATCATGTGTTCCAGCGCGTGCGCCGTACCGGGAAAGCCGTCGGGCGTCTGGTAGCCGCCGGCCAGGTAGGTGATCTGCGTGGTAACCATGGGCGAAAGCGTTTCCCGCACGATCACCACGCGCAGGCCGTTGTCCAGCGTGGCGCGCAAGACCTTGCCATCGGTGGCGGGTAGGGCGGCCTTGGACGGGGTGTCGGCGCGGCTGGGGATGCTGCCGGCCATCAGCGCCACGCCCAGCATCGTGCTCCATGCCAATGCTTTGAAAGGGCTTGCGATCATGTCTTTGAATTCCTTGTGGGGACGTGCTTGGACCGCCGGATGGTGCCATAGTGCCCGGCGGCCGCCTACGTGCCGAAAGCTGGCGGCCAGCCCCTACCAGTAGCGCCGGGCCAGGCGTATCGTGTGCTGCAGCACCGCTTTTTCGAATACGCAAGGAGTGGGACATGCTGGTTGTCACAACCGAGAGCGTTCCTGGCCATCAGGTCGTGCAGGTCAAAGGGCAGGTATTTGGCCTGGTGGTACGCAGCCGCGGCATCGGCGGCAACATGATGGCGGGCATCCGCTCGCTGGTGGGCGGGGAGATCCACGAATACACCCAGATGCTGGAGGAGGCGCGCCGGCATGCGCTGGACCGGCTGGTGTCCAACGCCAAGGCGATGGGCGCCAACGCGGTAGTGATGATGCGCTTCGACTCGGCCGAGATCGGCCAGACCATGAGCGAGATCGTGGCCTACGGCACCGCCGTGGTACTCGATCCGCCGACCTGAGCGGCCGCGCATGTTACCGGTAGTGCTCTATGTGCTGGGTGGCCTGTTGCTGGTCGGGGCGTGCGTGGCCGCGATCACCGGCGTGCTGGTGGCGTTGTTGCCGCAGTTGATCGTCGGCGGCCTGATGCTGGTGATCGGGCTGGCGATCGAGCGATGGCGCTACAAGCCCTTGCTGCGCACGCTGCCCGATCCGCGCTGGAAGGATACCGGGGAGCGTTTCGTGGATCCGGGCAGCGGGCTGTTGACCGCGGTGTATTTCGATCCGCAGGGCGGCGAGCGGCATTACATCGTGGTGGATGAAGCGCGCATCGGCAGTGAGTGGCGCTGAAGGTTCCGCGACGGGGCCTTGGCCGGCACGAAGGCGGTGAGAAGAGGGCGCTTTCGCTAGCCGGGCACATGGGTGGCCAAGATGCCGGCGGAAAGCGCCGGCGACCCAACTGATACACTTCTCCCTTTTGCACGCACACAGGCAACCATGACGAAAGAGGCCGGCCGCGGACACGCCTTGCTGGTAGGGGCGGGCATCCTTTGCAGCCGCCTGTTCGGTTTGGTCCGGCAGCGGGTGTTTTCGCACTATTTCGGCCTGTCCGACGCCGCCGATATTTTCAGCGCCGCGCTGCGCGTGCCCAATTTCCTGCAGAACCTGTTCGGCGAGGGTGTGCTGTCGGCCTCCTTCATTCCGGTCTACGCCCGGCTGCTCGCGCAGCACAAGCAGGAGGACGCCGATCGCCTGGCCGGTGCGATCGCGGCGGTTCTCGCCTTGCTGATTTCGGTGATCGTCGCCCTGGGCATATGGGCGACGCCGTCCTTGCTGTGGCTGATCGCGCCGGGCTATGTCGGCGAGAAGCGCGAGCTGACCATCCTGATCGTGCGCATCCTTTTTCCCGGCACCGGAATCCTGGTGTGGTCGGCATGGTGCCTGGGCATTCTCAACAGCCACCACAAGTTTTTTCTTTCCTACGCGGCGCCGGTGGTCTGGAATCTATCGATGATCCTGACCATGCTGCTGTTCCGCCACCTGGCCGCCGATCGCTTGATCGTCTACCTGGCGTGGGGCACCGTGCTTGGCTGCCTGCTGCAATTTCTCGTGCAATGCGGGCCGGTGTTGAAACTGGTGCCGGGCATGCGCTTACGTCTGGATCTGCGCAACGTGCACGTCAGGCAGGTGGGCGGAAGTTTTCTCGGCGTGGCGATCGGGCGCGGTGTGGTGCAGATCAGCGCGTTTGTGGACCAGGCTATTTCTACCTTGCTCGGCAGCGGTGCGATTGCGGGCATGACTACGGCTTCGTCGGTGAATCTGTTGCCCGTGAGCCTGTTCGGCATGGCCATTTCCGCCTCCGAGTTGCCTACGCTGTCCCGAATGGCCGGCGATGAACGGGATGCGGAGTTGGCGGGGAAACTATCGGCGCGCTTGAACAACGGCCTTGAGCGCATCGCCTTTTTCATCGTGCCCTCGGCGATGGCGTTTTTCGCGCTGGGCAACGTGCTGGTGGCGGCCTTGTATCAATCAGGGGCGTTTACGCACAAGGATTCGCTGTATGTATGGGCAATCCTGGCCGGATCGGGTGTGGGTCTGCTGGCCTCGACCTTCGGGCGCTTATATGCGTCCACCTATTACGCGCTGCGCGACACCCGCTCGCCGTTGCGCTTTGCCTTGGTGCGGCTGGCGTTTACGGCCATGCTGGGGCTGGCCAGCGCGTTGTTGTTGCCTAAGGCTTTCGGCGTTGCGCAACAGTGGGGCGCGGTGGGTCTCACCGCGTCGGCGGGCGTGGCCGGCTGGATCGAATTTCATCTTTTGCGCCGCAAATTGAATAGCAGGCTAGGCCACACCGGCGTGGCCTGGACCTTGATGGCCAAGCTATGGGTTTCGGCCGGCGTGGCGGCATTGGCGGCCTGTGGCGTGGAATATGCGTTGCGCCGGCAAGGCCCGATCGTGCTGGCGTTGTTCGTGCTTTCGACCTACGGCTTGGCTTATTTCGCATGCACGTATGTATGGCGCATCAGGTTGTGCGTGGAGCTGGTCGAGAAGTTGGCGCGCCGCATGCGTATCGGCTGAGCGGTGGGCCGCCGCGATCAGCGGCGCAGGTTGCTGCGGGCCAGCTCGATCAATTCGTCGCCGCGCCCATTCATTACGGTGCGCAGAGCCCACAAGCTGAAGCCTTTCATCTGTTCCAGTTGAATCTTCGGCGGCATCGACAGTTCCTGGCGATTGGTGACCACGTCCACCAGCGCCGGCCCATTGTGCGCAAAGGCGTCGCGCAAGGCTTTTTCCAAATCACCGGGATCCTCGACGCGCACGCCATAAATGCCCGCGGCGCGGGCGAGGGCGGCGAAGTCGGGGTTGTCGAGTGTCACCCCCGTGGGCAGGAAACCGGCTGCTTTCATTTCCAGCTCGACAAAGCCAAGCGTGCTGTTGTTGAACACCACGATCTTCACCGGCAGCTGATGCTGCACCAGCGTCAAAAGATCGCCCATCAGCATCGAGAACCCGCCATCGCCGGAAAGGCTCACCACCTGCCGTTTCGGGTACGCCGTCTGCGCACCGATTGCCTGCGGCATCGCATTGGCCATCGAGCCATGCACGAACGAGCCGAGCAGGCGCCGCCGGCCGTTCATGTGCAGATAACGCGCGGCCCAGATGGTCGGCGTGCCGACATCGCACGTAAACACGGCGTCGTCGCTGGCGACGTCGCTCACCACCTTGGCGACGTATTGCGGATGGATCGGCTTGCTGCCGGGCTTGCCGATGGCAAGATCGTTGAGGCCTTCGCGCGCTTTCTGGTAACGCGCGAGGCTGGTTTTCAGGTGCGCATCGTCGCTGGCTGTTTTCAGGCGCGGCAGCAATGCCTGGATGGTGGGGGCGATATCGCCGACCACGCCCAGATCGAGCTTGCAGCGCCGCCCGAGATTTTCCGGACGCAGATCGATCTGGCAGATTTTCGCCTCGTCGGGGAAAAATTGCCGATATGGAAAATCCGTGCCGAGCAGCAGCAGGGTATCGCAGCCCATCATCGCTTCGTAGCCGGAGCTGAAGCCGATCAAGCCGGTCATGCCCACGTCGTAGGGGTTGTCCCATTCCACGTGTTCTTTGCCGCCCAACGCGTGCACCACCGGCGCCTTGAGCGTTTGGGCCAACTCGATCACCTCATCGTGCGCACCGGCGCAGCCGCGGCCGCAGAACAAGGTGACCTTGCGGCCGGCGCCCAGCAAGTTGGCGAGTTGATCCAGCTGTGTGTCGGGCGGCACGACGTTGGGCGCCACCGGCCGCAAGCTTTCGCCGGCGGCGACCGGGCCGCTGGCTTCGGACAGGGCGACGTCGCCGGGAATCACCAGCACGGCGACGCCGCGCTTGCCCACGGCAGTGCGGATCGCCGTGGCGACGCTGCGATGGATTTGCGCGGCGCTGCTCACCAGCTCGCAATAGTGGCTGCATTCCTGGAACAGGTTCTGCGGATGGGTTTCCTGGAAATAGCCGCTGCCGATTTCCGCCGATGGGATGTGCGCGGCGATGGCCAGCACCGGCGTGCGCGAGCGATGTGCGTCGTACAGGCCATTGATCAGATGCAGGTTGCCGGGGCCGCAGGAACCGGCGCACACGGCCAGTTCGCCGGTCAATTGCGCTTCGGCGCCCGCCGCGAAGGCGGCCGATTCCTCGTGCCGGTAATGAATCCACTGCATGTCCTTGCGCTGGCGCAGCGACTCGGTAATGCCATTGAGGCTATCGCCGACCAGGCCGTGGATGCGCTTCACGCCGGCCTGGGCGAGGGTCTCGACCAGGACGTCGGCAACGTTACGGATGCTCATGACGCCATTCCTTCCGTGACCGCGGGCAAGGGCGTGGATTGTGCCAAAGGCCTGCTTTGAATTCCGTAAACACGCCCGCCGCGGCGGCTGGCCGGGTCAGCCGCCGACGATCATCGGCTCCGGCTCCAGCCGCACGCCAAAGCGAGCCTGTACGCCCTCGATCACGCGCTGGGCGAAGGCCCACAATTGCGGACCGGTGGCTTTGCCGTGATTGACCAGCACCAGCGCATGCCGATTGGAAATGCCCGCGTCGCCTTCGCGCACGCCCTTGAAGCCGGCGGCCTCGATCAGCCACGCGGCGGAAAGCTTCCAGCGTGCGTCGCTGCCGGGCCATGCGACCAGCCCGGCATGTTCGCACTTGAGCGCCTCGCCCTTGTCAGCGTCCACGATCGGGTTCTTGAAAAAACTGCCTGCGTTGCCGATGACGGCCGGATCGGGCAGCTTGCGCGTGCGCAGGTGCACCACCGCCTCGGCGACGTGGAAGGGTGCGGGTTTTTCCACGCCCATGCGTTCCAGCTCCTCGCGGATGCCGGCGTAGTCCAATTGCAAGGCATGGCTGCGCGGCAGCGCAAAACGCACGGCCGTGACGATGAAGCGGTTGGGCAGGCGCTTGAACAGCGAATCGCGATACGCGAACGCGCACGCCTGGCGGTCGAGCGTGACGACCTTGCGTTCGGCCAGGTCCCATGCTTCCACGCTTTCGATGAACTGGGCCACTTCAGTGCCATAGGCGCCGATGTTCTGGATCGGCGCGGCGCCGACTGTGCCGGGAATCAGGATCAGGTTTTCCAGCCCGGCGAAGCCTTGGCCGAGCGTCCAGCGCACGAAGTCGTCCCAGCGCTCGCCGGCGGCCACCGCGATGCGCGCGACATCGCCATCCTGCTCCACGTGCACGCCACGCGTTTCCATCGCCAGTACGGTACCGTCGATATCGCCGGTCAAAAGAATATTGCTGCCTTCGCCGAGCACAAACAGGCGGCCGTTGCCGATGGCCGGGAAATCCAGCAGTTCGGGCAGTTTCGCGGCATCGTGGATTTCGGCGAGCAGCTTGGCGCGCGCGGCCACGCGCAGGGTGTTGCGCGCGCCAAGCGGCGCGTTTTCGATCAGCGTGTAGCCGCCCATGTCGGTGCGTTCAACCTGCATCGTGTTGTTCCTGCCGGCGGCGGATTTCGTTGACGCATTCGGCGATCAGCGCGGGGCCGCGATAAATCAGGCCCGAATACAGTTGCACCAGCGAAGCGCCGGCGTCGAGCTTGTCCGCCGCGTCGCCGCCTTCCAGAATGCCGCCCACACCGACAATGGCGATGCGATCGCCCAGCCGCCGTCGCATGCCTTGCACCACGTGCGTGGATTTGGCCAGCAACGGCCGCCCCGACAAGCCGCCGATTTCGCCGCCGAGCGGATCGTCCGCCACCGCGCCGTGATCGATGGTGGTGTTGGTGCAGACCACCCCGTCCACGCCCACGGCCAGCAACACCTCGGCAATGCTATCCAGCTCCGCTTCGGTCAGGTCCGGCGCGATCTTCAGCAGCATCGGCTTGCGCGCGCCCTGCTGCGAACCGAGCCGTTCCTGCGCTTGGCGCAGCGTTTCGATGAAGCGCCGCAACGTGGCTTCTTCCTGCAGGTCGCGCAGGCCCTTGGTGTTGGGCGAGGAAATGTTGACGGTGATGTAGCTGGCGTGCGCATACACGCGCTCCAGGCAAAACAGGTAGTCGTCCACCGCCTTGTCGTTGGGCGTGTCCTTGTTTTTGCCGATGTTGATGCCCAGCACGCCGCGGTAGCTGGAGCCGGCCACGTTGCGCACCAGCGCATCCACGCCCTCGTTGTTGAAGCCCATGCGGTTGATGATGGCTTCGTGGCGCGGCAGGCGAAACAGGCGAGGGCGCTCGTTGCCCATTTGCGGGCGCGGCGTGACCGTGCCCACTTCGATGAAGCCGAAGCCCAGCGCACCCAGGGCGTCCAGGTGCGCGGCGTTCTTGTCCAGGCCGGCCGCCAGGCCCACCGGATTGGGAAACTGCAGTCCGAACGCCTCGGTCGGCACACCTTGCGCCGGGGTGGCGACAAAGCGGGACAGCTCGCTGCGATAGGCCACGTCCAGCCCGTACAGGGTGAGGCCGTGGGCCGTTTCGGCATCCAGTTTGAACAGCAGCGGGCGGATCCAGTCGTACATGCTCAGAGCACCTCACCCACGTAGACGCGCGTGTCGTAGTCGAAGCTTATCCGACCATCCACCGCGCAGGCATCGAACAGCTCGCGCAGGGCGCCGATCATCGGCGCATGCTGGGGATGATCGGGTTTGGGCGCATACGAGGACGACATCAACCTGCCGCGCAGCGATGGGAAATCGAGCAACTGCTTGTGCTCGAATTCGCCCATGCCCCGCCAGCCGGCACCGAACCATTGGCGCATGCGCGGCTCATCGCCGTAGCGTTCGGCGACGCTGGTGTAGTCGGTGCCGTATTTCTGCAGCACCGCTTCATATCCCACCAGGAACGGCGTGCCTTGGAGCCGGCGCGAGTTCCAGTAGATGGCGGCGAGCCCTCCCGGGCGCAGGATGCGCTGGAATTCCCGGTGCGCGGCGGCCGGGTCGAACCAGTGAAAAGCCTGCGCCACGGAGACGAGATCGGCGCTGTCATCGTCGAGCGTCGTCGCGTTGGCGCGCCCATCCACCGCGCGAAACTGCCGGTAGCCATGCAGCCATTCCACGGCGGCCCCGCGCATGGCCGCATTCGGTTCGACGGCGACGACGGCGTGCCCGGCATCCAGGAACATCTTGCTGGAAATGCCCGTGCCCGCGCCCACGTCCGCAACGCGCCAAGCGGCGTTTACGCCTTGCGCATCGCCCAGCCAGCGAAGCAGGGCGAGCGGGTAGTCGGGGCGATAGCGGACATAGTCGGCGACGCGGTCGCTGAAGCGTTCGGTGCTGCGCAGGTCAGTCATGGGAGTTGTCCATTCAAGCGTTATCCATTCAATTGCTGGCCGCCATCGACGCAGAGCGTCTGCCCGGTGATCCAGCTGGCCCAGGGAGAGGCAAGAAACAGTGCCGCATGCGCTACTTCTTCGGGCGTGCCGTAGCGGCCGAAGGGAATCTTCGCCAGTACGGTGGCATAGCGCGAGGGATCTTCGCGCTTGCAGCGATCCCACAGGCCGCCGTCGAACTCGATCGAGCCCGGCGCGATGGCGTTGACGCGGATGCGTTGCGGCGCAAGCTGCAATGCTTGCGAGGATGCGTAGTGGCATAACGCCGCTTTCATTGCGCCGTAGACGGGCGTGCCAGGGCGCGGATGCAGGCCGGCGATGGAACTGGTGTGCAGAATGCTGGCATGCGGCGAGGCGGCAAGATGCGGCAACGCCGCTCGCGACGCGCGCACGGCGGCCAGTAAATCCACGTTGAAATCGGCCAGCCACGCGTCGTCGCCATCGCCCGGGCCATAGCCGGTAGCATTGTTGATCAGCACGTCGATGCCGCCCAGCGATTGGGCGGCCTGGTCGATGTAGGCATCGATGGCGGCCGCATGGCCGAGGTCGCAGGACTGGCTGTGCACCGGCACGCCATGTTTGGCGATGGCGTAGACGGTATCGCCCAGCGCCGCCTGTCCGCGCGCGCAGATCGACACCGCGGCGCCCGACGCGGCGAAGGCAAGCGCCATGCTGCGGCCAATGCCCTTGCTGCCGCCTGCGATCACCACGCGGTAACCGCGAAAGTCGAAGGGAGAGGATGTCATGTCGCAATCCGCCAAACTTGCCGAATGAAGTCCTCTCCCTATGGGGAGAGGGTTGGGTGAGGGGTCAGTCTTGCGAAAGAGTTGGTTTTCTTCCACTTCCATGCGCCATGGGCACATCAAGCCGGTCATGAACGTCGCGGCACGCGCGACCCCTCACCCCAGCCCTCTCCCCATCTTCGATCGAAGAAGGGAGAGAGGGCGTCTGAAGGATTACAGATCGAACTTGATGCCCTGCGCCAACGGCAACGCGTTGGAATAATTGATGGTGTTGGTCTGGCGGCGCATGTACACCTTCCACGCATCCGAACCCGATTCGCGGCCGCCGCCGGTTTCCTTCTCGCCGCCGAACGCGCCGCCGATTTCCGCACCGGACGTGCCGATGTTGACGTTGGCGATGCCGCAATCGGAACCGGCCGCCGATAGATACTGCTCGGCCGCCTTCAGGTTGGTGGTGAAGATCGAGGACGACAGCCCTTGCGGCACGCTGTTCTGCAGCTCGATCGCTTCGTCGAGCGTCTTGAACGGCATGACGTAGAGGATCGGCGCGAAGGTCTCGGTCTGCACTACTTCATCGCTGTTCTTGAGGCCCGTGACGATGGCCGGCAGCACAAAGTTGCCCTGGCGGTCGGTGAGCGCGGCGCCGCCGGTGCGCACCGTGCCGCCGCTGGCCTTGGCCTTTTCAATCGCGGCCAGGTAGGCGCTTACCGCTTCCTTGCTGTTGAGCGGGCCCATCAGCGTGGTGGCCAGGGTAGGGTCGCCGATCTTGCCTTCCACCTGCTTGTAGGCGGCGACCAGCTTGTCGGTCACCTCGCCGAGGATCGCCTCATGCACGAACAGCCGGCGCGTGGTGGTGCAGCGCTGGCCGGCGGTGCCGACCGCGCCGAACACGATGGCGGGAATGGCCAGCTTAAGGTCTGCGCTTTCGTCCACGATGATGGCGTTGTTGCCGCCCAGCTCCAGCAGCGAGCGACCCATGCGCTGCGCCACGCGTTCGCCCACCATGCGGCCCACCTTGGTCGAGCCGGTGAAGCTGATCAGCGGAATGCGCTTGTCGTCCACAAAAGCCTGCGAAAGCGCCACGCCCGCGTCGTTGAACAGGAAGAACAGATCCGGGAAGCCGGCGTTCTTGAGCGCTTCATTGCAGATCTTCATGGTGGCGATGGCCGAAAGCGGCGTTTTCGGCGAGGGCTTCCAGATGCAGATGTCGCCGCAGATCGCGGCAAGCATCGCGTTCCACGCCCATACCGCGACGGGGAAGTTGAACGCGCTGATGATGCCCACGATGCCCAGCGGCTGGTACTGCTCGTACATGCGATGGCCGGGGCGCTCCGAATGCATGGTGTAGCCGTAAAGCATGCGGCTCTGGCCGACGGCAAAATCGGCGATGTCGATCATCTCCTGTACTTCGCCGTCGCCCTCGGGCTTGATCTTGCCCATTTCCAGCGCGACCAGGGAGCCGAGCGCATCCTTATGCTTGCGCAGCGCCTCGCCGCACAGGCGCACCGCCTCGCCGCGAACCGGTGCCGGGGTGGTGCGCCAGACCTTGAAGGCTTCCTGGGCGCGCTTGACGATGGTTTCGTAGTCGGCGGCGCTGGAGGCGTGCACGGTGCCGATCACCTCGCCGGTGGCCGGATTGAGCGGCTGCAAGGTGCCGGCGCTGGTGGTCTTGGACCACTCGCCCTGGCCAAGATAGGTACCCGACTGCTCGCCGCTAAGACCGAGCGCCTTGAGGATTTCGTGGGACATGCGTGCTCCTGGGACGTGGCGCCAGGCGGCGCCCTGGAAAAGGGGAACGCCCATTCTAACAGGCGGGCCTTCTTAGGGCGTTTCCGACGGATCGCCATGCGCCGCGATCCATGCCAAAATCGCGGCCCATCAGGCACTTCAGCCATGCCCCCGTAGCTCAGTTGGATAGAGCGTCCCCCTCCTAAGGGGAAGGTCGTACGTTCGAATCGTATCGGGGGCACCATTTCGCCTTCGCGTTGCGGTGCCTTGCCGGGCACGCGTCGCCGGCCATCTCGGGCCGATGGGTTTGTGCGTGCCGAGGGCGCGGCATCGTGGCGGCGGCCTTGGCGTTATCGCTATAAATCTTTGTTTCGGACCCACGTTCGCTAAGCGCGCAAAGCGTGGGCACATGGCTGGGCGTGAGCGTTGCCGTCATAGCGCGCCTAGTGCGCTGCACCAATCGGTGCGCCCATGGGCGTCAGCCCATCGAAAGCTAATGGCCATGTTTTCCAAGAAACGCGCAGCAAGGTTAATGGCCAGCTGAATCGTCCCGTGGTTTGCCGTTGCACTTGTCAACGTGGGCCACTTCCGCTCGTTCATGGCCACTGTGCGGGGTGAGGGTAGGCGATGGATGCAGGGAGCCGGAGGAGACACCATCGGCCAGACGCACAAAAACCGTTGCCCCGCCCGACGCATGCCTGCCGCTTTGTCCCTACAAGAGCGAAGCGGCGAATTCAAAAAACGTAACGTCCGCTAACAGACACAGGAATTTGCCATGAATGCAAAGTCGACTTTTACCGTTATCGGTCTGGTCATCGGCGCGGCCCTCGCATCGGGTTCGGTGATGGCGCAGACGAGCGATGTTCCAGGTCACCCGCGCATCAACGAAGTAAACAATCGCCAGCAGAACCAGCAGAATCGCATCAATAACGGCTTGAAGAACGGCACCATGACCCACGCCCAGGCCGCGCGTGACGAAACGCGCGACGCCAACATCGCCCGCCGCGAGAGCGTGGACGAAGCCAAGCACGGCGGTCACCTGACCAAGCAGGAACAGAAAAACCTCAATCACGCCGAAAACCGCAACAGCCGCGATATCTATCGCCAAAAGCACTGATTCCGATCGCAAGTGATCATGCAGGCCCTGGAACCTCCCGTGCATGCACGGGAGGTTTTTTATGGCCGGCGTGTTGCGCGTAATGCGAGGGAAGCACAAGCCGGTCAGATGAAAGCCGCTACGCGGCCCGTCAAGCGCGCTTGAACAAACGCACCACGAACAACAAGATGACCGCGCCCACCGTGGCAGTGATGATCGATGCAATCCAGCCCGCGCCAAGGCTGATGCCCAGCACACCCGACAGCCAGCCGCCGACAAACGCGCCGACGATGCCTACCAGGATATCGACCAGCAAACCGAAACCGCTGCCCTTGACCAGCTTGCCCGCCAGCCAGCCGGCGATGGCGCCGATGATCAGCCAGGCAAGAATGTCGTGTGTTCCCATGGAGAGTGCTCCCGTTGATGTTGGATGGACGAGCGTTGCCGATACAAAAAAATGCCAGGCATGATCCTTCGAGGAATCCATGCCTGGCATAACCCACACTCACGATGCGAAACATCCCGGCGGACAGGATTCAAGGGGGGAAGAATCCATGTTGTCCGCCTGCCGCGTCACCGCGTATCCACGCGCCTGCAAGAGCGTGGGGGATCCGTTGGCACCAGCCTATGCGGCGAGCACGCAGGTCGCCGCGGTGGTTGCGTCCGGCGGGGTTAGCTTGATGGTTTGGCCGACGGGGCTGAATCGGAAAATTCCGAATCTTGGCGTTGGCGGCGCCTATAATGCCGTGTCGCGAAACCTGTGGACCGGCGTGCCTTCGAGGGTGTTTCAACATGAGCTACAAGCAGCCGCCGCTCAACCGTGGCGTCAACCCTGTGAAGATGAATTGGCTGTGGCGGCTGACCTGCCAGGTCGGTTATGTGGGGATTGACGATGTGCTATCGGCACTGCGGGGGGCGGGTGTCGAGGTGGGCCGGGAGCGTGCCATGGGATGGCTGAAATCGGAAGGGGAGGATGGGTATTTCCCGCTGACGATCGCGGAGTTGGAGCAGAATTTGCGTGCGCTGCAAGTTGCGCGGGCGGAATGACCGGTTGGCAGGGTTAAGTGGTGACACCGGCCGATAGTGCAGATCCACGTCGGCGTCACCATCGTCATCATCCGGGCGTAGGCCGGCGCCCCCGCGGCATCGGTTTTCGGCTATGCGTTATACCTGGGGATACGCCAGCACCGTGGAGCCGATAACGATGATTCCCATGGCGGTGGAAAATGGCACTTTGAACAGCTCCGGCTGCTCGAATCCCTGCGATCTGAGCAGTTCCTGTATCGCGTTGGCAACCTGAAATTGTTTGGCGTGCTCGGTTTTTGCGACCACCATGATGCGGTGGGTTTTTAACCACGATTTGGAATAATCCATGATTCCGCCGCTGCCGTTGCAGTGAGCCAGATGCGTGCCTGTTCTGCCGATGGCGATGACAGGTACGCAAGGTCCGAACGAATCGGAGACCAACGGCTTTTTATACGTCTGGTCCGTAGCAAAAGAGGCGATGCCGACGCACGTGGCGGCATGCCCGAAGAGATCGACCTCATGGTTATCCAACATTTGGGTCGTTGGAGAGTAAGGCGCTTTTTGCGACAGATTGAGATAGTAAAGCCGCCTTTGATTGAGCGACTTATCCATGATCATCTGCACGCACTGTTGCAGTGTTCCATGCACCTGTTTGGTTTTCATGTGCGGTCCCTCTTATTTCGAAAACGGTAAGCCGGGTTTCTCGCCGCACGGATGCAAGCCTGCTGACTTGCGGTGCCCGCGGGGGCGCAAGTATTTATGGCAAGCTGATCCGGCCCGAGGCGACTTCTTCAGCCAGCGCTGCAGTCGGGAAGCCGTCGGTTTGTACAAAGCGCATGTCGTTCTCCCATCCCTCGGCAAGGTCAGCCCTGGGTCGAAAAACAGGCGTACTTAGATGGAGCTTCGATCCAGAATGCTCCACCGACCATGGGCAGGCAAGCCTGGCGTGAAGGGTGGGGCGGACGGCGGCATAAGTCACTGAATAGGCTTCAATGTCCAAACGGCTGCGGGCGCAGTAGGGGCGTTTGGGCCGTCTCGATGCGCCTGCCGGGAATCCGTTGGGTAGGCCGTTCGCGGACGGCTTGCGCTAACTCACCAAGCTGAAAGCGCAAGCCTGCAACGAGAAAACGGTGCGAGTTGCCGCCAGTCGACCCAGTGCCACGTCATCGACTCGCAATCGGTTGCACCCTGCGATCTTTGCCTGATAAAGCGCGCGGTCGGCACGCATCGTCAATCGATCCAGCGTCTCGCGGGTTTCCGCAGGGCACACCCCCGCTCAGCCCGTCCCAGGCGATAATGCGCCACTATTGTCCAGGGCAGCACCTGGACAACCTGCCCAGGTTCATCCATGACCGCTTCCGAAACCACTGCTACGCAGATCTGGGTCGACGCCGATGCTTGTCCGGGCGCGATCAAGGACATCCTGTTCCGTGCGGCCGAGCGCGCGAACGTTCTGGTTACGCTGGTCGCCAATCGGCCGTTGCCGCGCCCGGCATCGCGTTACGTCCGCGCGCTTACGGTAAGCGGCGGCCTGGATGAAGCGGACAACGAAATCGTGCTGCGCATGCGCGCAGGCGATTTTGTCGTCACCCAGGACATTCCGCTGGCCGCGCGCGTGATCGAGAAGGGCGGCATAGCGGTCAATCCGCGCGGGGAACTGTATACGCCCGACAACATGGCCGAACGACTGTCGATGCGCAACTTCATGGAAGAACTGCGCGGCGCGGGCGTCCAAACCGGCGGCCCCTCCGCATTCCATGCACGCGACCGGCAGGCCTTTGCCAATCAGCTCGATCGCTGGTTGGTACAACGCGCCAGTCGCGGTGGGCCAGGCACTGCAAGTCGCTGAACGCTCAAGCTGAGCCCGGTGGGCGGCGTAAGCGCGGGCGTCTGCGGCGAAGATCGTGCGATCATGTCGCATGACCGCCTTCAACACGCTCTCCCTTAAACCGGCCTTGCTCGCCAGCGTCGAAACGCTCGGTTACGGCCAGATGACGCCTGTCCAGTCGCAAACCCTTCCGCTCATGCTGGAAGGGCGCGACGTCATCGCCCAGGCCCAGACCGGCAGCGGCAAGACCGCGGCCTTCGGCCTGGGCCTGCTGCAATCGCTGAATGTGGAAACGATCCGCCTGCAGGCGCTGGTGCTGTGTCCGACGCGCGAGCTGGCCGACCAAGTGAGCAAGGCGATCCGCAAGCTCGCCGCCAACATTCCCAACGTGAAACTGCTGACCTTATGCGGCGGCATGCCGCTGGGGCCGCAACTGGCTTCGCTCGCGCACGATCCGCACATTGTGGTCGGCACGCCCGGCCGCGTGCTGGAGCACCTCAAACGCGGCAGCCTGCACGGCGGCGGCATCAAGGTGCTGGTGCTGGATGAGGCCGACCGCATGCTCGACATGGGTTTCAGCGAGGCCATCGACGACATCGTCGGGCGCATCGCCAAACATCATCAGACGTTGCTGTTCTCGGCCACCTATCCGGACGACATCCGTGCGGCGAGCCGGCGCTTGCAGTGCGATCCGGTCGAAATCATCGTGCAGGCGCCGGTCGAAGCAAAGCCGGCGATCGAGCAGCATTTCATCGACGTCGATCCGCAACGCAAGCTCGACGCACTGGCGCAACTGCTCAGCGACGAACGCGGACAACACGCACTGGTGTTTTGCAATATGCGGCGTGACGTGGACGCCGTGGCCGAGGAACTGGACCGCCGCGGTTTCTCCGCGCTGGCGCTGCATGGCGACATGGAGCAGCGCGATCGCGACGAAGTGCTGGTGCAGTTCGCCAACCGCAGCTGCGCCGCGCTGGTGGCCACCGATGTGGCCGCGCGCGGGCTGGACATCACCGCGCTACCGCTGGTGATCAGCTACGACGTCGCTCACGATCCGGATACGCACATCCATCGCACCGGCCGCACTGGCCGCGCCGGACGAACCGGCCTGGCCGTTACGCTGTGCACGCCGCGTGAAAAGCCCAAGGCGCAGAACATCGAGCAGGCGCTCGGCCAGCCATTGCCGTGGCAACCGTTGAAGCTCGAGCCGCCGCGCGGCAAGACCCTGCATCTGGCGCCGATGAAAACGCTGGTGATCGACGCCGGCCGCCAGGACAAACTGCGCCCTGGCGACATTCTTGGTGCGCTCACCGGCGATGCCGGCCTCAAGGCCGACGACGTCGGCAAGATCGATGTATTTGCCACGCGCGCCTACGTCGCGGTCAATCGTGCACTGGCAAACAAGGCGCTGGAGCGCCTGCGGGCCGGCAAGATCAAGGGGCGCAATTTCCGCGTACGCGCGCTGCACTGACATTCAGCTCGTTCAGCGCAGGGAGAGGTGTGGGCGTTTTGGTGAGCGCAACGCTTGATGATCGACGCCTGTTTCAGCCAATGATGGCGGGTGCGCATGCCATGCACCCGGGTATTGGGCGCAAGTGCATGCGATGCCCATTGGCACGTCGAAATACGATGCTTTCGCGAGGGGCGCTGTACACTAGGTTATAAAAAAGTGTTCCGCATGGTTTGACCCCAAGACTTGGAAAGAGCTTTGGCACGATATGCACATGCGCATCATGGAAACCTACGCGAAAACTTCCCATTTCAAATGGGAATGGCGATCGCTGAACACCGACGAGCTTAGCCGCGACGAATACGCCAGCTGCTACCACCAGTGGGGAGGCAGCTTTATCGTCCATCCGGATGTTTTGAGATATTTTGAAGACGTGCACGGCATAAAAGCCCGCTATCGCGGCTACTTCCGGCACGGACAATGCGTAGGCGCAATTGCGGTCTGGGGGGAATTCATCGCGGGGGATTATTCAGCGCTTCGCGCACACCGGATGATCGACAAAGTGGATTTTGGATATCCGGCGGTTTACTTGCCGATCGATCCTTCGCATCGATGCACGATCCTCTACAAGGCAAAATATTTGCTAAAGCTACAACGGCCACAACTCGCCGGCTTGCTATTCCTTAAGCAGGACGCGAAAAGCATGGCTATCCTCAAGAAAATCCCCGAGGAGCTTCCCTCCGGCAAAAAGGAATTCCAGCTCAAAACGCGCCGATTCGAGCGCCAGGGCGGTGTTGTGCGCGATGTTCAAGAGTTCAGCGGTGAGGAAGTGGCCGGCATTTACATAGACCTCTTTCGCCAGCGTTGGGGCGATGTGCCGCATGCATCTCATTCGTTAGGCGAGACGCTTTCGGTGCTTAAGAAATTTCTGTTCGGCAAAATTCTTTGCCTTGGCGAAACGCCTGTTGCCATCCAGCTCAATTTTCGAGCCGATACGCGCCGCACGATCTGTATCGACTACGTCAACGGCGGAGCGGACAAATCATTGAAAAAACTTAGCCCAGGCGCGTTGCTCTCCTACATCAACGGACGCAACGCCTGGGAAGAAAGCCGGCTTGCCAACAAGCTTCTTGTTTATAGCTACGGTAAGGCCAATGTCGAATACAAGGAGCAATGGTGCCACAGCGTTCCGCGAGGGCTCAGCGGATTGTGGCTGCCCAGCTGAAAACAGAGCGGTTGTAGCCGGTCGGTTTATCGGCTTGCGCGCTCATTGGGTCTAAATGGAACCCAGCGAGCGGCGCACATGTGATAAACGTCGGCGCGAAGCCGGAGCGGTATGAAAAAAATCCGACTTGGTCTGCATGCCCTGTGTCTTTCGGTTACCAAGGCGCTGGCAAGACGTCGAAGCTTGGTTTGCGAGAGGGGTTTTGCAGCCAACTGCGTCACCGGTCCTGCCTTCCAGCAAGCGGCATGGGCGTCCCCGAGAGAGCGATCAAAGGCGTGCCCATATGCACAGCCTCCGGAATCGTAAGCACCTTCAACCCATGCGCAGCTTCGAGGTGGTTGGGCCTTTGTCATTTCTGAACGAGGGTGGGCCTAAAGTATGTCGCATATACGTGACATTTACACCAAATGTCGTGTATTTGAGACATGGACCAGACCGCAAAAAACCATCCTCTGCAGGAACTCGGCGCCGCGCTGAGGGCCGAGCGGGAGCACATGGGCCTCACTCAGGCGGCCTTGGCCGCCTTGGCGGGTATCGCCCGCCAGAAGCTTATCCAGGTTGAGCAGGGACGCCCCAGCGTGGCCATGGGTGCCTACGCGGCCGTGATGCGGGCGCTTAATTTGGCGCCGGCCGTCAAAGAGCCGACCGTGGCGATCGACGCGTACCCCCAGCTAAAGCGTGTGGCGTGGAACCGACCGGGCAAGCGGACGATTCCCGAACGGGAAGCCCTGGCCCTCTATGAGCGCAACTGGCCCCTCATCGACGAGGCCGCCATGGATAGCCAGGAACGCGCGCTGCTCAATGATCTGGTGAAACGTTACGGAAATGGAGTGCTCCATGTTTGAGCGCACCATCAACGTATCGCGCACGTACTTCGTGCGCTCGATGGCGACCTGCTACGCCGGACGAAGTGCTATTTCGCCGGTGGCGCTGCCATCGTGCTGCAGTGTGGCGAATACCGCGAATCCGTCGTCATCAATTTCCTGTGCGCGGATGCGCACGGTTACCGCATGCTGCGCGAAGCCATTGCATTACCCACCTTGGGTAATCTAATGCGCTATCCCGTCAAATACCTGCGCGACGTAAGAACCGACAGGGACAAGATCTCGACGATACTGGAGGTCGATGGCGCCGCTATAAAATTCGAATTGGTCCGCGAAGCGCGCATCGAACTGGAGGAAAGCAGTCAGGAACTGCTCGGCATTCCCTTGATCGAACCCGTCGACGCCTATGCTGAAAAGCTACTTGCGAATACCGATCGAGGTCTCGATAAGGCGACACTCAGTCGCGACATGATCGACCTGGCCATGATGATCGATAAGTGGGGGCCCATCCCGCCACGTGCATTCGAAAAGGCGGAAGCAGCCTACGGCGCATCCATCCTCAAGGCTTGGAACAGGAGTGTGCAGATGCTGTCCGACGACGCCTATCTCGCAAACTGCCTGCAGACCATGTCCATGGACATCGCCTTGGCAGGTAACATCAGACGTCACCTGGAACACCCGTGGGGTGATGGTGCGCTTGCGATCAAGCCGCACGGCTGATCCCCTGGCGGGGCGCCGCAAATTCGCCACCGCAGCTGGTTCACATCACATCATTCAAAGCAAAACAGCGCGTCGCACGGCTTAGGTGTAATGCGCCGGGTTAATTGTTGGAACTGGCGTGGAAACAGCAATCACAAAGATTGCCTAAATTGTTGATATATTTATAAATATATCAGTGTTCATTTAGCGTGTACCCCAAAAAAGATCCCCGGATTGCGGTTGCTTGGTCATGCTCAGAATGAGCATCTCGCGCCCCCCAGCCTGGGCCTTCGCCGATAAAAAAGCCCGCGAGGGGGCTCGCGGGCTTTTGGATCATCCGTCTTTGCAATGCGTCGCCGGGAGGGGAGGCCTGGCTAAGCGATGGGATTGGTGTCTCTCGACATGCAATAACTATACCGTATAGTTTGTTAATAGGATGTAACTCGATGGAACGCAGGCCCGAGCCTCGCGCTCGGAGCGCTTATGCGCCAGACCACCAGGGCGACCCCAGACCCGCACGCTCGATGACACGGAGCGGTGTATCTAGCATCCAGAAGCTCGACGACGCCTTCGTTAAGGATGCTCAGGCCAAAGGTATTGATTCTTCGGTGAATGTCGAGCAGATGCAGGATTGGGCTGCGACTTGCAAAGCGCTGGGTCAGTGAAAGGCTCATCCTTCATCCCCATCTGGAGGAGGGATGAGGCCGCGAGGAGACGTGAAGTGGTGTATGGCGCCGGGCTGTGCGGACTGGTTTGAATTCCGCGAGATGGAGACGATGGCATGCAGGGCGAGGCGCTTTTTCGCCTCGCCCTGCATGGAAAAGGTTTTCTTTTTTCGTAATAACGATCGCGCAAGATCGTTACCAACCGAATGCAGTTGACCTGGTGCAGAGGCAATTATCCCGGAGCGATCTGCAAATCAACTCCAGTCGAGCCGTGTGTCGATCCGTTGCAGGTAAAAACTGCTCGACCAGGAATCGGCGATGTAGACCCATTGCTCAGACCGACTTGACTATAGCCTGGCGGCCCGGGAACGTGAGGTGGACCGCCGATAAACTGAAAAGCAGAGATGAGGTAGGTTGCCGGGCCTTCTCCAGCTGAAAGTTGCTGGTTCACTTGCTCAGGATTCGCATTCAGATGGTGAACTATTGTGTTGACCGGGGTGTTCTGCGTAATGTCATGAACATAAATGACACAACCTGTTGCGCTTCCCGTGAACGATCCTCTGACCTCGACACGTTGATGAGGTGAAAGGAGAACCTTGAACGACTCCTCAACGTTGATCTGACCTACCGTCTTAGTCGGTACGTTATTTGGGTAGTCCACCGCACCCGCTAGCGGCATAAATAGGCTGGCCGCCACTGCCAGCGCGAACGAAGTAGTGCTTATCACTTGCTTAGTCATAAATCCCCCAATTCAATGACGAGCGAGACGGACATAACAGTCCGGGCGAGTTTGTAAGCCCGACAAATACAAGAAGAATAGATCTACCGGTTATTACCGATGTTCCAACCAGAAAACATCCTGCGAGCCAACAAGGTTGGCTCGTCACTTAAGTAATATCCGGGAACCCCTGTCTCTGTACGGCCTTACAAAGTAAGGCCAGGGAAACCTAACATCCTTCAACATCGCTCGCGCAAATAAAACGTATAGAAGATAGCGCTTTCGCTTGACGAGGATTTAATGAACAGATGGTGGGATCGTTCGCTGCAGTAATGGTGACGAGGATACCGGTGTTACGCATATCCGCATGCTCCATACATACCCATGGCCATGCCGGAGTTAGCGCGCCACGTAGATCTGCGGTGGGATCATGTTTTGCACGACCAGTGGCAATCGCATAACGGAAGATTTGTCCGCAGCGCTGCTTAGTGCGATGAACGGTCTCATGGGCACCGCGATCTTCGATACGGCGCAGCAATTTCAGCATTTCTGGAGCATCGATTCCGCTGATTGGTCGGTTACCGATCCAAGGGTTAACCAGGTCATGCAGTGTCCATCGTGCTTTTTCCATTGTGGCGGGCGCCATACGTGCTGTCTGTTTGGCTAGCCATCCTTCCGCGATCACAGCAAAACTGTTAGCTGCGAGCTCTTCCCCGGCGGCCTTCGCAACTTTGCGTTGCATACCGGGATCAACGCCTGTCGCAAGTAGCTCCCGGGCCTTATCACGCCCTTCGCAGGCCTTGGCTAGGCTTGAATCTGGGTAGGAGCCCAGTGCTAGCCTTTTTCCTTGCCTTCAAACCGATACTTGAGCCGAAACAGCTTGCCACCTTGAAGGAGCGACTTCCAGGTACATCCCTTTCTCGTCATACAAGCGATATGACTTGTCAGCGGGCTTGGCCTTTTTGATCGAAATATCGCTCAGGCGCATGGTCGCCCCTTTGGGGGCATCGAAATTTACGATGGACTATATGCCCCCAGGAATGCCCCCGTTAACGGCTGAATTGCAATGGATGCCTCCGGACATCATTGGACACAAAAAAGCCGGAACCTTTGCTGCTGCTAGGGATTCCGGCCTTCGTTGGACTGTCTTGGACTAAAAAATGGTGCGGAAATAGGAGTCGAAAATAGATATATAAGTTATTGGAAATATTGCATTTTTATAGATTAAAGTTTGCTTGATACCCCCATAAATACCCCCTTCAATAGACTGCTTGCGTCATCATGTCATCGGCAAAAAACGAAAACTGCTGGGCGTGCGTCGCGTGCAGGATGACGGGTGGGTGGTTTCTATCTTCTTTTTCCTAGTCAATTAGAAAAAGACTGATGACAGTGATGACAACCTTCCCAAACCGTGACCTGTCTAGATTTGGCTGTCATCAGCGACCCTGATGACAATGGTCACTCTTGATGAGTATGGACCATAGTTTTTGGGGGTTACTCATCAGATGGGTCGCTTTCACTTGGTGCCTTGCTTCGCCAAGAACCTGTTTCGATGAGGACGGCCTTATTCCCATCATCACCCCAGAATGCCTGCTCTTTTTTCCAGTAGTAGAAGTGTGCTGTCCGCCCATCTGATATCTCTTTTTTTGAAGCTTTTCCTTCCCGAGTGTAGATAACTACAAGGTCTCCGGCTTTTACTTCTTCATCTGGAAACCAGTAGGCATCACTACTTCCAGAAATGGGGTAGCCAGTCTTCTTCGACTTCTTGCTGCGGAGTACTAAATAGTCACCGATGTCGACATCCTCTAACACACGAAGCACAAGTCGCTCTTTTTCCAAAACTCCCACGTCAGCGAAGGATTTGATAGAAAGCTTCATTTGTTACTCCGCTTCGACAGGAGGCACGCACCAAGTAGAGAAAATCCGGCGATGGCTATCAATATGAATTCTGCCCAATGCTCCCATGCATATGGTAGGAACCCAAGGACAAGACAGCCAACACCTAAGAGTGAAGACTGCATAGAGTCGAGCGAGCTATAGCGTTTTTGAGCTGATTCGGCAGCGATTAGCTGCTCACGAGTATCGTGATATTTTTCACGAAATTTCTTCATCGACTCAAGCTCAGTCTCAGCCTTATATAGCCGGTCGATAAGAAGCTTTTGGACCCCTGGTTGCTTCAGTTCATTCGGAGTTACTTTGAGATCGATGCCGGCCAAAGCGCTTTTTGGAGTAGCTTCAACGCCAGAAGTTGTCGCTCCGCTGTCATCAGGGACTTCTTGTTGGGTCATTTGGCATCCTTGCGATACAAGATGAGGATCCAGTCGAAGTTCATATGCTCACCTGAGTGTTTAGAAGCTGCTCGTCACCACCGCTTCCCGGATTCTACGCATCTAACTGGTGTGCGTCATTGAGGACTGGTAAATATTGTCGTGATGTCTGCTGTCATTGGCCCTAACTGTGCCGCCGCGCACGGGCGGCCTTGCGCTTGGTGGTCGCAGGCGCTGCCTTGCTTGCACGCGGTGTATCTTTGTTGGCCTTCTTAGCAGCCTTGCTCGATCCGGCAGGGCTGGCCTCAGTAGTCGCCTGCTGGGCTGCACGAACCCCGGCTTCTACGGCTCGCCCGAACTGTTCCATGTTGCTGCCGCAGGCGTGCATCCAGTCCCATAGCTGTAGCCCATCAAGGTGCTTGTATCTGCATCATCCTCTTGCGTTCATCTAGATACTGTGCGCGATTGTAGGCGGCACGCACCTTGTTGCGCTCTGCGTGCGCTAGCTGGCGTTCGATAACATCCGGTTTCCATCCCATCTCGTTCAAACGCGTGGATGCCATCGCGCGGAATCCATGGCCGGTCATCGTATCCTTATCGAAGCCCATGCGCCGCAAGGCGGCATTTACGGTGTTCTCTGACATGGGGCGACTCGCGCTGCGTTCTCCAGGGAATACGTAGCGACTACGTCCGGTTAATGGGTGCAGTTCACGAAGCACCGCTATAGCTTGTAGTGGCAGGGGAACGATATGTTCCTCGCGCATCTTCATCTTCCCGGCAGGGATACGCCATACCGAATTATCTAAGTCAAATTCGTCCCACTCGGCATGGCGAAGCTCGCCCGGTCGCACGAACACCAATGGTGCAAGTTTCAAAGCGGAGCGTGCAACCAACCCGCCGCCATAACCATCAATGGCGCGTAGTAGTTCACCTACTGCTTGTGGATCAGTGATTGCTGCACGTGACTTCGTAACTACGGGCGCTAATGCCCCGCGCAGATCGCCCGTTGGATCGTGCTTTGCGCGTCCGGTGGAGATGGCGTAGCGGAAGATTTGGCTGCAACGCTGCTTGGTACGGTGTGCAGTTTCGTGCGCTCCTCGTTCTTCTATCCGGCGAAGTACGCGCAGCATTTCTGGTGCGTCGATTTCGGCAATGGGACGATTACCTATCCATGGTGATACCAAGTCGTCTAGCGTCCACTTGGCTTTCGCATATGTGGCTTCGGCCATCCGAGGTTTTTGCCGCTTCAGCCATTCTGTGGCAATGGCGTTAAAAGTGTTTGTGGCCGCAACCCTGTCGGCCACCTTGCGCACACGTTTCATTGCGCCCGGGTCATCGCCATCACGAAGTAGGGCGCGAGCAGCGTCCCAGCGCTGGCGAGCCTCACTCAGGCTTACCTCGGGGTAGACGCCGAGCGCCAGCAGCTTCTCCTTGCCGCTGTGGCGATACTTCATGCGCCAATAGCGACCACCTTCCTGTACGTGCAGGTACAAGCCGCCCCCATCGAAATGCTTACCGGGTTTAGCGGCCTTGATTGCCAATACGGTCAGTTTGCCGGTGTCACTTGCCATGACGAATTCCCAGCCAGATACCCCCACGGGGTCTTTATACCCCCGAACATACCCCCGCATCGCACGAGCTGCAATGGGATGCCTTGAGACGTATAGGTACAAAAAAACCCGCATTTCTGCGGGTTTTGGTGGTTTCATGGTTTGTCGTGGGACGACCTGAAACTTATAAATGGTGCCGGAAATAGGAATCGAACCTACGACCTACGCATTACGAATGCGCCGCTCTACCAACTGAGCTATTCCGGCGGAGCCGCCTAGTTTACGGGGGTGCCGGTTGGGCTGCAAGCCGCTTTGGGTGGGTCGGATTAACCCGATAGGCCGGCGAGGCATTGGCTGACTCAACGTATGGCACTTCGCCGTGCTCTCGGACAGCCGTTGGCGCCTACCGGGCAGGTGGCGGGTCGGTCAAAGTAGTGGCGGGATTCACAGGGAAGTTGTCCATGCAGTGCCTGCAGCGCCCGCGCGGTGTGACGTTGATTGAGGTGTTGGTGGCCGTGCTGGTGTGCAGCGTCGGCCTGATTGGGATGGCCGCGTTGCTGGTGACGTCGGCGCGGTCCAATCATGCGGCCTACCTGCGCACGCAGGTGAGCTTTCTGGCACAGGGCATGGCCGATCGCATGCGGGCCAATCCGGCCGGTGTGCGCAGCGGCGGCTACAACGGCAGTTTCCCCAATGGCAGCACGCAGGATTGCGAATCCGGCTGCACGCCGGCTCAGCTGGCCATGCACGATCGAGGCGTGTGGAGCCGTCAGTTGCAGACCCTGTTGCCTGCCGGTGCGCGGGCGACCATCGCCTGCCGGCAGGACGGCGCCTTCGCTCCAGTGGGGCAGTCTCCGTATGGCGGTCGTTGCACGATGACCATGACATGGGCCGAGTCAGGCCAGGGTGCGGCCGGTTCCGATGAAAACGATCGCGCCATGCAGACGTTGGCCTGGGAGTTCCAGCCATGAGCGCGCCGCCATCGTCGCGACGGCAGCGCGGGATGTCGCTGATCGAATTGATGATCGCGATGCTGCTTGGATTGTTGGTGAGCGCGGGCGTGGTGGTGCTGTTCGATTCCGCGTCGCGCTTTTTTTCCGCCCAAGCGCAGCTGTCACGGCTGCAGGAAGAGGGGCGTTTCGCCATCGCGCAGATCCGCAGCGACCTGGCCATGGCCGGCGGCCAGTATTGCAACAACTCTGGCGGCGATGCGCGCGGCGTCGCCGATTCAGGCGTGGATGGCCTGCGTGCGCCCACGGTGTACGCCAGCGATATGAATGCGCTGACGAAAGCGCTTGCCGATGTCACCACGCCACTGGGGGCGGTGCCTTCCGCTCCGTATACGTTTCCGTCGTCCCTCGCCATGCGCGGCTACGACTGCACTACCAACGCGTGTACGCCGCTGGATCCGAGCAAGGGCACCAGCATTCCGGCGATGGGTACGGCAGTCGGCAAGCGGGTGGTGGGGGCGTCGGTGATTACGGTGCGCTACGTCAATCCGTCCGGTGGTTGGACGGTTTCGGCCGATAGCGGCGCATCGGGCAGCAAGGTGATCAAGCAAGGGGATGGGAGCCTTGGCATCCGGCTGGTACCAGCCGCCGGCGAGCCGGCAATCAAGGATTTTCAGGGGTCGCTTGCGTTATTGGCCGATTGTTCGAACGGCCAGGTTTTTGCGGTATCCGGGCAAGGCTCGTCAACGCTGGCCTCGACTGGAAACAACACCGTCCAGCCGGTCCTCGACGAGCGTATGGCGGCGCCCAGGCTGTTCGATCTGAGCCGCAATTTACAGACCGTTACGTATTACCTGAAAGTGGTGGATAGCGGCGACGGTTCGGGCCATACGACGGGCGGGCTGGTCCGGCGCGTCAATGGCGGCAACGGTGCCGTGAACGGCGGATCGGCCGAAGAAATCGCACGCGGCGTCGAGCGTCTGGATTTCCGGTATGGGGTTCGGTTGCGTGATGGCAGCGTGCGTTATTACACCGCCGCGCAAGTCGATAACGCGCCAACGTCCGATTGCCTTGCCGTACCGGTGCCGATGCCGGGCGGCGGCGACCACGGTTGCCTCTGGCGTTCGGTGAGCCTGATCGAAGTGAATCTGCTGATGGACGGCCAGCACCCGCTGTATTCGCTGACGCCGGACGAACTTGCTTACACCTACGCGGCCGACAACGCATCGAAGGGGCCGCAGTCGCCGCAATCGCCCATCGCCGCCGATCGAAACGTGACGCCGCCGCAGCAGGGCTTCCCCCTTCCCATGCTCAGGCGCGAATTCAGCACCGTCGTCGCCGTGCGCAATGTCAATCCTTAAGGCCAGGCAAGGATGCCGCATGAAAGAATCATCAAGATCAACATCCGCGTACGCACGGCGCACGCCGACGCGCCGTCAACGCGGCTCGGCGCTGATCGTGGCGTTGATCTTCCTTATATTGACCAGCTTGTTGGCGATCAGCGCATGCGAACGCTCGTTGCTGCAGGAGCGCATGGCGGGAAGCTTGCGCAATGCGCAGCAGGCCCAGGCGAGCGCGGAAACGGCGTTGCGCGGGGCGGAGTACAAGATATGGTCCGTCGCCAGTCACGCCGGTGTTCGGCTTCACTGCCTGGACGGCGCCATTTCCCATGACGATGGTTGCGTGATCTACCGTCCATCCAGCGCGCCCTACCGCGCCGGGGGTGCGGTGACTCGGTTTCTATCCGCGCAGGGCTGGTTGCCCGGTGTTGGCGTGACCTATACCGGTACAACCCAAGGCGGCTTTACCCGCAACAGCGCGCAGCCGACGGCCAGTCTGGCCAGGAATCCGGTGTATCTGATCGAAGACCTTGGCAGCGAGGCGCCGCCGGGTGCCGATGGCTTGCGCGAATCGGGAAGCACCGGCCCGAACAACGACGATCCCGCTGCGGGGAGCATGCACATCTATCGCATTACCGCGCGCGCCACGGGCGGCAACCCGAACGTCGTGAGCGTGGTGCAGAGCACCTTCGATGCGCCGGCCAGCCACTGATAGCAGCATGCTCATGCGACTCATCTCATTCAAGCAAATGTCCCTGCATCTCGCGGCTTTTGCCATCGCCGCGATAAACATGTGTGCGCTTTCGTCATCCCCTGTGGCTGCGTTCACCTCGCAGGCCGCGGGTACGGTCGAACTCAGTCCGTGGCCGCTGGATCGGTCCGGGGATGCATCGAGGGATGCGGTGATCGGTGCCAGTGCGGGCGTTCTTGTCCCCGGCGCGCTGGTATTTGAAGGCGGCTACGACCCATCGGATGGATCGGGCCGGTTGCGTGCGGCGGCGCTGAATGTCGATGGCACGCTTTCACCGGTGCTGTGGGATGCCGCATCGCTGTTGACAAGCGCGTCGGTGACACCGCCCGAGCGGCGAACCATCCTCACCTTAGGCGTGGATGTGGCAACCGGTATCGGTGCCGGCATGCCGTTCGAGCGGGAATCCCACTACGATGCAGCGCAGGTGCGGGGTTTGATGGCGCCTGTACCGAAGGACGTCTACGCCGACACGCTTGAACGGCGCGTCGCCTACCTTCGTGGCGACCGCACCGAAGAAGCTTCCGGCACGATGCGCAGGCGCGGAAATTTGCTTGGCGGCATTGTCGGCTCGCAGGCGGTCTATGTGGGCATGCCCGCCGGCCAGTACGCAAATGCGTGGCCGGCGACAATCCAGGGTGTGCCGGTTGTGTCCCCGGAACTGGCCGCCGATGCGCAAACCTATGACCAGTTCGTCGCGGCGAACGCCGACAGGCAACCGGTCGTCTACATCGGTGCCAATGACGGCATGCTGCATGGATTCCGCGCGCCGGTGCCGCGCTGCCTGATGCACGATGAGGAAAACCATTGCACCTCATACGATCCAGGCACGGATGCGGGCAGGGAGGTCTTCGGGTTCGTGCCGCGTGCGGTCTATGCCCATCTGGGCAATCTCACCAGCGCTAGCGCATGGCACTACGCGCCGACCGTGGATGCAACGCCGGTGGTCCGAGACGTGTTTTTCAGCGAGCAGGGCGAACATGCCTGGCACACATTGCTGGTTGGCGGCTTGCGCCTGGGTGGTCGCGGTGTCTATGCCCTCGACGTCACGCGTCCGGACTCGGCAAGCGAAGCCTATCCCCAGCGCACCGTGCTGTGGGAGTTCGACGCCGATGCCATGCCAGGCACGGCGGCGTCCGGCAACGCCTACAACGCAGCCGACCTTGGCTACACCTATGGCCAGCCCGCGATCGCGCGCCTGGCGAACGGGCGCTGGGGCGTGTTGGTGCCCGGCGGCTATTTCCCCGATTGCAGCAAGCCCGACCAGCCCACCGATTGCGAAGCCGTAGCCAAAGCGGCGCCGGCCGATTTCAGCGCGCTGTTCGTATTGGATGCGCAAACGGGCGAGGTGATGGCCGAACTGAAGACACCCACCGACGTTGCCGGCGTTTCCAGTTACGGCCTCTCCTCGCCCGTGCTGGGCGATTACCAGGGCGATCAGGTTGACGACGTGGCATTCGCTGGCGACCTGGCCGGCAATCTTTGGCGTTTCGATCTTTCGTCACCCGACCCCACGCAATGGAAGGTGACGCTCGCCTACCGGCCGCAGTTACAGGGTGCGCAACCGATCACCGTGATGCCGCGGTTGTTTCCCGATCCGCTCACCCACCGTTTCATGGTGGTGTTCGGCACCGGCAAATACCTGGGCGAAGGGGATGTTGGCGACGACCTGCCGGTGCAGGCGGTCTACGGAGTGAGGGATCGCGTGGATAGCCAAGGCAACCCCGTCACCGTGCCGCACGAAAATCTGCAGGTGCAAACGTTGACCGAGACCGCCATCGCCGACCCGGCGAGCCCGTACGCTGGTGCCACCTTGCGCAGCCTTAGCGCCAACCCGGTGGCCGCCACGGTGGGCGGCTGGTATTTCAAGCTCGATGCGCAACGCGGGGAGCGCGTGGTCGTTACGCCCACTGCGCTGTTCAATACGAATTCGCTGCTGGTCAGCACGTTGGTACCTCACCCTGATGCGCCATCGTCCGGTAGTGTCATGGCCGTCGATGCATTGACCGGCGGCCCTGGAAATGCGCTGCTTGCCGCAGGCAGTGCTTGGTATATAGGCGGCCAGATCGATCACCCGCCAACGGCCGGCACGCTACCGGTTGCGACCGCCGTCGGCGGCGGCAAGTTGCTGCTTCCCGGCGTGCACCTGAAAGGCAACCAGGGCAGCTTGACGTTACCACTCTCGTTCGGCAGTCCCACGTGGCGGCGACGCTCGTGGTCGATATTGAGTCAGGACCCTTGAGGAAAAAGCGATGGATCGCGGTAAAGGATTCACGTTGTTGGAAGTGCTGATCGTGGTGGCCATCGTTGCGATCCTGTTGGTGCTGGCATCAGCGTCGTATCGGCACTACGTCTTTCGTGCGCGTCGCGCGGACGCGCGGCAGATGCTGATGAGCATCGCGCATGCCGAGGAGCGTTGGTACGCCACCTATAACCGCTACACCGACGACCTGGGCAAATTCGGGTACGCCAACGCGTCGTCGTCGCCCGGCGCCAATTATGAGCCATTACTGAGCCTGGACGGTGAGGATGCACAGCATTACGTGGTAGCAGCGCTGCCCATCAATCACCAAGCCGGCGACGCCTGCGGGATGATGACGCTGGACAGCACCGGGAAAAAATCGCCCGATCGCGCGGATGCCACCGCCAATGCGAACGGTCGTTGCTGGTGACGATGGTCGCTTACGCTCAAACCGGCGCCAGTCGATCCGATAGGCCTGAATAACGACGCGTCCGCTGCCCGATCGCCTGTTCCACGCTCGCTTGTCCGGCGAACAGGCTCAACCATCGGCGCGCACGCGTAATGCCGGTATAAAGCAACTCGCGTGTGAGGATCGCCGAGCCTTCGTCCGGCAATACCAGCGCCACGTGTTCAAACTCCGAACCCTGCGATTTGTGCACGGTCATCGCATACACCGTTTCCACGTCGCCGAGCCGGGACGGCAATATGCAGCGAATACCGACGCCTTCATGATCCGCTTCGGCGACCGCGCCATCGCGCGTCATCGGAAATGCCACGTAGAGACGAAGTTCGCCGTCAGGGCCCGGCATGCGCAGCGTTACGCCGACGTCGCCGTTCATCAGGCCCAGGCTGTAGTCGTTACGGGTCATCATCACCGGGCGGCCTTCGTACCAGCCTCGATCGGATTCAATTAGCCCGGTGGCAAGCAAGGTGGCGGCGATGTCGCGATTGAGCCGCTCGGTACCCGCCGGCCCCTGACGCACCGCGCACAGCACCTGGAAATGATTGAACGCCCCAAGCACGTTGTTCGCCCAGCGACGGAAGGTGATGCTGTCGGCGGACGCTGCCGGGCGATGCTGTTGCAGCTGGCCAAGATAGAAGCGGAACCCGTGAGGCTCGCCCTGCGCGGCTTCGATGCCGAAGCGTCCGGCGTCGCCGTTCAGAGCGATCGACGCCAAGAAAGGCGAATTCGCGCCGTCGGCGATCCATGCGATGTCGCCGGCTTGCGCGCCCAACACATCGCGCACGGCGGTGACTTCGCCTGCGTTGACGGCGGCGGCCAAGCGCCCGATGCCGCTGTCGGCACCAAAACGATGGCTGCTGCGCAACATGGCGATGTGCTGATCGAGTGGGCGGGCATCCGCGTGCACGAACGCATCGACGCTGCCCGTACCCACCGCGTGCAGCCAGGCCGCGGTTGGTGCATCGTAATGGCCCTGTTCGGCGCGCTGGCCCAGTTCGCCCAGTACAGCGCCGGCCTCCACCGATGAAAGCTGGTCCTTGTCGCCAAGCAGGATCAGGCGGGCATGGGGCGGCAATGCGTCCAGCACGGCGGCCATCATCTCCAGATCGATCATCGACGCTTCGTCGATCACCAAGACGTCCACGTGCAGGGGGTGACGGCCGTCGTGCGCATAGCGCCGGCTATCCGTGCGCGCGCCGAGCAGGCGATGGAGCGTTTCCACGTCGCGCGGTATCGCGGCGCGGACGCGTTCGCCGACATCCAGCCGCGCAACCTGCGCCGCGATCGACGCGTTGAGCCGCGCGGCCGCCTTGCCCGTGGGCGCCGCCAGGCGCATGCGCAAGGGCGTGTCCTGTTCGCGCAGCTGCAGGGTTTGCAACAAGCCCAGCAGGCGCACCACGGTGGTGGTTTTGCCGGTGCCGGGGCCGCCGGTGATAAGGCTGAAGCCGCCTCGCGCCGCCAAGGCACAAGCAACACGCTGCCAATCGGGCGATGTTTGCGGGGCATCGGAAAACAGGCGTGCCAGTTCGTCGCGCAGCCTTTCAGGCGATGGCACCGCATGCTGCAGCCGCGCGGCGATGCCGCGTGCAACACGGCATTCGTATTCCCAGTAGCGGCGCAGATACACGCGATGCCGGTCCAGCACCAGCGGTGCGTTGGCAGGCTGCCCGTCGGGGCCGGCCAGCAACGGCGATGAGAGGGAGGGTACGCCGGCCAGCATCTCCAGCCATGTGGCGGGCCAGAGTTGTTCCAGCGCAAGATCCGCAGCGGCCTGCAAATCCAGGCATGGGTGACCATCGTCGAGCTGGCGGCTGGCGAGCGCGGCGATCAACAACAGGCACGGCTCGGCGTGTGGATCGCATTCGCCGATGAAGCGCGCAAACGCAAGGTCGAGCGGACGCAGCGTGCGCCGCGCGGCTTCGTCGGCCAGCAGGCTGGGCAGGGCCTCAAGCGGCATCGGCGTGTGCTCCTTGGGCAAACAGGCGATCCATCGCGTCGACCAGCGCATAAGGCAATCGCTCCGCATGTACGCCGTGGCCATGGCCGTCGATGCCGCGCAGATAAAGATAGAGCACGCCACCCACGTGCCGTTCGTAGTCGTAGCCGGGCAGCCGGGCTCGCAATTGGCGGTGCAGCGCGAGCGTGTAGATGGCGTATTGCAAGTCGTAACGCGATTGCAGCGTGACCTGGCGCATTGCAGCCGGCGTGTAGGCGCTGGCGGTATCGCCGAGCCAGTTGGATTTGTAGTCGATCACGTAATAGCGGCCGCCGTGCACCACGATAAGGTCGATAAAACCCTTGAGCATGCCATCGATGCGATTGGGCGGCAGCGGCACGCGCGGCGCGCCGTCGAGGGTGTGGCGGCAGACCAGTTCGTCCAAACGCCGGGTGTCCACGTGATGGGCTTCGAACCAAAATTCCAGTTCGGCCTGATAGCGGCGGTGATCGTCCAGGCTGGCAAGCACGAGGTCTACGCCCTCGGGCGAGGCAAGCGTGGTTTTCAACAGCGCGGGCAGCCATTGCATCAGCGGCGCGATCCACATCTGCCAGCCGCGCCGCTGGCAGCGGCGTGCGACTTGCTGCGCCAGCGCCGAGGTATCGATGGCAACGGAGGCGAAGCCGGCTTCGGCGATCCACTGGAGTACGTCATGCAGGAAAGTGCCGGGTTCGGCGCCGCGCGGAAATGCGTGCATGCCGTAGTCGCCGCCGACGGCGGTCCATGGGGCCGGTTCGCGCGCGGCTTCGGTAAGTACGTCTTGGCTGGCGGTTTCCGGTGCGATTTGCCGCGCGGGTTCATCGTTGCCGTGCGTGAGCGCGCTGTAACTTGCGATCCACCACGCTTCCGGCGCGCGCAGCGCATAGCTGCGCGCCTGATGTTCGCGCGGCGGCTCGCGCAAGGGGCGATAGATACGCATGCCTGCGCTTTCTTCGGCAGGCTGGATGTGGATGTCGCGCAAATCGCCGCGCAGCGCTTCCACATGCGGCATCAGATCGCTGGGTTCGATCAATGTGCCGCCGGACAGCACATAGCCGAGTGCCGAGCGATGCAGCATCGATGCACGACCATGGCCGACCGAGACGCTCGCCACGCCTACCCAGCACGCATGTTCGGCACGGGTGAGGGCGACGTAGAGCAAGCGCAGGTCTTCCTGCAGGCGTTCGCGCTCCATGCGAAGCCGCGTGGCTTCATCGGGCAGCAGATCGATCCATGTGCGACCTTCATCGTCGTGCCAGGGCTGCACGCTGTCCTTGGGCGCATCCTGGAAACGGCTCAGGAAAGGCAGCATGACCAGCGGATACTGCAAGCCCTTGGATTTGTGGATGGTAATGACCTTGACCAGATCCGCCTCGCTTTCCAGGCGCACGACTTGCTCTTCGCCGATGTCGGCATCGCGCTCGCCCACCCGCGCGATGTGTGCAGCCAGATAACGGATCAACGCGTATTCGCCGTCGAGGTTGGCAGCGGCATGCTGCAGTAGTTCGGCCAGGTGCTGGAGATTGGTCAGCGCACGCTCGCCATGGGCCTTGTTCAATAGGCGGGCGGGCAGGTCGAAGGTGTGCAGCAGGTTTTGCAACATGGCCAGCACGCCATGACGCTGCCAGGTGGCTTGCAGCCTGCGGAAGTGCTCGCCGCAAGCTTCCCAATAGGCTTCGTCGTGATTGAGCCGGTCAAGCTCCGCCAGGCTGCGATCCATCGTGGCACTTGCCAATGCGGCGCGCATGGCACGATCAGAACTTGGCATGGCGCAGGCTTGCAGCCACAGCAGCACGTCCGATGCTTCTTCGGCGGCGTAAACGGAGTCGCTTTCGGACAGATATACGCTGGCCACGCCACGTTGTCGTAGCGCCTTGCCGATACATGCCGCTTCCTGCCGTCGACGTACCAGCACGGCGATGTCGCGTGGCCTGAGTGGCGTTTGCATGCCTTGCGCATCGACAAAATGGCAACGCCCATTCTGTGCGGCCTCGAGCAGATCGACAATGCGCGCGGCGGCATGGCTGCTGGCCACTTCCATGTAAGCCCCGGTGCCCATCGGTTTGTCACCGGCAAACACTTCCAGGTGCATCGGCGCCAGCGGTTGTCCATCGCGCAGTAGCGTTCGCTGGGTGCCCGCCGCATCAATGGGGTGGAAGGACAGTTCATGCCCGCCATGCCCGAACGCGAACGCGCCGAAGGGCCATTGGTCGGCATGCTGGAAAATCCGATTGACCGCCGCGACCAGCGGCTTGGTCGAGCGATAGTTGGTGCTCAGCGTCCACGACGGCGACTGCGCCGCGTCGCGTGCCTGCAGATAAGTGTGGATGTCCGCACCGCGGAAACCGTAGATGGCCTGCTTGGGGTCGCCAATCAGCAGCAGGCTGACCGGCGTACGGTCGGCATAGATGCGCTGGAAGATGCGCCACTGCAGCGGATCGGTATCCTGGAATTCGTCGATCAGCGCGGCGGGATATTGTGCGGCGATGGTGTCGGCCAATGCCGCACCGTGTTCGCCGTGCAAGGCGATGTCCAGCTGGCGCAGCAGATCGTCGAAGCCGGGTTTGGCCTGGCGCTGGCGGATCTGCTCCACGCGCTGGGCGACCCACGGTAACGCATGCGCGAGCAGGATCGGTGCCAGCGGCGGCTCGGCGTCCCAGGCATCGAGCAATCGCTGGATGGCTTCGAACGCGGCATGCGCGGGAGGCGTGGCGCCCTTGCTGGCGGAGCCGTCGAGCTTGGCTTGCGTGTAGCGTCTTAGCATCTCGCGATCCGCTTTCGCGCCGTTTGCCCATGCATGCAACACAGGCAGCTCGTTCGCCACGGTTTCCGGTTTGAAGATGTTGTTCTTTAACACCTTGGCCTGTACGGCCTCGCGCAGCAGGGCGTCGATGGCCTGTGCATCCGCCGACCACATGGCACGTGCGGCTTGTTCGGCCGAGTGGCCCGGCGCTTGATGGTGGTGCAAGGTTTCCGCCAGGTTTTCGACCATGGGCAGGGGCCGACCCTGAATACGTACGTGGGAGGAAGGCAAGCGAAGCAACGGCCTGATCGTGTTTTGCAGTGCTTGCGGGCTGCTCCATTGCGTCGCCACGGAGGCGGCTTGCACCTCTTCCAGCGGGGCGTAAAAGCAGCGCCAATAATCGCGTACGGCTTCGGCGAGGCGAGCGCTTTCGTCTGCGATCTCATCGACCGCATCATTGCCTTCGAGGGCGTGCTGCGCCAGCATGCGCTGGCTCCAGCCGTGGATGGTGTAGATGGCGGCCTCATCCATCCACTGCGCGGCCAGCTCCAATCGACGCGCGGCGGCCGCGCGTGCGTCGGGGTCGGGATATTCGTCGAGCAGCCGTTGCAGGTAGTCATCCGCGTTCTGCTGGCCTCGAAACGCGGCAGCAGCGTGGGCGAGGCGTTCGCGGATACGTTCGCGCAGCTCCGCCGTGGCGGCGCGCGTAAACGTTACCACCAGAATCTGCGCCGGCAGCTGCGGCGCCTGTCCGCCATGGCCAAGCACCAAGCGCAAATACAACGCGGCCAAGGTCCAGGTTTTCCCGGTGCCGGCGCTGGCTTCGATCAATTGAATGCCGCGCAAGGGAAGTTGCAGCGGATCGAGTGGCTGCATCGCGCTCATGCACCGTCCTCCAGTTCGGCCGAGTCCAGCAACGGACGGTAGAGCGACAGCCAACGCTCGAACCCATCGGTCTGCAGCGCGCCGAAATGCCGCCAACTGCGGGCGAGGCAGGGGTCGCGATGGACTTCGCCGCCCGGTGCGCCGGGCAGATCGCTGCCTTCGTAGCATGCCTTGGCCGCTTCGGCGGGAGGTTTCTCGCCGCGCTCGGCGATTAGCCAGGCAAAGGCGGTGCGGCGAGCGATCGGCAAGGGCGCTTGCATGCCTTGCCGCCAGGCATCGAGCAGGGCATTGAGTAAGGCGGCGGCATTGTCGGCTGCCATGGCGCGCAATGCCACCGTGCCATCCGGCGCGAAGAAATGGGTGGACAGGTGCGTGCCGCGGGCATTGGCCAGAAGCTGCAGCACCCAGGGTTGCAGCAGCTTGTCGTAGCGGATGGACTTGCCCTCGCGCACGTTGCCGGCCATGGGCAGCAGACGTACGAGGGTACCGTCGTCGCCGCCGCGCAGATCGCCGAGCCAGCCCTCCAGCGTCACATCACCATGTACGTATCGCAATTCCAGCGCGGGCTGATGTCGGGGCCAGTGCGCATGGGCCGTCTGCCAGCGTTGCATAATGCGATCGACGTCGTTGCCCAGGTCCTTGACCAGCAAGGTGCCGAAGCCGCCGGAGGGCAACGTGCCCTGCTGGCGCAGCCGCTGCGCGCTGGCGAGCACGGTGCCTGCTTCGTGTCCGTCGATGGCCAGCGCGCTTTGCAGCAGTGCGTCGGTGGCGGCGTAATTTTCCAGGCCATCCAGGGCGAAGGGTTCGTCGTCATCCGGGCCAAGTTCAGTTTCGCCGAAGCGCACTTTCAGGCGATCGCCGTAGAACGTGGCGACTGGCTTGGCGAGAAAGCGCTGCAATACGCCGATATCCAGCGTGGACGGCGCCTGCCATGCATCAAGCGGCGCGTTGCCGGCGTTTGGCGCGCTGCGACGTGCAAGCGCCCATTCCGTAGCATAGGTAAACAGCGGCGACGAAGCATCGCCGGTGAAATAGCGCGCACTGAAGGGTTGCAGTGGATGGATGGTGGTGATGGAGTCCAGCACCTGTTTATGCGCATTCGCACCGTCCGCATCGTCGTCGGGTCGGCGCCAGCCGCTGGCGAGGTAATCGCGCAGTTGCCCCACCAACACCGACGGCGGCAACTCGCTGTTGTCGCGCACGCTGTGGCCCACCCAGCTGATGTGCAGCGCATCGCGCGCCGACAGCAAGGCTTCGAGAAACATGTAGCGATCGTCTTCGCGCCGCGAGCGATCGCCGGGGCGATGCTGGCCGGTGCGCGCCATCAAGTCGATATCCGAGGGCGAAACGCGGCGCGGATAGTCGCCGTCGTTCATGCCAAGCAGGCACACCACGCGGAACGGAATGGCGCGCATGGGCAGCAGCGTGCCGAAATTCACCGCGCCGCCCATGAAGCGTTGCGAAAGATGGTTCTGGTCCACCGACTGCAGCCAGTCCTCGCTGACCACGGCGATTGGAAGGGCATGCGTGAAATCCGCTTCATGGCAGGCGTCGAGCCACGTGTCGAGCGCATCTTCCAGGCGATCGATGCGCAGCGTGTCGGCATCGTCGCCGCGCGTATCGAACGCATCGTGCAGCAGGCGGCGCAGGCGTTCGCTCCATTGCAGCGGCGTGGCGGGCGTCCCCAGCAGCTTCCAGTAATGGGCCAGCATGTCCAGCAATTGGCTCAGCGGACCGAGCAGGGTGGCGTCAAGGCCGCCGACTTCAGCGTAAGGGGCGATACCCTCAAGCGACGGTGCGTCCCCGGCCGCATAGCCCAGCAGCATGCGCCGCAGGCCGAACAGCCAACTGTTTTGTTCGTCGGGCGGTAAACCCAGCACTTGCTTGTGTTCGCCGTCCAGGCCCCAGCGGATGCCCGATTCGGTAATCCAGCGACGCAGAATGGGCAAGTCCCCGTCCGCGATGCCAAAGCGTCGGCGCAGCGATGGTACGTCCAGCAGATCCATCACGTCGCTGGCGGTGAGGCGCGATTGGGCCAATGCCAGCAGATGTTCCAGCGCCACCAGCAACGGCGATGCGCCACGCCCCGGCTGATCGGCCACGCTATAGGGAAGGTAGCGCGGATCCTCCGGTGCGATGCGGCCGAACACGGCCTGGATGTGCGGCGCGTACGTGCGGATATCCGGCACCATCACCATCACCTCGCGCGGCGCCAATGGGCGGCCTTCGCGCGCGGCGCGTTCGAACAAGTCGAGCAGCCGGTCGTGCAGAATTTCCACTTCGCGCTGCGGGCTGTGCGCGACGTGAAAGCGCAGTGAACGGTCGTCGGCAAGCAGCGGCTTGCGTGGTTGCGCTGCTGTAGGCGCGGCTTCGAGATCAAGCACAGCCTGTTGCACCTGATGCAGCAACGAATCGCTGCCGACGTTCTGGAACACATCGATGCTGCGCTTGATCGAGGCAAACCGGTCGCGATAACGCGCGGGCTGGTCGAAGGCATCGAGCTGGCGGATGAAGTCGCGCCCCTGCTTGCCCCATGCTGCCAACAACGGATTGGCGTGCAGGTGCAGGTCTTCGTAACGTGGTTCCTGTGCGGTGCCGGGTTTGCGGGCGTGGCGGCGCTGCTCGGCCATCAGCAGTTCGCGGTCTTCGATGATGTCCGCCCAATAGTGCCGGCACGGATTGGTGACCAGCATCAGCACCTGGCTGATGCGCGCCAGTGCAGTGAGCGCTTCCAGCACCTGCTGGGGCAGCGATGTGATGCCGAATACCACAATGCGTCTTGGCAATGCCTGTGCGTGCACGTGCTCCGTTTGCATATGCCGCATGAAATGCCGGTGCACGGCGGCGCGATGGCTGTCGCGTTGCGCCTGCGGTACATCATCAAGCAAGAGCCGCCACAGTCGCGGCTGCCAGCGCTGCGCGGAGGGCAGCTCCACCACGCGATTGCGCAGGCTGTCGCGCAGCACGTCGTTGCGGTGCTCCCAATCCTCCAGCCAGTCGGCGCGAAACACCTGGTATTGATCGAACAGATCGGCCACTTGCAGCGCCAGCCGATAAAGCCGGCGCCAGTCATCGACCTGGCCCAGCATGGCGCGCAGCGGCGCAAAACCCGCCTCGCCGATGTGCCGCGGCAGTAGGCGCAATAGGCGCCACACCAGGCGCGATTTGTCAAAAGGCGAGGTCGCCGGCACCGCCGCATCGCCCAGTGCAGCCCGATACGCCTGCCACAAGAAGCGTCCCGGCAACTGCATCTGTACCGCTGCACTGATGCCCAGCCCCCCGGCCTCCATCGGCCGGGCCAGCGCCAGCTTCAACCACTGCGCAATGCCGTTGCTCTGCACCAGCATCACTTCGTTTTCCAGCGGCTGCAGTGGCGCCCGCTGCAGCCAGGCAGCCAGCAGGTCGCGCAGGTCTTCCTGGCGATTGCCGTGAATCACCATCAGGCCGGGTTCGATCGGAATAGGGCTGGGCGCTGTGTACGGTGTGCTCACGGGTGATGGCGCTGGCAGGGGCTCGCGGGCCGTCCACGATTCGCACGTGGAATATGAACAAGTTTGCCTGATTCATGTCGCAGGGTGTGCGACCGTTGGCGGGCATGTGCACATGCCTCAGCAAGCCCCGTCAGCGGCAAGGGCTTTCTGGTCGAGCGGGGTTGGCGGCGGGGTACCCAGCGGGTGTTTTAAATGGTGCTCCTCAGCGTTCAGCGGGCCTTTCTGCACCCGGCGTCCAACGTGTTTGTGAAGCCTTTGTGTTTTGGTGCCTGTTTGGCCAAGCGCGGCAGTCGAAGCGGCGACATTGTCGCGCCGGCTGTAAAGGTCATCGCTTTCTGGTTCATGGATTTGCTTGGCGCTTCCATCGGCAGGAATGAGTCCCGCGCGCATGCAAAAGACCGAAGCGCGTTCCATCGATTGGTTGCCGCGAGTTGTTTGCGAACTGCATCGCTTTGACTGACAATGCCCGGTCCGCAAGTTTTCTTGCGGTCGCAAAAGTTTGCGCTGGTAGATCGGTGCAAGCGTCAAAGTGGTCGGATCGTTGCGTTCATTCGTCGACAACAACCCACTCATTTATCAGGGGCTCCAATGAAAATAGGGATTTCAAAGATCGCCATCGGCGTGGCCGTTGCTGTTGCGTCCATGTCGGCCATAGCGGCGGATGGCCAGTTTTTCATCAATGGCGAAGCGGCAGGCCAAGATACCGCCTTCAACAATCTGCGTGACAGAGACCCCACCAGCTGGGCAGGCGCGGTGCGCCTTGGCTATCTGTGGAACGCCCAATCGTTTACCTGGGGCGTGGAAACCGGCTATGTGGATTTGGGGAAAATAGCCGGGACCAACTACGACGTCGTGGCCAGCATAGGCGGTCCGCAAGACCCCCTGCGTATCAGCGCCAGAAGTGGCGGTGAAATCTTGGGCGGCACGTTCAAGGCGCATTTTGGCGACCAGTACGGTTGGTTCTTTTCCTCGCGCGCAGGCTGGCTCCATTCGCAGACCGACGAACATTGGCACGACACGCTCGGCCTGCTATCGGGTCGGGCAAGCGCCAATGACAACGGTTTTTATGCGGGTGCAGGCATAGGTTACGACTTCAACCGGCACCTGGGCGTAAGCCTGAATTACGACCTCTACCACTCGCAGGCCCCCGGCATCTGGCAGGGTCACTTCGGCACCAGCCTGTACGGCGGCACCCTCGAATACCGTTTCTAAGTTCTACGCAACGACGACCACGCAACGCGGCCGCTATTGTGCGGCCGCGATTGCTTGCCGTGCGCATTCTGAGTGCCTCTCACTCTGAGCGAGTCGCGACCACTGGAGGCACCTTGGCGGCATATCGCGCGGGCCCCCATACAGCGACCTGCCCGAGCAACCAGAGCAGTAGCGCGCCGAATGGGAGCACGTAAAGCGGCATGCGCGGTAACTCATAGACATGCATCAGGCCAAGATTTGCCAAGAATGCAAATAACGTCCCGAGCACGATGCCACCTCCGACAATCAGGAAATTTTCGGTGTGGAAATAGTGCAGGATGTCGCCCGTTGTCGCGCCGAGCGAACGGCGGATGCCGATCTGCTTGCGCCGCTGGCTAACCCAGAAACTGCTCAACCCCACGATGCCGCCGGCGGTAGCCATCAGCAGCAATCCGGTGAGGATGCTCATCATTAGCGCCACGCTGCGATCGGTCGCGTAATCGCGCTCGCGCGCCTGAAGCAAGGTAACGATGCCTTCTTTCGGATCGATAAGGCGTACGCCGCCACGCTCTTGCAGTGCTTTCAGCGCTGCGGCGATCACAGGTTTCATGGCACTGGATCGAGTACGTACCAGATACACAACGCCCTCTGGATCGAGATAACGCGCGGGGATAAGCACGCTATCCTCGTCGATGGATCGCACCGAGCTGTCAACATATGAACCTTGCAGGCTGGCGAGGATGCCGATGATAGTGGCAGGCCCTGCGGGAAGGTAAACCGTTTTGCCTAGAGCCGAACCATCGGGAAACAACTTGTTGGCGGCGCTGCGCGTGATGATAATGTCCGGCGGAGACATCTTGTCGTACGGGCCAATAGCGGTGATTTCGTCGGGACGAAAGTTGCGTCCGGCAATTAGAGAAATCCCAAGTGTATCGATCGCATGCTCGTCGGCGGTGTAAGCGATGGCAAGTTTCGGGCGCGTCTTCTGGTCCGGTTGGAGTCTCAGTCCTAGCGGTATGCCGCCACCGCCTTCCAGCGGATAAGCCTCACTGGAAAACGCGTCGCGCACGCCCGGTACCAGCCGCAGGGCAGCGAGATCGGTCCGAATGTCAGTGTCTATCTGGGCCGATTTTTGACCATTTTTCCATTCATTGCGGATGACGAAGATATGCGCCTCGTCAGTGCCAGTGGGGCGAGACAAATGAATAAAGCGCGTTGCCACGATAAAGAGCGCGTTGGAAGCCACTGCCAGCGTCAACGCCACTTGCAGCACGATAAGCACGGTAGCTACCTTGTGACGACCCAGCGCAACAACGATCGGGCGCAGTTGCATCAATGCCCTGGTGAGTGCCATGACGGTAACCTCAACTGTTGATCTTGATTTGCCAGGCGGGCTGGATTCGCGCCGCGCGCCAGGTTGGGTACAGGGCGGAAATAACCGTGGCCGCAACCGCAAGCAACACAGTCAGTGCTATGAGCGAGGCGTCGGCATGCACGATACGCGCAATACGTGGCTCAAAAAGCCCGCCGGCACCCCATACGCCGAGCAATGTCAGTGCCACGCCTAGTAGGCCACCTGCGCAACCGATGGTGGCCCCCTCGATCAGGAATTGCAGGTAGACGGCGGCTCGCGAAGCCCCTAGTGCTCGGCGTATGCCGATTTCCGGTGCGCGCCGCATGAATCGGGCAAGCATGAGCCCGACGACGTTGACCATGACAATCAGCAAAAAGCTGGTAGACACCAACAGGGACAAGGTGGATGCCTTGGGTGTGACGTGCTCGTGTGCCATCCACTCCATCAGGTTGCGCAGCCGTATATTGGGCGCCCATGAAAAGCGGCCGCCGCGTCGCTGCTCCTCGGAGTAATTGCGCAGGAATTCGCGGTAGCGTTCCACGTCGGTTGGCGTCGGAAGCTCCACCCAGGCGTCGATCCACGTACATTCGCTGCGCAGGTATTTATCCCAGTCGGAGATGCCAAGATCCGCTGAATACGAAGGGCACAGATCGTATTTGGTGCCCTTCTTCATATCGATCGCGCGGGTGAAGGGTGTATAGATATCCCCTGTGTCACCGAAGATCTCCGGGATTCCAAGGCTGGCAATATCAAAGAAGCGAGGTTTCGGGTTCCAATTATCCAGCACGCCGGCAATGCGAAAAATCTTCCCGTCCAGCCGGATCTCCCGCCCAACGCTGTTTTGTCCGCCAAATAGTTTGTCGTTCAAGCGCCGACTGATGACCGCCACGGTGGCGTGCTGTGCATCGTCATTCGGACTCCACCCGGCGCCAAAACGAAAAGGCACATCGAACATGGGGAAAAAATCGGAGGTCACCGCGTCGCCGCCGAGCGGCATGGCCTCAATCAACTGATTATCCGATTCCATTTGCCATGTCGCGGGATAGAGCAGTGTTTGCCGGCGTGCCTTTCGCGCCTGCCACAGCGCGATCGCGTCCATGTAAGTCAGCACCGGAGACGGCTCGTTCCCGTTCCAATTGATGGTGGGGCCAAAACTGTCAACCTGCGGCACGTAAAGGTGCGAAGACTTGGCGGGGATGGGGTCGCTCGTTGTGGCACGGAACACGGCGTAGGACACCATGCAGGCTGATACGCCAAAAGCGAGCAGTGCGATCACCAGTGCCGTCAAAGCCTTGCTTCGCGCACTGCTTCGCAACGCCAATGCAACGTAATACCCCCACATAGGGCCCCCTGTGCTGCCATCTGATGATCAGGAAATGCTCGGTCCGTTGGACCGAACAATACCTAATAACACTTTCGATCCGTCAAGATGGATGGCTTGTAAATTGAACAGCTCGACAAGTGGATTTCCCATGGCATAGCAATGCGGCATTAGCTGTAGACGTCCCAAGGGTGCACGGTTCATGTGCCACGCATTCGCCGCAATCGTATTGCAGGGATGGGCCTTCCAAAGCAAAACAGCGCTTCACACCGTAAGGCGTAAAGCGCTGTTCTGTCTGAGATATTTGGTGGAGCGGAGGAGGATCGAACTCCCGACCTTCGCATTGCGAACAAGAGCGTCCCTGGTATTTTACAGGCTTCAGGAGCACTCTGGGACCCGATTTTGGGACCAATCAGGGGGCTTCATGGCTACCAAGGCGGGGAAAGGGCAGAAGAAGAAGCCAAAGCCTAAACGGCTGACACTTCCCGATGGCTCAAGCGTCAAGTGGCCCAGGTCCGATGTGGAGGGCGTGTACTTCCGCAATGACGGGGCGGGAAACAACCCTCGTTGGGAGGTCAAAATCCGTTGGACGGAAGGGGTCGAAGGAAAACCCCAGCGTTTAAGCCGGACTTACTCCCATCAGCAGGTGGACCTCAATGCCAAGTTGGGTACCAGGCACCATTTAGACACCGCCAGGCATGCCGCCGAGAACGATGCCAGGCATGCCTTAGCCAAACTGAAAGGGGCCGTGGGGAGCAAGCGGAGCGCCTTCGGGGCCACCGCAGGAGAGCAGACCCTAGAGGGGTGGTTGCTTCGGTACAAGGACGAGTTGGAGCGGTCCCAGTTGCCTGTAGGCCACTCCGAGCGCCCCTCCAATCCCATCCTCAACAAAGGGTGGGTCCAAGAGGCCAGCGTTATCCAAACCCTGGTCGGTCCCACGAAGACGGGATTCAACCGCGACGGGTTTCCCGAGGTCACAAAACTCCGCATAGCTGAGATTGAACCCAGCTTCGTCATTGACGTGTTGCGTCGCAAAATGCGCGGGCGGAAGAATGAGCCCGCTGCTGATTCGACCATCACCAAGACCTTGGCTCAGATTTCAATGGTCTACAAGCGGGCGATCACCATCTGGGGGTTTAAGGTTGAGAACCCCTTTGCTCAATTAAAGGGGCTTCTGGCGTCTAAGGACATTGTGGTTTCAGATGGTCGAGAGATCACCATTGAAGCGGATGATTTCCGATTTGTCATGCGCCATCTGAAAAAGGCTCATATCGTCACCAGGGCTGTCATTCGATTCGATTTGGACACAAGTTGCAGGCGTGGTGAAGCCGTCAAGCTTCGGTGGGAGGACATCAACTGGCGAGGGGATGTGCCTACCGCGACTTTTCAAAATACCAAGTCGAAGCGGGGGAGGAAGAAAGGCCGAACCATTCCATTGCTTCTACCTGCTGTAGCGATGCTACGAGCGATGGCCATGGTTCAGAACTATGAGGCTCAATGCGGAACATTCATTCTCGACCAATCGCGAGAACTTCCTCCGCTGGAGCGACCCAAGACCAAGAGAGAGTGGGCAGCCCTCCGTGTGCCTCCGCTAGAAGGGCCTGTTTTTAGATTGAAAGAGAAGCAACTGAGGGCCGACACCGTCACCCAGGCCTGGATACGAGCAAGGGAAAGGGCCGCTCAAGAAAGGCCTCATCTGGCCGAAGTTCGAGTCCATGATCTTCGCCATACCGGAACGTCTCGAATGATTGACGAGGGCGGTTTGACCGATCTGACGGCTGCAAAGCTGGTGGGTCACACGAATACGTCGATGACGGGCAGGTATTACCATCACAATGCGGTCATGGTTGGTAAGAAGCTCAAAGAGAACTACAGGCGAGGAAAGTCGATTTCCACGACCACGGATGAAGAGGCGTTGGCTGAGAGTTTGAAGGGTCTTACGCCAGAGCAATTTGCCCGTGTGATGGCAAAATTTGCTCAGAAATGACTGGGATCCTTGAGGAGTAGGGGCTAATAGTTTCTGTGGCTCCGTAAGCCGTGTGACTCCAGGTGAATCATCGGAACGTTCTTAGGGTTTGTGTCATTTGATTTTTTTTCAAGCGATTCGTCACATCTGTCGCTGAAGAACAGGGTGTGTAGTGAAGGCCGAGCGGTAAAGAGTCGCTCATATGAACGATTTGATGAAACAGTTCACTCCCCGTCTTGCGATCCGTAGAGTCGAGCCACTCAATAATTTCTACTCGATGAATGACTAGTGGTAAGTCAAATTTAGAGTTACTCATCGCCCAACCTGTTGTGGATGGTCTGCCTGAACCAGTTCATCCCTACTGATGAACTGGTTCAGGCAGTGTGGGTCAAGTAAGCATGTGCCGCCGAGGGAGCTAAATCCGGGACTTATTACGCAACAAAAAAAGCGAAATATGGGTGTCCAGGCTCTAGCGACTGAAAGCATGGACTTATGCGAGTAGCCCAGCTTTGTATTGAGCTTGAATGTCTTACAGTCCAATGCCAAAGGGAAAACTAGGTCCGCTGCGGGGATACATTCCTGTGGGGGTTTGAGACGGTTGGAGGTCAATGACTACCTGTCGTGCTGCGTGGTGTGCCTCACGAATTCCTAGCACTTTACCGCTTGGAGTTGCTTGGGCTGATCGTATAAGCGCAGCAGTATAGATGCCTCCAGCGGTATCATCATCGCCCGCATATTGATCGAGTGAACAGCTATTGAGCTGGACACGAAAGGGGGCACAGTCGCGAAGATGTTGATCGAACAGAATGCGAGCAAGATTTGGGTCTTTATATGAATCCATTGCGATGGATTTAATTAGTCGAGCCTCGGTGATTCCTCGCCGCTGCAACCTTCGGCAGCAATCAAGGATTAAGGTCTGTTTCGCTGCCTTACTAATTAGATCACGAGCCGCGATGGTTTGTTGGTCGTTAATATTCAAAATGGTTTCGGTTTCGCTCCGTGCGGAGCCGTGACCGCTATAAGCAATGAAGGTGTAGTCAGCTACGTTTAGCCAGTTCATAGCTGAGATGAGTTCAGAGCGTGTTGGGCTGACCAAAAGCTGAACTTCACTTCCTTGCCATGCGCCACCTGTGGGTGAATGAAGATGGTTATTCCAGTTTTCCTTGTCAATCATCACACCTGGAATCTCTTCATCGGGACTCATGATGAGAAGGGCTTTTCTGGTCAAGCTCATAGCTTTGGCTCCTGTTGAGTGGGACTGCCTGGATTTTCCGAGCTGCTATCACCAAGGTCAGGGCGATTTAATTTTTTTTGCGACCGCGTTTTGCTGCTCTTGCTAACCCCTGCATGGACGTGGTCAATGATGGAGGACGCCAAACGCTCTCCGGTCCCTGCCGCAACGGCTACCGTCAGCATGGTAAGAATTGGGTGTGGCCCTGATGCCCAAGATCCGAAGAGGAGCTGTGAGCGGATAGCAAGACCAGCCAGTAAGCCTGAGATGCATCCGGCAGCTATCCTTGAGTGAGCTTCTATGCGATGGAGCTTTTTTGCTGCAAAGCGGTCGAAATCAATATTTCCAGTTCGCCATATGATGGAGAAGAGGGCGCCGATGGAGCCTGCACATGTGGCGAGAGCAACATCAAAGCCATCCATCGTCAAAAGTGCTGCCGCCTGCTCCCGAAGGAGAACCAGCAATATTCCAAATGCGATGGGAAAAGTCGCTGCTTTCATTGCATAGCTTAGATACCATTCCCGCGACTTTTCGCTTCTTCGCTCACCAATGTATGCGCTCGCACGACCAAGTACGGCGAACGCTGATTCATACTGGTGCTCAAATCGACAAACCATGGCGTGCCCAAGAAGCGTGAGGTAACCATGGATGATCTTTTCTGACAATTCTTTGATTGGTACGGCACTTCCAAGGCCAATCGAAATGTCAATTTCTGCGTCGCGCTTGGCGTTAAACGCTTTGTTGCTTAGGTTGTCCGCATCGTACTTGGACGTCGTGCACCAATCGAGCTCATCCTCGTTGTCAATGTAGACGATATATCTATCCGTGCGACGGATAAGAACTTTGATGTTATTTTCGTGCTCCTTCCAAAATGCTGCGTAGTCACCGGTTGGGTCTTCATGATTGGCGCTGGAGTCATTCATAAGGGCATTCCATGTGCAGTAATTGGCATGAAAGTCAGGCGATCACTGCAAAAGGAAAGTAGGTCCTTGCTCTTGGCATATCGATCTTTGGATTTTGGAGGCCTTTGCTGGTTTTATGGACTTTGCCTGTTGCATGTTCGTGTGCAGTAGGGACGTCAAGGATGATAGGTCTGGGAGAAAAGGCGTTGAGCGGCGATTCCCCGAACTCTTCTGCAACTTCGATGAGCGAAGAAGAATAGAGGCCGCCAAACTCTGCTCGATCACCTGCCAGTTCAGTGCTTGCGCAGGCGTTGAGTGTAATGATTGCAGGAGAGCATGCTTTGAGGTGCGCGTCGAATGCAGCGCGACAGCGATTGAGGTCGAGTGGCTCAATGACCTTTGCGAGGTGCTCTAGTGTCAAAATGCTCTTGAGAAGAGATGGGGTGTAATGATCGCGGAAGCAATCGAGTACAAGGGTTTGTTTGGGGGCATCTGTCAGCATCCGCTGTGAGTCAAACATCTCTCCATTTTCAAGTTGGATATGGGTTGTGCGGGTGGAAGTATCGTGGCCACCATGTCCAGAATAAGCGACAAATGCGTAATCCACATGATCAAGATTTTGAAGTTCTCTTGCGAGTAGAGCTTCCGCAGGATTTCTAAGTATTCTTATCTCTTGTTCTGTCCACGATCCACCGAGTGGGGATGAGAGAAATCTAAAGTAGTTGTTGAGATCAACATCGACACCGGCAAGCTTTTTGGCGTGGATACCATCACCTGGTATCCCGATAATAAGAGCTTTTCGATTCATGTTCCGTCCGTGTGGTAAGTGATTGTCGAGTTGATTACTTGCCAAAAAAGTAAAGCAGGAAGAGGATTCCAAGGATCAATAGAACCCATCTGATCGGGCCGATACGCTTCTTCGTTGGTCTTGAAGGTATCGATGTAGGGATGTATGGCTGGGAATGTACGGGTGCGGGCTGGCGAGCCGTCTGCTTACGCATGCTCTCCAGAACGGACTGGTTTCCGGTTTTCGATGGAGCTGGTTGTTGGCGACTCCCTTGATTCGCCAACGTTGGTGCGGGCGTAGATGGGCGAGTCGTTCCGCCCATGTTGCGAACAACGTGGGCATTCCTGTGATCTACATTTTTCTGAACGGCTTTGCCCAAGCGAAACATTGCTTCCGATTCATTGATGATCTGAATCTGTCCGCGTTGTGTCACTGATATAGAGATGTGGGTATACGAATAAGTTTTTGTACGCTTGGAGAATGGAGGTTCTAACAACCCAGAGATGGTGATCCATCTACCTACCCAGTTCGTTGTGGGCATTTCTGATCCGAGTGCAGCAAGCCCATCGGACCATATGTTGAGTTTGACTGCTAGACCTCGCCAGTCCGTAAAATTTACAAAGATGTAGTCTGTGTGATTACGCGTTTCACCATTGACGACAGAAACGATGCGACCAATCAGTTCAACTTTGTCACCGACAAGCGCGAGGGCATCTTGGTAGTTTGTTGCGTCGACGACGTCATATGGACCCTGGTAAGCCGCGCGCACCATATTGGTCGGTGCGATGAACGAGACGTTGATTTGGGGAATGCCATGTTGCTGTGTGAAGTCAGATAGCGACGGAACTTGTCCCATCGAACCTGCGGCAACTTGAGCAAGATTCTGAACAGCGACCTTGAGTTGAGGAAGCTTCAGAGCCTCCCTAAAGACGTTCGACGAACCAGGTGACTGATAGTCGCTTCTGCGAAATACGACGGCGTCTGGGTCAGATTGAGACCGTCCCCAGATGCCAGCATCTATAGCTAAGGTTTGTAGAGCAACATCCAGAGCTAAGAAGGAGAAGCGGTCGAGCCTTTCGTTGAAGTCAGAAGGGGACCGTTTCGGGTGTTGAAAATTAAGTTGTCCGAGTTCCGTGGCCTTCGAGCCACGAAGGGACTCAACGAACATTCCGTCGTAGTCAATAAGTTGTACTAGACCACCGCCCTGGCTAACCATCAAATTGCCGGGCTGAATGTCGCCATGGGCAATATTTTCCTGCTCAAGATAAGCCGCCAACTTTGCGAGTGTTGCTCGAAGACGGTTTAGTGCGGCAGGATTTCGATGCTCCCTTTCCAGGAATTCACTCAGAGTTTCGCCGGACGCCCACTCCATTTTGACAATGGGGTATTCCTTGCCTTGGATTCGAATCCCCCTAGGCATGAAATCAAAGCGAAGAAAATAATGGCTGCCGAGTTGCTTAAGGCGCGTTGAGATCGCTTGGTAGCGACGTTCTAGTTCTGGGGCTTCCTTATGGAAGCAGCGAAGAGCGTATTTCTTACCTCCGGCATTGATGGTGTAGGTCAGTGCGAAGCCACCACATAGCGCCATAGGCAAACCGAGCCCGGTCTTGCGAACCGTGCCAGTTTTGAGCTCGGGATCGAGCAAATGGAGTTGAGGCGCTTGAAGTGCCTCGTTGTATTGTTCTAACGACGGATACGCCATGTAACCCTCGGCATTCAGAGCAAGGCAATGACTAGTGTGCTGTCATCGCGGCGCATTCGACCTTCCATGCGCTCCAGTTCAACGAGTTCCCTTAGGTCTTGCTCCATCCGAATGTCTATGAGCTGTTCCAAGGCGAAGTTGTCACCGTTTTCGATGCTTCTAAGAAGCCACGCCCCAAGCGCATCGGTCATACAGAGAAGGAAGAGTGGACTTCGCTCTGCGTATGACCACTGTGTCTGAGCGAACGAAAATTGCCCTGAGTCTGTAAAAAGGTGTGTATTGTGACGGGCCAAGGTCGAGATGAGGGTGGGTTTCCCTTCAAACTCGGCGGATACTTGGTAAGGAAATGAGCTCAGGAGATCCTTTCCATCTGTCAAGAACGCGAAGGAGTCCCCGACACATTGCACCGTCACCACCCGCCTATCTAGGTCGTCTTGCGCTATCAAAATTGTGGCAAAGCTTCCTCGCTCATAAGCGGAAGCTTTGGACCAGGTCATTGTGGTGGGGTCATGCAATGTGGAAAACGCATTGAGGCATTCTCCTAGGGCCTCTTCAGAAGGAGGCGCTTCGGCGAATTTCTCTACCAGTAGGCGTGCCCAATTTTTTCCGTCGTAGGACTCCGACGCACCATCGCAGATCACAATCCGACCACGCTCATCGTTCACATGAAACGCATCTTCATTGTCTTCGGGGCAATCGAAGTATTTGGCGACGGACCCTTGAAAAAGGATGTCCATCGCCACGACCTATCGAAGTTGGGCTGCGCGAGTGCCGATATCGAAGAAGTCGACGATCTCCGCTACTTCACCGTTATAAATAAAGCCTCGTGACTCCATCGTCACCTTGATGCCCTTGCCCTCGGCCGCTTTCTGCAAGTGGGGGGGGAGAGGGCTGGACATGCGGAAGAGAAGCTTGGAATAGGTGCCGGGTAGCTCTGCATCCCCAGTGGGAAACTTTACAGGGTCGCCGCCAGCTGAGCTGACATGAAGATTGAACAACAACACGCTGCCATCGTTGGTGCAGAGTTGCTGGAGTTGGTTTGCCAAGTGCTCAGGGTCACCATCGGTTGATTCGCCATCGGTGACGTGGAGGACTGTCGGGGGATAACTGTGGGGATGAGCATCGCACCAGGCTGCCAAGTCTTCGGCGGCGCGGGTAATGGCTTGGCACATGGGAGTGCCGCCGCCTGCTTTGGCCTCAAACCAGACAGGGAATTTGATGGTCTGATTGACCAAGCCACCGGCACCATCGTCCACGCGCTTGGTACGATCTTCGACACGGAGAGGGTTGGCTTCAATTTGGGAAATAGGATGGAGAATGGAGCCGCCAAGCGCCCCCGTCAGACCGTTATCGGCAGTGTTGTCAGAGTAGCCAAGCACACCGACCTGGAAGTAATCGCGCGTACCCTCAGATTTCGTACAACGAGTGATGAGGGTGGCCAATGTTCGGTTAAGAACATCCGCTACAAATTGCGCTTTGGACTTACCGTTGTCCATCGTGTCTTGCATGGAGCCAGACTGATCGACCAAAAAAAGGAACGCAGTCGGGTTAGTCCGACTAATTTCGGCGCTGTACGTCATGATTTCCCCTGTTGAAAAACCCAAGCCTCGGGCCGTACTTCGGCCAGCATAGCGCTCTCGGATTTGTGAGGGAATACCAATTGTCACTGTGATGGCTGTCAAAGTTTTGACGTAAATGCTGCAAGAAATATCATCACATTTTCTTCACGCACCCCAATGCTCTTCTATCTCTTGAGGGCGCTGGATACGGCTCGGGTAGTAACAGTCATGGACCGGCTGGGAATATAGGCCAAACGCACACAGGGGGCTGTGGCGTGGCAGGGATTAAGTCAATTGAGGGATATCGACACCTTGATGGATGCGTCAGGGGAGGTTTGCCGCAGCCCTCTCAAAGCAAGTTCGATTTTCAACGACTCAGAAAATCTGTTGCTCGAGGGCCGCAGTTTTTGAGTCTTGCCACTTGTCTGACAAGTGCAATCCTGACCATTGGCGCCCAGTTCATTGATTTTCAAATAAACAAAGAGGCCGCCTTAAGGTGGCCTCTTTGCTTGCTCTCTTACTTCTTTTTCTTTCGTTTGGCTTGCGCGAGATCAGATCCCGCAACAGACCTGACTGTCTTGTTCTTGCTGGTACGGAGTAACTTTGAAGCTTTGGACGCGTCTTTTTTGCTCGTTGCCATGCTTTGTTCCTCCTGTTCATCACCACACGGTGATTCTTTAAATCATGTTTTCTTGTCCCATCCTGCGACACGGCCGTTTTCGACCGTGATTCTGAGTCTGTAGCGGTTGACACCTGATGGATGGTATTTCCAGACCTCGCGGGTCATGGTCTTGAGCAGTTTGTTGTCAACTGCCGAGGGTTCGCCTAGTGCATCCAGCAATTGCTCCTCGGTCTGCCCCTCCCAGAAATATCCGTCGTAGATGTTCTGAACGACTTTTTCGTCGTGGTATTTGGCTCGAAGGTAGGCAAGGCGCTTCTGTTTCTGGGCGTGCTTTGCGCCAGCAATAAGCAATACGACTCCGACAACGAGCACTGTTGGAAGAACCCACCCCGTCGTTTCGAAAATTTTGGTCGCGATATAGATGGGTAGGCCGATGACAATGACCAGGGCAATTAAGGTGTTCTGCCCTTTTGAAGACCTTCTTCCCATATCTTCCCCCCGAAAGACATTCAAAGCTCTTCGCAGCTACTTCGTTGACGCCTGCATGGCTGCTGCCATGGCCTCCGCCAGTTGCTGGATACTGAGGCCTACCTAAGCTTCAACGGCTGTATTGACCGTGTCTCATGATCTCGCCTTTTTCCGCTTCATTTCAAGCTGGTTAAGGATAGTCGCAAGCTAGGAGGCTTTACGCGAGTTGAGTAAACGCTCGGAGAGGTGAGGACACAACGCCTTAACCAAGGCGGCGACCTTCAAATTGGCTTGAATGGCGCCGGTTTCGTCGTCTGCGGAATGGCGGAATCCAAAGAAGAGTGGTCTTCCTGGGTTTTTAGAAAGAGCTCAAACTCGTCAATTTTGACGATGTCTGAGTTGAGCAAATCTACTTCTTCGTTCCATCCGAGCTGGCCGAAGATGTCTTTCCAAATTACCAACCAAGGACGAATATTGGGATTGATAAGTGGGCGGTGTCGTTTTCCGCCTCGTGAAGGCGCTTTTAATACAGCGTCGATGGGATTTGATTCCGCACTCTTGGGACGTTCGTGTGCTTTATCGAGAATCTCAGCAAGCGCGGTGAGAGGCATGTACCACGCGTCTTCTCCATCGCCCAGCTTGAAAGCCGGAAGCTTTCCATCGCGCATCTTTTCCCGAATGCCGTTTGCAACACCACGGCTGTTCTTGCCGCGCAACTCCTGAGCAACTTCCTTGGGAGTGATGGCAGAACGATCTGGGTAGCGTTGCTGGAGGATGGGCAGATTGATGCTCATGCAATGAGCATACGAGTAGGCATGGCTTGCAGAAAGAGCACCAATTCCTTGGGACCACGTGGGACCAAAGGGTGTGTTTTTGCATGTATTTCAGTGTTCATTCATACAGAGAAAAAGGGGCTAGACATCGTCTAACCCCTTGTTTCTGGCTGGATTTATTGGTGGAGCGGAGGAGGATCGAACTCCCGACCTTCGCATTGCGAACGCGACGCTCTCCCAGCTGAGCTACCGCCCCACGCGAGCTGCACATGGTAGCAGCAGGCTCCAGTGCAGCCAAGTCCTCAATCGGGCAGCAGCCGGGCCAGGCGGTCGTGCAGGACGCCCCGGCGCCAGCCTTCGAGGGAGTCGGGCCAGCGGGCGGTGACGACGTATTCTTCCAGTATCTTGCGCGAGCACAGCAGGCCGGCGGGTAGGTCCAGTTCGATGGCGGTGGCGTCCACGCAGTCTTTCATGGCGGCCAGGGCCTGTTTGGCCTGGCCTTGGGGGTAGGGCGCAATCGCCTCGGTGGCGTCGATTTCACTATCGGTAAGCGGGTTGGTCAGCAGTTGGAACAGTTCTTCGCGTTGTACGTGGCGCAATGCGCGCTGACCGCTGCTGCATTGTTCCAGTTCGTCCAGGGTGGCCGGGCGCTGCTGGGCCAGGCTGAGTGCGAGGGTGTCTTCCACCAGCCACGGGCGGGGCCGGTCGAGCCGGCGCGCGGCGAAGTCGCGCCATAGCAGGATGCGGCGCAGCAGGGCTTGTTGTTCGCGGGGCCATTCGGCGGCGGCGCGCAAGGCCAGCTGCGGTTGCGGGTCGCCTTCGCGGCGACAGCTTTTGCGCTTGAGGCGTTCGCAGTCTTCCGCATGCCATGCGGCACGATCGCGTTGCGCGAGGCGTTCGCCGAGTTGCTGGTGGATGGTTTCCAGGTACACCACATCGAGCGTGGCGTAGGCGCGTTGCGAGGCGGTGAGCGGGCGTTGCATCCAGTCCGAGCGCGTTTCGCCCTTGTCCAGCTCCGCGCCAACCAGTTCGGCCACCAGTGCGCGATAGCTGATGCCCAGCCCCATGCCGGCGAAGGCCGCGGCGATCTGCGTGTCGAACAGCAGGCCCGGCCCTTGCGGCAACCAGGGGGCAAGCGTTTCCAGATCTTCGCTGGCGCTGTGCATTACGGTGACCGTGGCGGCGCTGCCGAGCGGCTGCAGTGCGCCGGCGATGTCGAAGGCAAGCGGATCGATCAGCGCGTAATGGCCATTCCATCCCAGTTGCAGCAGCGCCAGCTGCGGGTAGAAGCTGTTGCGGCGCATGAACTCCGTGTCCAGGCCGAGCACGGCGCCGGATGGCAGTTTGCCCAGCCATTGTTCAAGTTCGCTGCGTTGTGTGATCCAGTCTGCCTGGGGCGGCGTTGCGGGCAGGGGCATGTGCGTTCCTTGGAACGACCGGGCAAACGATCCATGATTGCCCCGTCATCGGTGGTGCCATATGGTAAGCAGCGAACCATAGCAGGCCAGCCACGGAACGCCCACCATGCCGAGCAAGGAAACCGTACAACGTCAACGCGCATTAGGTGGGGCGCTGGGCGTGATCGTGCTGGCGTGCGGGCTGACGTATCACTTTTTTCCGCGCATTTTCCACGTGACCCCCGAGGAAGTGGCCAACCCGCCCAGCGTGACCGGCGCGCGCAGCTTCACGCCGGCCGTGCCGGCCCGCGCGGGCAGCGTGACACCTTCGGCTCAGGACGAACTCAACGCCGGCCCGCCACTCACCCTGGCGCCGACAGCGGTGATCGCCGCGCGCCTGGACCGCCGCAGCGCGCCGCTGCCGCAGCAGCTGACGGCCGATACGCCCGAGGTGAAGGCCCTGTTGGAGCGTGCCGAGAAGGCGTTCCAGGCGGGACAGCTGGCCGGTTCGAAGAATAGTGCGGCCGATCTTTATCAGCAGGCGCTCAAGCTCAAGCCCGATAGCCGCGCCGCCGCGCAGGGCCTGGACCAGGTGCGCACGCATCTGATCGCCGAGGTGACGCAGGACATCGCCATCGGCGATTCCGAATCGGCCGGCTCGCTGCTTGACAATCTCAAGACCATGCCAAGCGCTGCCAACGACGTCACGCCGATGGAGGCCAGCTTGAAGACGCTCAATCAAGTGCGTCCGATGCTGGCCAAGGCGGCCGATTTGTTGCAGCAAGGCAATGCCGATCAACCGGCCGGCAACAACGCGCTGGATCTGTATCGTCAGGTGCAGATGCTCGACCCCGCCAACGCCGTTGCCGCGCAAGGCGTGCTGCAGGTTCAGCGGGTGGTGCTCGACCACGCCCTGGCCGCGGTGGCACAAAACGATTTCGCGGGCGCGCAAAAGGCCCTCGACGAAGCGCAGGCCATCCAGCCCGATTCGCCGCAGTTGCAGACCGTACGCAATCAGGTCGATGGCATTCGCCAACAACGCGCGGCCGGCGTGCTGGCGCAGGCGCGCTCGGCGCTGGATGCGGGCAATGTGGCGCTTGCCAAGCAACTGGCCGGGCAGGCCCAGGCCATCAGTCCGCAGGTGGCCGGCATGGATGAATTCCAGGAGCGGCTGACCAATGCGCGCCTGTATTCCAGCTACAAGCCGGGACAGGTGTTTACCGACCGTTTCGTCGACATGAACGGCCACTCGCCCGCCATGGTGGTGATTCCCACGGGCACCTACATGATGGGCGCGCCCGATGGCGAGCCGGGCAGCGCCGATGCGCAGATGCCGCAGCACCAGGTGACCCTCGACAAAGGTTTTGCCTTGTCGCGAACCGACATTACGGTGGGACAGTTCCGCGATTTCGTGCGCGCCAGCGGTTACAAGCCCGATTCGGTCAGCGAAGGCGCCAGCGTTTATGACGAGCGCACCGGCGTCATGCGCGACGATGACAATGCCACTTGGGCATCCGATTACGCCGGACGCCCGGCAACGGACAATCTGCCCGTCGTGAACGTTTCGTGGAACGACGCCAACGCCTATGTGCAGTGGCTGAGCCAACGCACGGGCAAAAAGTACCGCCTGCCCAGCGAATCGGAATTCGAATACGCGCTGCGTGGCGGCACCACCACGCGTTATTGGTGGGGTAACGGTACGCCCACCAACAAGGTCGAAAACCTCACCGGTTCGCTCGATCGTTCGCCGAGCGGGCGCCGCTGGAGCCACGCTTTCCAGGGCTACAGCGACGGCTACTGGGGCCCGGCGCCGGTGATGACGTTCGCGCCCAATCCGTTTGGCCTGTACGACATCGACGGCAACGTGTCCGAGTGGATGGCCGACTGCTGGCACGACAACTACGTGCGCGCGCCGACCGATGGCAGCGCCTGGGTCAATCCCGGCTGCGCCACGCGCGTGGTGCGTGGCGGATCGTGGGGCAGCTCACCCGAGCAGGTGAATTCGGCGTATCGCCAGGGCGCCGATGCGGGCATCCGCAGTGGCCGCGTGGGCTTTCGTATTCTGCGCGAGCTTTAAGCGTGCGTAAGTGGATGGATGTCCACGGACCAAGCACAAACACCGTGAGCGTTGCAGTTTTTCTCTGAAAGACGCAAAGACCAAGTGCGCATGGGCATGACCTGATAGCCCGTCTGCGTGTTTTCACCTATGCGCATGGACCAAGCGCCCGACTTTCGCGATCGCCTGCTGATCGAATGAACCTACACGCCGGGCAAAAGTGTCGGTGAAGAGTTCGAACCCGGCAGCGGGAAGGGCTCTTCTCAGCCATGAAAAGACAGGCTGTGCAATCGCCGTGGTCCGGGATTGCCCCACGGGGGGCCGGAAACGACAAAACCGGCACGAGGCCGGCTTTTTGTCTCTGCACTTTCGCGCCAAGTGTCGCAAAAGGGGCTTGCTTTTAGCTATTTGTTGGTGCCCAGGAGATGCAATTTCGGGGTTTTTCGCTATCGCCCCCTGCTGCCCTCTACCTCCCCGTAAACCGCTCAGTTAAGCCATTTGTTGGGGATGAAGGGAGTCGTTATCGCCCCGTATTACCCCCTCTCGCCTCCCCCCTAGTGTTCCCCACAAATTACCCACGGTGGAACTAGCCAACGGGTTCAATGGGTGAGCCCTGTCTGTCATCTACCGGCGCGTTCATAGCGCGCGAGCGGTGCTCCAGCTCTAACGTTGGTCGCCAAAGGGTAATCTGCGCTGGTCTGGGTGAGTTTGCGATCCTAAAACGACCGGTTGCCTATGCTGCGCCTTGTACAAGATGCAAGGCATCGCGATAGAGGAACGGCGCCCAGTAGGCGGGGGCATCCTTAGTTCCCCGTCGTTCGAAGAACCCTGCCTCTACCAATTTTTCGGCAATCTCCGTTGCCTTTTGAGTGGTGCACTTCCAAAGCGATTCCAGCGTCGCTACTGACTGCTGAGCCTTCTCGCGCTCCAGCTTTTCAAGATAGGGTTTCAGAGACGGATTCTCAGCGCACAAGGTGAGTTCGTAGCGAGCTCTGGATACCGCGGGCAACGCAAATCGAACAGCCGAATTGGAAAATAGCCTGTTCTCATCGGGCTCGGCGTTCCCTAGCTCATACAGCTTCAATTGCTCAGCTCTCGTTTCAAGCAATAGATGAATCAACTCGCGCGGCGCGGTTCTTTTCGTGCCATCAGCGGTTCGCGACAGCATCCAGTCGAGTGTGTTCGGCTGCTTCGCGCCAATGTCGATTTTTTGCGGAAAAATTGAATAGAAAAAGTCATTCTGAAGCTGGGCGGTAGCAATAATATCTCCGCGCCTCAAGCCGTAGTACTTGCAGAGGCTTTCATTAAAAGAGAGCCTGCGAACAAGCAGGTTGAGCAAGGACTGTTGGTTCCAGCTCAGTGTCAGCGTACGAGTTACATGACTAGCTTCACGGAAACCGCCAATCACAATCTTCCGCCAAATGTCGTCGCGCAGAAAAATCTTAACTTTGATCTGCGAAAGACCAACGATATCCAAGTACGTTCGGAAGAGGGCTCGTAACGCAGTGACCTCTAACTCGTCTGACTCGGCAAATGCCACATCGAGGCGATCTAGCACCAGCCAAATTGTGATGTGCATTTCTGCGAACGCTGCGTCGAGCGTTTCAAGGAGGTTGTCAGCGGATACATAACCTTGTTGCCGCTGCTCCCCATTCGGCTCTGCCAGCGTGATTTTTCCGCTAAATTCGTAGCCGGTGGATGGATCGGTCATCTTTAAATCGAGGTTTGGGATATATCTCCGCAGGTACTCCATCGTCGCCTTAAGGCGGGCCAGCAGATTAACGTTGGGCTCTAGAAGTTTGTTTTCGGTCAATACGCCAATAACGTGGGTGGCTTTGTCATTGCGAATCTTTGCCGTCTCCATATGGTGCCGAAGGTAGTTAGCGGACAACGACAGAAAATAGAGCTTCCAAAGCCCCCGAAGTTGGTCTTCAGTTAGCGCCGGTCCAGTACCAAGATCGCGAAAAGCCGGGGTGCCTCGAGGATTTTCGGCAGCTAGGAAGAGCGTCCGCCGACCTAATCGAAGCTCCTCTTTTTTGGCAAGTAAAAGCGAATACAAAGCGCTTTTGCCGGTGCCTTTTGCACCGAACACGATATCAACGTCGCCCGTTAGGAGCCTGCGCCACTGATCTGTCTCCACGAAGTAGGAGTGGAGTGATTCCCCTTCGTCCTCGGCCACACGACTGCCAAGCTGAGCCTCTGCCAGCACTTCTTTTCTGCTTGCCATAGCCGCCCTGTTCCTTACCCCTGGTCGAATGGCAATACGGTAGGCCAGGAACAGTCTTGTGAGCAACAAGGCAGCCCAAGGGGCGGCTGACAACTGGCAATCGCAGGTAGCTGCCACTGCCGATATATGCGATCGGTCAACAGGTGCTATGTGTTCGAGCTTGGGCGCAATCGTGTCCAGCGATTACGTTGCTCGCATCTGTTTGAGGCGACCTGTGGTCTGCGTATCGGGTCCGACCTGACGAAATGGCGTGCCATCTCTCCGCTCAGTTCTTACAGCGGTGCCGGGTGCGAGCTTGAGAAGGCACGGGCGGGTCGGCCTCGCGATGAATGCTGGGGTAAGAAGTTTTTGCAGGTGCAAAAACAGAAACGCGGCCAGCAATTACCCATGAGGGGTTGCTAAGCCGCGATATTGTTCAATTTCGTGGTGCCCAGGAGAGGACTCGAACCTCCACGGTTTTACCCGCTAGTACCTGAAACTAGTGCGTCTACCAATTCCGCCACCTGGGCAGGTGTCGCATAAGCCGTTTGGGCTGTGCGAGCCGCGTAGATTAGGTATCGGAGGACATCTTGTCAACTGTTTCTTCACGACGTCCCAGCAGGCGCGTGCCGCGTTGAAATGGACCATTTATCGAATCGTTCATCAAGGCGATACTTACACCGTGACCCCGAAAAAAACTCGAAGCAAGGAAAAAGCCCCGCGCAAGGCGGCCAAGGCCCCCAAGGGGCGGACCGGCGCGGAAAAAGCCGCGCGTCGCGGCTACGTAACCCCGTCGCCGCCGCAGGTGCCGGCCGGCGGGCCGCATCAGGATCCGTATGCCCGGCGTGAGGCCGAACGCTACGAGCGCCCCATTCCCAGCCGCGAGGCCATCCTGGCGCTGCTGGAGGAGCGTGGGGAGCTGTTGACCGAGGCGCGCGTCGCCGAGGCGCTGGCGCTGCACGACGAATACAGCATCCTGGCGCTGTCCAAGCGGCTTGCCGCGATGGTGCGCGACGGCCAACTGCTGCTGGGCCGGCGTGGCGGCTATGCGCCGGCGCGCAAGCTGGACCTGATCCCCGGCATGGTGCTCGCCAACGCGGAGGGCTACGGCTTTCTGCGTCCGGACGAGGGCGGCGAGGATCTCTATCTTTCTCCGTATCAGATGCGCAGCGTGATGCACGGCGATCGCGTGCTTGCCAGCGTGGTCGGCGTCGATCGTCGCGGGCGCCGGCAGGGCGCGATCGTGGAAGTGCTGCAGCGCCGCTCGCCGCGTCTGGTCGGCCGGGTGGTGATCGACAATGGCGTCACCCTGGTGGTGCCGGACGATCGCCGCCTGCACCAGGACGTCATGATCGTGCCGGGCAAGGAGCAGGGTGCGCGTTCGGGGCAGATCGTGGTGGTTGAAATCACCGATCCGCCCACTGCCTATCGCGGGCCGCTTGGGGCGATCCGCGCTGTGCTGGGCGAACGCCTGCAGCCGTCGCTGCTGGTGGAAATGGCCATCGCCAGCCACGACCTGCCGCATGAATGGCCGCCTGAAGTGCTGCGCGAAGCGGCGCAGATCGAGCCGGAGGTAACGGCCCAGGAGCGCGAAGGGCGCATGGATCTGCGCAAGCTGCCGCTGGTGACGATCGACGGCGACGATGCGCGCGACTTCGACGACGCGGTGTTCGCCGAACCCCGGCGCGGCGGCGGTTGGCGCCTGGTGGTGGCGATCGCCGATGTCTCGCACTACGTGCGCGTGGGTGGTGCGCTGGACAAGGAAGCCTACGAGCGCAGCACTTCCACTTACTTCCCGGGCTTCGTGGTGCCGATGTTGCCCGAGACGCTCTCCAACGGCATCTGCTCGCTCAACCCGAAAGTGGAACGCCTGTGCATGGTGTGCGACATGCAGGTCGACGCTTCGGGTGAGGTGACGAAAGCCAAGTTCTACGACGCGGTGATGCTGTCGCATGCGCGCCTGACCTACGACAAGGTCTGGCAGGCCATCGGCCTGGAAAACCAGGACGTGCAGCACGAAGTGGCCGACGTGCTGCCGCAACTGCGCAACCTGCATGCCCTGTACAAGGCGATGTCCGAGCAGCGCCGTCGCCGCGGCGCGATCGACTTCGAAACGCCGGAAGTGAAATTCCGCCTCGACCAGACCGGCGAGGTGCAAACGGTGGGCGCGGTGGAGCGCAACGACGCGCACAAGCTGATCGAGGAATGCATGATCGCGGCCAACGTGCAGGCGGCGCTGTTTCTGGAGAAGCGCAAGATTCCCGCGCTCTATCGCGCGCATGAACCGCCGCCGGCGGAAAAATACGAAGACCTGCAGCAGTTCCTGCGCGAATTCAAATTGCGCATGCCGCCGCTGGAAGAGGTGACCCCTGCCGACTTCTCCCACGTGCTGCGCGTGGTGCACGACCGGCCCGAGCGCGAACTGATTCAATCGGTGCTGCTGCGCGCGCAAAGCATGGCTGCCTATCAACCCGATAACCGCGGCCATTTCGGCCTGGCGCTGAGCGCATATGCGCACTTCACCTCGCCCATCCGCCGTTATCCCGACCTGCTGGTGCACCGCGCGATCCGCTATGCGCTCAAGGGCGGCAAGCCCGGCGCCTACGATTACACCGACGCTGCGATGGCCGCGATGGCCGTGCACACCTCGCAGCGCGAACGCCGTGCCGAGGAGGCCGAGCGCGACGTGGACGAGCGGTTCCGCTGCGCCTGGATGGCCAAACATGTCGGGGAGCAATTCAACGGCACGGTTACCGGCGTGACCTCGTTCGGCCTGTTTGTGGAGCTGGACGAATCGAAGGTCTCGGGCCTGGTGCATATCAGCCAGCTCAGCAACGACTATTACCACTTCGATCCGGTGCGGCATCTGCTCAAAGGCGAGCGCAGCGGCGCGCAGTTCCGCCTGGGCGACCATGTCGCGGTGCAGGTTTTGCGGGCGAGCCTGGAAGATCGCAAGATCGATTTCCGCCTGGTGCAGCCGGGCAGGCAAGGCGCCGCCGCGCCAACGGCGGCTACGCCGCGTGCCTACGACTACGCGGCAGCCGGCGAACGCTATTCGCTGCCCGCGGGCCGCAAGCCGCTGCCGGCGTTGCCTGGCGTGCCCGCGCGCGAGGACGCCAAGGGCAAGCAGGGCGCGGATCGTCCCGGCAAGAAAGGCTGGGGCGAGCAAGCCGCCGCTGCGCCGGGCAAGCGCAAAAATAAACAGAAAGCGTCCGGCCGCAAGGTCACGGGCACGAACAAGGCGTCCGTCGGCAAGGCGCGCGCGAAAAAGGCAAAAGGCAAACGATGAGCGACAGTTGGATCGTCGGGATCAACCCGGTGGAAGGCGCGTTGAGCAACGACGCCGAGCGCGTGCGCGAAGTGCTGGTGGAAAACGGCCAGCGCAACCCCCGCGTGCATGAATTGGCCGAGCGCGCCAAGGCATTGAAGATTCCGGTGCACCACCGTCCGCGCGAGCAGCTTGATCGGGTGTCCGGCGAGGCGCGTCACCAGGGTATCGTCGCGCTTTACGAGCCGCCGCCGCTGGCCGGCGAAAACGACTTGCCTGACTTGATCGAAAAAGCCGGCAGCGAAGCGCTGGTGCTGGTACTTGACGGCGTCACCGACCCGCACAATCTGGGGGCCTGCCTGCGCAGTGCCGCGGCGGCCAACGTGACGGCGGTAGTGGTACCCAAGGATCGCGCGGTGGGGCTGACGCCGGTGGTGCGTCGTGCTTCGGCCGGCGGCGCCGATCGCGTGCCGCTGGTTGCCGCGACCAATCTGGCGCGCGCATTGCGTACGCTCAAGGACGCGGGTGTGTGGATCACCGGTTTGGCTGGCGACACACAGCAGTCGATCTACGACCTGGACCTGAAGGGGCCGGTGGCCTTGGTGCTGGGCGGCGAAGGCGAGGGCATGCGCCGGCTGACGCGCGAGACCTGCGATTTCGTGGCGCGCATTCCCATGCCCGGTACGATGGAAAGCCTCAACGTATCGGTGGCCACCGGTATCGTCCTGTTCGAGGCGTTGCGCCAGCGAGGTGTGCGATGACGTTCTTTTGGCACGATTGGGCCGGCTACATCGGCGTGGTGCTGGTGCTGCTGGCGTTCCTGCTGCTGCAGGCCCACAAGCTGCACGGCAACGGCCTGGTGTTTCAGCTGATGAACGTGCTGGGCGCGCTTGGCGTGATGCTGTCGCTGGTGTTCGGCAGCTTCAATGCCGCCGCGTTTTTCATGCAAGTGGCTTGGATGGTGATTGGCGTTTTTGGCATGGTGCACAGCGCGCGGTTGCGCAGGCGCGCGCGGGAAGCGGGGCTTTAGCTTGCCAGGGCGGTAACGCTTCGAGGCGATGGCTGGAGCCTTGCCGTCATCCCGGCGCAGGCGGAATGACGGTAAGGTCACGGGCAGGTGGAGGGGAAAATTGCAAGCGCCCCTGGCGGCGAGGCCATCACAGCCGTCGATGGCGTTGGGCGCTTCGCAGCCCGCAGTTAATCGGGCCGATTCCCGAGCTTCACCGGCTCCGGATTGGACGTCAGGTCACGCTTGTCGCGCGGCGCCGCCAGCGGCTCGCCCTTCACCTGGAACCACACGTTCTCGGCGATGTTGGTGGCGTGGTCGCCGATGCGCTCGATGTTCTTGGCCATGAACAACAGATGGGTGCAGGGCGTGATGACGCGCGGGTCTTCCATCATGTAGGTGAGCAGTTCGCGGAAGTAAGCGGTGTAGGCTTCGTCCAGCTCCACGTCGTCGTGCCACACCTTGAGCGCGAGTTCGGCGTCGCGGTCGCGGTGGGCGCGCAACACCTCGCGCACTTCGCTGGCGGCAAGCTCGGCCAGGTGGGCCAGGCCGCCGGTGGGCGTCAGCGGCGCCGCCATCGACAGCGGGATGGAGCGCTTGGCCACGTTCGCGGCGTAGTCGCCGATGCGTTCGATGTCCGCCGCAATGCGCAAGGCCGCGAACACGTTGCGCAGGTCGCCGGCGATGGGCGCGCGCAACGCCAGCAGGCGCACCACGTCGTGGCTGATTTCCTGCTCGAGCTGGTCGATGGCCTCGTCGTTATGCACCACGTGTTGCGCGGCGCGTTCGTCGCGGCGCTCGACCACGTCGATGGCCGCTTCCAACTGACTGACCGCCAGCTCACCCATGCGGACCAGTTCGCCGGTCAGGCGAATCAGTTCGTCGTCGTAGCTCTTGATGATGTGTTCCTTGCTGCTGCCGCTCATGGGTGTTGCCTCGTTTATGAAAGTGGAAGAGGGGGCTGTTGAAGCGTCTCGCCAGGTTGGCCCCTCACCCTGCCATCTACCCGGATGGGAGAAAGCATTCAGTGGTGCTCGGCGCCGGTTATCCGAAGCGCCCGGTGATGTAGTCTTCGGTCTGTTTTTTGCCGGGCTTGGTGAAAATCTTTTCGGTATTGTCGAACTCGATCAGCTCGCCCAGGTACATGAAGGCGGTGCGGTCCGAACAACGCGCGGCCTGCTGCATGTTATGGGTGACGATCACGATGGTGTATTCGTGCTTGAGCTCTTCCACCAGCTGTTCGATACGCCCCGTGGCGATCGGGTCGAGGGCGGAGGTGGGCTCGTCCAGCAGCAGCACTTCCGGACGCAGCGCGATGCCGCGCGCAATGCACAGGCGCTGCTGCTGGCCGCCGGAAAGGCCCAGTGCGCTCTGCTTGAGCTTGTCTTTCACTTCGTCCCACAGCGCGGCGCTGCGCAGCGCCTGCTCCACGCGCATCTCCATGTCCGCGCGCGACAGCCGCTCGTGGTGGCGGATGCCGTAGGCCACGTTTTCGAAAATGGTCATCGGGAACGGCACCGGCTTCTGGAACACCATGCCCACCTTGGTGCGCAAGCGGTTCATCGAATAGCCGGGGTCGAGGATGTTCTCGCCGTCCAGTTCGATGCTGCCCTTGGCTTCCAGCTTGGGATAGATCGCATAGATGCGATTGAAGATGCGCAGCAGCGTGGACTTGCCGCAACCGGAAGGCCCGATGATCGCAGTGACCTGCTTCTCGGGGATATCCATGTCGATGCCTTTCAGCGCATGGTATCCGTTGTAGTAGAAGTGCACGTCGCGCACTTTGATCTTGGCGGGCGCCGTGGCACCGGTCATGGGCGCCGCGGAGGCGGCGGCGAGGTCATTCATAACTCACCTTCTTGCGCGAAAACATGATGCGTGTCAGTAGGCTCAGCGCCAGCACGAATAGGGTGATCAGCAGCGCGCCGGCCCATGCGATCGCATGCAGCGCCGGGTCCGGATCGTTGGTGTACTGATAAATCGTCTGCGGCATGCTGGCCATCTTGTCCAGCGGATGGATCGTCATGTACGTATTGCCGAAGGCGGTGAACAGCAGCGGTGCCGTTTCGCCGGCCAGGCGCGCCAGCGCCAGCAGCACGCCGGTAAGGATGCCCGACAGCGCCGCGCGCATCAGCACCTGCATGGTGAGTTTCCACTGCGGAATGCCCAGCGACAGCGCCGCTTCGCGCAGCGTGCCCGGCACCAGCTGCAGCATTTCGTCGGTGGTGCGCACGATCACGGGCAGGCCGATCAAGGCCAGCGACACGCTGCCGGCGAAGCCGGAGAAGGTGATGTTGCCGTCGGTCAGTGCCGTGGAGGGCACCACCACGATCACGTACACGAACAGGCCCAGCACGATCGACGGCGCCGACAACAGGATGTCGTTGAGGAAGCGGATCGACGCGCCCAGGCGCGTGCTGCTGGCGTATTCGGCCAGGTACGTGCCGGCCAGCACGCCGATCGGCGCGCAGATCAGCAAGGCCATCAGGTCCATTTCCAAGCTGCCGACGATGGCGTTGGACAGGCCGCCATCGGGGCCGTAGGCAGTGATTTTGGTGAACAGGCTCAGCTTCAGTGCGCCAAAGCCGTTCTGCGCGGTGATCCAGAGAATCCACACCAGAAACACCAGGCCCAGCAGCGTGGCGAGGGCGCTCAGCGCAAGCGCGAGGATGTTGGTGACACGGCGGCGTGCGTAGATGGCGGACATCAGCGGCCCTCCCGGCGAGCGAGCTGGCGCAGCATCAGGCGTGCGATCAGCAGCACGATGAAGGTCACCACAAACAGCAGGAAGCCCAGCGCGATCAGCGCGGAGCGGTGCAGCCCTACCGCTTCGTTGAATTCGTTGGCGATGCTCGAGGAAATCGAGGTACCCGGCATCAGCAGCGAAGCCGTAAGGTTGTACGAGTTGCCCAGCACGAAGGTAACCGCCATGGTTTCACCGAGCGCGCGGCCCAGACCCAGGAAGATACCGCCGATGACCGCCGAACGGGTATAGGGCAACACGATGTCCCACACCACCTCCCAGGTGGTGGAGCCCAGCGCGTAGGAAGATTCCTTCAGGCGCGCGGGCACCGTCTGGAACACCTCGCGCATCACCGAGGAAATGAACGGAAGGATCATCACCGCCAGCACGATACCCGCGGTGAGCGTACCCAGGCCCAGCGGCGGTCCCTGGAACAGCGCGCCGATCAACGGGATGTTGCCAAGCGTGTCGTTCAGCGCCGGCTCGATGCTCGACATGAACGGCACGAACACGAACAGGCCCCACATGCCATAGATGATGGAGGGAATGCCTGCCAGCAGTTCGATCGCCGCGCTTATTGGGCCGCGCAGCCAGTTGGGGGCGATTTCGGTAAGGAACAGCGCGATACCGAAGCTCACCGGCACCGCGAGAACCAGCGCAATCAACGAGGTAACCAGGGTGCCGACGATCGGCGCCAGCGCGCCGTACTGGTTGTCGACGGGGTTCCACTCGGTACTGGTCAGGAAATGGAAGCCGTCCTTGAACAGCACGTCGCGCCCGCCCCACAGCGTGGACAGCGCCGCGCCCAGCAGCGTGGCAAGCACGATCAGCGCGCAGCAGCGGAGCAGGAGACGGAAGATGAGATCGTGACGGGCATCGGCGCGCGAACGATGTTCGGTATCACGGGCGAGCGATTCGGCGCTTGTCGCTTGCATGCTGAGGCGTTTCCGCGGTGAAGGTAATCAGAACGACGCGCGCAACGAACCGTTGCGCGCGTCGCAAGTCCAGAGGCTGTGGCTGTCGTTGCGACAGCGCGCAGCTTACATCTTGAATTCGCTGGACCAGTAGGTTTCGATCTGCTGGACCAGCGATTCGGGCAGCGGCACGTAGTCGAGCGAGCGCGCAGCGTCCTGACCGTTGGTGTAGGCAAACTTGAAGAAGTCGAAAGCGACCTTGGTGTTGGCGAGGTTCTTGGGCGTCTTATACATGATCACCCACGAGGTGGCGGTGATCGGCCAAGCCTGGGCGCCCGGGGCGTTGGTCATCAACAGGTTGAAGTCCTTGGCGCTCTTCCAGTCGGCCGTGTTGGCGGCAGCCTGGAAGCTGGCGGTGTTGGGCTCCACCACGTTGCCGGCCGCGTTCTTCATCTTCGCGTAGCCGATGTTGTTCTTCAGCGCATAGGCGTATTCGACGTAGCCGATCGAGTTGGGGATCTGCTTGATATAAGCGGACACGCCCTCGTTGCCCTTGCCGCCGATACCCGCCGGCCACTGCACGGCCGTGCCTTCACCCACCTTGGACTTCCATTCCGGGCTGACCTTGGACAGGTAGTCGGTGAAGTTGAAGGTGGTGCCCGAACCGTCCGAGCGATGCACCACGAAGATCTTGGACGCCGGCAGGTGCTTGCCGGGGTTGAGCGCGACAATCGCCGGGTCGTTCCACATGGTGATCTTGCCCATGTAGATGTTGGCCAGCGTATTGCCATCCAGCACCAGCGAACCGGCGGCCACGCCCGCCACATTGAACGCCGGCACGATGCCGCCGATCACGTCGGGGAACTGGCCCAGGCCGAACTTGGCCAGGTCTTCGGGCTTCAGCGGCATGTCCGAAGCGCCGAAATCGACCGTGCCCGCCTTGATCTGGGCGATACCGCCGCCCGAGCCGATCGACTGATAGTTGATGTGGTTGCCGGTCTTTTCGGCATAAGCGGCCGACCACTTGGAGATGACCGGGTAAACGAAGCTGGAGCCCGCACCGGTGATGTCGGTGGCTTGCGCCGTCATGCCGAACAGGGACACGGTGACCGCCACGGCAAGCGTGCCGAGGCGCGACGGAAGTTTGAATGAAGTCAACACAGAGGCTCCTTTGGAGGGAAGTGGCGAAGGGATGCCGTAAGTCCCGTGTATTGCAGGGGCTGCGTGTTGCAATGAGATGAGATGAATATTGCAGCTTTATGACAGCCGCAACTTCTTGTCAGGGAAGGGTTGAGCCCACGCGTTCCAATTCAAGGACTTCCAGCGCGCGCAGGCGGTTGACGATGCGACAAAATAGCAGGGCGGTGCGCTCGGCGTCGTAGACGGCCGAATGCGCTTCGCGCGAATCGAAGGCATAACCGGCCGCCAGCACGGCCTTGCTCAAGACGGTCTGCCCGAAGGCAAGGCCGCTCAAGGTGGCGGTGTCGAAACAACTGAACGGGTGGAACGGATTGCGCTTGTGCCCCACGCGCCGCACCGCCGCATTGAGAAAGCCCAGGTCGAAGGCGGCGTTGTGGCCCACCAGGATCGCGCGCTGGCATTCGCTCTGCCGCATCGCCAGGCGCACGGGCGCAAAGATGTGATCCAGCGCCGCACGTTCGTCGAGCGCGCCGCGCAGGGGGTTGTCCGGATCGATGCCGGTGATTTCGAGCGCGCGCGGATCGATGTTGGCGTTGGGAAAGGGCTCCACATGGGTGGAGACGGCCGGGTGCGGGTAAAGATTGCCTTCCTGGTCCATGCCTACCACGACCACGGCAATTTCCAGCAGGGCGTCGCGCTCGGCGTCGAAGCCGCCGGTTTCCACGTCCACGATCACCGGCAGGAAGCCGCGAAAGCGTTCGGCCAGTCGTGCTGCCAGGCTGTTATTGAGTTGCTCCATTGCACAAGCATATCAGCCGTACAAAGGTTTACGCCCACCTGTATAGCCGACCGTATGGTTTTGTCTTTGTTCTGTCACATAACATCCATCTAACGGTAAAGCTGCCGCTCGATCATGCCGCCAACCCGCAGGCCACTACCAGGGGAAGTGACTTGGGATGCCAATGCGGTTCCATTGATAGCGGAGACAACAACATGCGTTCCAAGATGCTCACGGTGGCCATCGCTGCCGGTTTGGGCTTGACCAGCGTTACGGCTGTGTCGGCACAGACGACCTCTAACAAGAAAGTGACTGTTAGTGCCTCTGAACTGGCAGAGATGAAGGCCGAGATCGCAGCGCTGGAACAGAAGGTGCAGGACCTGGAATCCCAGTCCGCTGCTCAATCCCAGGCGCAGCAGCAGACTGCCCAGGCCGTGCAGGCCACTCAGGCGCAGGTTGCGCAGACGCAGACGCAAGTGCAGACCGCTGCAGCGCAGCTGGCCAGCAAGGGTGGCGACACCCTGGGCGGCACCGGCGGCGTGAAGTGGACCTTCGGCGGCTTCCTGGCGGCTGAAACGGCGTACCGCTCGCGCGATACCGCCGATGACATCGCTACCAAATTCACCGCCATCCCGTTCCAGGGCGGCACCAGCACCGCGCCGATCAACACCGGCAGCGGCGCGACCACGACCTATCCGGTCACCAACGCCCGCAACGACCAGTTCCTGTACAGCGCGCGCCAGAGCCGCCTGTCGATCAAGGCCGAGGGCGACATCAACGATTCGACCCATGTGACCGGCTACTACGAGACGGACTTCCTGGGTGGCGCACAGACGGCAAACATGAACGAGAGCAACTCGTTCAACCTGCGTATCCGTCAGTTGTGGACCAACATCGATTGGAACGACTACGGCCTGCACTTGCTGGGCGGCCAGGCCTGGTCGCTGATGACCTTGGACAGCGTGGGTATTACCCCGACCAAGGAAGTGCTGCCTCCCACGATCGACGCACAGTATAACGTGGGCTTCAACTGGGCTCGCCAGACGCAGCTGCGTATCGTGAAGGATTGGAACAAGACCTGGTGGTTGGGTCTGTCGGTGGAAAATCCGCAGACCGCCGGTATCGGCTCCCTGGCCGGCACGGGCACCAAGGGCTATGCCACGACCACGGCCACGGTCGCGGCTGGTTCGCTGTATGACACGCTCAACACGGTGTCGATCAACCAGATTCCGGACATCATCGTGAAGGGTGCGGTCGATCCGGGTTGGGGCCACTATGAACTGTTCGGCATCACCCGCCAGTTCACCACCCGCGTGACGCCGACCACCGCCAACGGCGGTCCGGCAGCGACGACCAACCAGACCGCGCACGGCGGCGGCTTCGGCTTCGGCATGATTCTGCCGCTGGTTCCGAAGGTATTGGACTTCCAGTTGTCGGGCGTGAGCGGCAAGGGCATTGGCCGTTACGGCTCGGCGGGTCTGAACGACATCACCTACACGACGGACGGCGCACCGCATCCGCTGAAGGAAAACATGGCGCTGGCCACGCTGACATGGCATGCCACAAGCTCGCTGGACGTCTACGCCACAGCGGGTCGCGAGCAGGAAGACAGCTACCTGACCACCGGCGTGAACGGCAAGCCGCTGGGCTATGGCTCGGCACTGCTCGGCTACAACAACAGCGACTGCTTGATCTACGGCGCTGCCACCGATTGCACGGGCCAGACCCGCAGCGTCAAGGAGCAGACGATCGGCTTCTGGTGGAAGTTCTACCAGGGCAAGTTCGGCCGCGTGCAGGTCGGTTCGCAGTTCTCGCATGCATCGCGTCAGCTGTTCACCGATATCAACGGCAATGCGCCGCAAGCGTCCGACAACATGTTCTTCACCAGCTTCCGTTACTACCCGTTCTAATCGGCAAGCAACGGATAGCGAAAACAGCTATCGGAATGGAGTTCGACCTAGGGATGGAAAAACGGCGGGCCTATGCCCGCCGTTTGCTTTTTGCGGTTACCGCAAAAAATGCGGCAACGTGAACGGCAGCCGAGCCGTGCGCGCCAATCGTGCGCGTACGGCTTGCAGTGCTTCATCGCCATCCGATAACGTCCAGGCCATGCAGTCTGATCGCCGCCACCGCCCGTTGTTGTTGATGCTCTGCGCATGCATGCTGTCGTTGTTGATGAATGCAAGCATGGCTGCCGGCGCGCGCATGTACGCGAAAGCATGGCCGGGCGATACCGTGCAGCTGTCGCTGCCTGCCGGCACGTCCGATGCGCAGGCGCCTGACCCGCACGTCGCCTGCCAGCCGGTTCCCGCCGGCGATACGTGCGATGAAGACGTCACCTTTGCGGACGACGAATGGGTGCTTCCCGCACGCCATGTTCTATCGTTGAATTATGTTCCACCGGCAGCACCGTCGAGTGCCGACGTTGCCGATCTTCCCGCTTCCGTCGCGTTGTTCCTGCGACCGCCTGACCTCGCCTGACATCAACGGCAGCGCACTGCCGTCATGGTTCCCATTGAGCATCGATACGCACGCGTGATGGCCATTGTTTGAGGGCAATCGTGGGCGCCTGCGCTATCGCATCCCTTGTTCGAGCGGCGGTTTGACCCGTCCCGCTCAACCGTGTCAGGAGATTTCCCATGGAACGTTTAATCAATGGCTTCGAATACTTTCGCCAGCACGTCTTTCCGCAGCAGCGGGAGTTGTTCAAGAAACTGGCCGAAGGCCGGCGGCCCGGCGTCATGTTCATCACGTGCGCCGATTGGCGCGTGATGCCGGAACTGATCTTCAACGCGCAGCCGGGAGAATTGTTCGTCTATCGCAACATCGGCAATATCGTGCCGCCGTACGCGCAGCCCGTCAGCGAGTTGGTCGCGGCGATCGAATATGCCGTCAACGTGCTTGAAGTCGATGACATCGTCGTCTGCGGCCACTCCGACTGCAGCGCCATGAAGGCCTTGCGCAGGCCCGAATCACTGCGCGGCATGCCGTCCGTCGCCGCCTGGCTCAAGCATGCGGACGTCGCGCGCTGCGTGGTCGAGAGGAGTTCTGCCGGGCTGCCAGAAGAACAGTGCCTATGGCGCCTCACCTGCGAGAACGTCATCGGCCAGCTCGAGCATCTGCGTACGTTGCCGGTGGTGGCGGCTGCGTTGGCGGGAGGGCACCTGGGCATCCATGGCTGGGTGTATGACATCGCCCATGCGGATCTGCAGGCGTTCGATCCACGGCTGGGGCGCTTCGTGCACATCGGCGCGCGCGGCAACGGATTGTCGGACGTGAGGCCACATTTGCACGATGTGGTGGCGGCATCATCCGCGGACTGATGGCCGATCGCGCTTGCGATGGGAGAAGTCCGCGAAAATCGCCACCCCGGCATCCGCCGGGGTGGCGATTATTTTTCGACGGTTTTGTCTTTGTACCGGCACAAATCCCTGATCACGCATTGCGGACAATCGGGCTTGCGCGCCTTGCATACGTAACGCCCGTGCAGGATCAACCAATGGTGCGCGTCCTGCTTGAACTGGGCCGGCACGATTTTTTCCAGCTTGTCCTCGACGGTGCGCACGTCCTTGCCCGGCGCCAGGCCAGTACGGTTGGCGACACGGAAAATATGCGTATCGACGGCGATGGTGGTGTGGCCAAAGGCCGTATTGAGCACGACGTTGGCGGTTTTGCGGCCCACGCCGGGCAGGGCCTCCAGCGCCTGGCGATTGTCGGGCACTTGGCCATCGTAGTGTTCGACCAGGATGCGGCACAGTGCGATGACGTTCTTCGCCTTGGCGTTGAACAGGCCAATCGTGCTGATGTAGCGCTTGAGCTTCTCTTCACCCAGGCCGAGGATCGCCTGCGGGGTGTTGGCGACCGGATAGAGCTTGCGCGTGGCCTTGTTGACGCCCACGTCGGTGGCTTGCGCGGACAACACCACCGCTACTAGCAGCTCGAACGGGGTGTCGTAGAGCAATTCCGTCGTCGGGTGGGGATTGAGTTCACGCAGACGGCTGAACAGTTCGACGACATCCGTTCGCTTCACGCCTTTGGCTCCTGCTTCTTGGCTTTGGCGCGCGCCAGGGCATCGAGCACGCTCTGGTTGGCGGAGTGCACCTGCGCCTTGCGCGTGACCAGCTCCGCTTCGCGCTGCGTGCGCAACTGCGCCAGGCGGGCTTCGCGGCGCTGGAAGTGTGTGCGCGCAGCATTGGCGCAAGCGGGGTCGTTGACGTGCGCAACGGGCATGGGCTCCAGCACGATGCAGTCCACCGGACAAGCCGGTACGCAGCGTTCGCAGCCGGTGCAGTCGTGCGCGATGACCGTATGCATCAGCTTGTTGGCGCCCACGATCGCATCGACCGGACACACCTGGATGCACTTGGTGCAGCCAATGCAATCGGCCTCGACGATGCGCGCGAGCGTGCGCGGCTTTTCCACGCCATTGTCCGGATTGAGCGGTATCGGCGCGCGCCCGAGCAACGCGGCGAGCGCGGCAATGCCCGCGCTTCCTCCGGGCGGGCATTGATTGATGTCCGCCTCGCCCTCAGCGATGGCTTGGGCGTAAGGACGGCAACCGTGATAGCCGCACTGCTCGCATTGCGTCTGCGGCAGCAGGGCATCGATGCGGTCGGCGAGCGAATTCATGCGCAATGGCCGCGTGGACCTTCAGCGCACCGTCGCGCCCGGCTTGGCGCCCTGGTCGGCATCCAGCAGGAACAGGTCGCTGCCACCGTCCCCGGCGGACAGGATCATGCCTTCGGAAACGCCGAAGCGCATCTTGCGTGGCGCAAGGTTGGCGATGAACACCACGTTGCGGCCGACCAGTTTTCCCGGCTCGCCGTAGGCGGCGCGGATGCCGGAGAAAATCTGGCGCCGGCCGAGCGGGCCGGCGTCCAGTTCGAAGCGCAGCAGCTTGTCGGAGCCTTCGACGAATTCGCACGCGAGCACCTTGCCCACGCGCAAGTCGAGCTTGGCGAAATCATCGATGCCGATGTTGGCGGGAAGTTCGGCGGCGGGCGTGGCGGTGTCGGTCATGGGCTTGCTGTCTTTGTTCTTGGCGGCCGGCTTGGTTTCCGGTTCCGGGGTGGCGCTGAGCGATTCTTTCGACGCTTCGACCATCGCTTCGATGCGTTTGGGATCGATGCGCGAGAGCAGCGGTTCGAAGGTGCCGATCGTATGGTTGTGCAGCGTGGCGCAGGCCGAATCGAAGTCGGCAATGGGCGCGGCGAGGAACTGCTCCGCCGCGGCCACGGTGGTGGGCAGCACCGGCTTGAGCAGTCCGCCGAGCAGACGGAAAGCGGCCAGCGAGAACGAACACACGCGGTGCAGCTCTTCCCGCTGCGATTCGTCCTTGGCCATCACCCACGGCGCCTTGGCGGCGATGTGCCCGTTGACCAGATCCGCCATCAGCACGAATTTGCGCATCGCTTCGGCGAATTCGCCGCTCTCGTAGAGCGACGGCACGCTTTCGTAGTGCGAAATCAGCACGTTCCACAGTTGATTCTGTTCGTCGGAGAACTGCGCGGCCAGCTGTCCGCCGAAGAACTTGTGCACGAAGCCCGCCGTGCGGCTGGCGATGTTGACCCACTTGCCGATCAGATGCGAATTGACGCGCTCTTCGAAGGCTTTCAGATCGAGATCGACGTCCACCGGCGTGTCGCTGAGCATGGTGGCGAAGTAGTAGCGCAGGAATTCCGGGTCCAGCCCGACGTCCAGGTAGGTGCGCGCCTGGATGAAGGTGCCGCGCGACTTGGACATCTTGGCGCCGTTGACGGTGAGGTAGCCGTTGACGTGCAGTGCGGTCGGTGTGCGCAACTGCGCGCCGTGCAGCATCGCCGGCCAGAACAGGCCGTGGAAATTGATGATGTCCTTGCCGATGAAGTGATGCATTTGCGCACTGCTGTCGGGCGCGAGGAAATCCTCGAACTTCAGCCCTGTCTTGTTGCACAGGTTCTTGAAGCTGGCCAGGTAGCCCACCGGCGCATCCAGCCACACGTAGAAGAACTTGCCCGGCGCGTCGGGAATCGGAAAGCCGAAATACGGCGCATCGCGGGAGATGTCCCAATCCTTCAGGCCGCCGTCCAGCCATTCCTTGAGCTTGGCGACCACGCCCGCATTGGCCACGGGCGCGCCGCCGGTCAGCTTGCCGGCGAACCAGTCGCGCAGCAGCGCCTCGAACTTGCCCAGTTCGAAGAAGTAGTGCTCCGAGTCGCGCAGCACCGGCGTGACGCCGGACATCACCGAGTAGGGGTTGATCAGGTCGGTGGGCGCGTAGGTGGCGCCGCAGTTTTCGCAGTTGTCGCCGTACTGGTCCGCCGTGCCGCATTTGGGGCAGGTGCCCTTGATGTAGCGGTCGGGCAGAAACATCTGCTTTTCCGGATCGAACAACTGCTGGATGCTGCGGCGGGCGATGTAGCCGTTGTCGCGCAGGCGCGTGTAGATCAGCGACGCCAGCTCGCGGTTCTCCTCCGAGTGCGTGGTGTGGTAGTTGTCGTAGCTGAAATGAAAGTCGGCGAAGTCCGCTTCGTGGCTGGCGCGGATGCCGTCGATGAAGGCTTCCGGCGACATGCCGGCCTTTTCCGCGGCAAGCATGATCGGCGTACCGTGCGCATCGTCCGCCGCCACGAAATACGCCTCGTTACCCATCATCCGCTGCGCGCGGACCCAGATATCGGTCTGGATGTAGCCCAGCATATGGCCCAGGTGCAGGTGGCCGTTCGCATAGGGCAGGGCGTGCGTGACGAGTAGGCGTCGGGACATGGTTTGGGCGCTGGCTGGAGAGCTGCGCATTATGGCACGACGGACGCAAACGCCTTGCGGCTATGGCGTATGTCTGTTGCGCGAAGGGCGCCATGCGAGCGCGTGCGCAAGCGGTAAAGACGTCCGCGGTCGTCGGCCGCGGACGTCTTGCGGCAATTACTGCTGAATGCGTTCCCAGATCTGGCTGCGGCCGATGAGCGCAAAGCCCACGTAGCCGTGCACATCCAGTTTCTGGCCACCGTCGAGCAGGGTGAGCTTCACTTTGTAGATGGTTCCGCTCTTGGGGTCGAGGATCTTGCCGCCGTCCCACACATCGCCGTCCTTGCTGACCCCCCACATGATGGTCATGCCTTCGATCGGTTGGTTCTTGCGGTCACCGTCGCACTTCTTGCAGATCGGGTGCGGGCCATCTTCGGAAAAGATCACCTGCAGCACCTTGGCCTGCAACTGACCGTTGTTGTCGACGATCTGGATGATGGACTTGGGCTTGCCGGTGACGTCGTCGATCTGCCGCCAGGTACCTACCGGCGTGTCGTTGGCGGCCCAGGCGACGGCCGAAACCAACAACAGGCAAGCGGCGACGGTGAATTGCGACAGGCGTTTCATGCGGTGGTTCTCCCTACGTTGGCGTATGGAGAGCCTGCCGACGGGTTCGGAACGGGTCAAGCTGCAATGCGCAAACACGGCCGCTTCACCGGGGGCCTGCACCCGCGAAACGCCGGTTCCCGGGGCAAGTGGGGTAGGTGCTGGCATAATAAGCGGCTTCCGCAGCCATCTTTTTTCTCATGACGCAGGCGAATGAAGCCCTGGTGCGCCGCCTTCTCGGCGACCTTACCGACCCCCACACCGGCGCCCCGGTGGCCGATGCCGTCCGCGCTGTCGGCGTCGATGGCGCCCGCGTGTCGGTGGATCTGCAACTGGGTTATCCGGCCGCCGGTGCCGCCCAGGCGCTCGGCGCCCTGGTCAAGGGCGCGCTGGAAGGCGATCCGGCGATCGACTCGGCCGCCATATCGATCGGTAGCCGCATCCATTCGCACAAGGTGCAGGGCACGCTCGCGCCGCTGGGCAACGTGAAGAACATCATTGCCGTGGCCTCGGGCAAGGGCGGGGTGGGCAAATCCACCGTGTCGGCCAATCTCGCGCTGGCGCTGGCGGCCGAGGGCGCCAGGGTGGGCATTCTCGACGCCGACATCTACGGCCCCAGCCAGCCGCGCATGCTCGGCATCCAGGGCAAGCCTGAGTCGCCGGACGGCAAGAGCATCACCCCGATGAGCGCGCACGGGCTGCAGGCCATGTCGATCGGTTTCCTGGTGGACGAGGAGACGCCCATGATCTGGCGCGGCCCGATGGTCACCCAGGCCATGATGCAACTGCTGGGCGACACGCGCTGGGACATGCTCGATTACCTGATCATCGACCTGCCGCCGGGCACCGGCGACATCCAGCTCACCCTGTCGCAGAAGGTGCCGGTGGCCGGGGCGGTCATTGTGACCACGCCGCAGGATATCGCCCTGCTGGATGCGCGCAAGGCGCTGAAGATGTTCGAGAAGGTCGAGGTACCGGTGCTCGGCATCGTCGAAAACATGGCTACCCACATTTGCTCCCAATGCGGCCACGAAGAGCATATCTTCGGTGCCGGCGGCGGCCAGCGCATGGCCGAACAATATGGCGTGCCGTACCTGGGCTCGCTGCCGCTGGACATCCGTATCCGCGAACAGGCGGATGGCGGCACGCCGACGGTGGCGGCCATGCCCGATTCGGACCTGGCCGCACGCTACCGCGACATCGCCCGCAACACGGCCGGCCGCCTGGCGCGCCAGCCGCGCAACAAATCGCTGGGGCTGGGCAAGATCGTCGTTCAGGGCGAGCCCTCGGCCTGATCGCAGATCCCTGCGGTGCCAGGGCCGCGCCGGACGCGATCCGGCCCGACTGGCACAACAGCCGCCAGACCATGTATTTTTGCCGCTTTGCGCCCGGCTGCGGCCGGCGCGCCAGGCGTCAAGTACCGGAGTCCGCGTGAGCATCAAATCCGATAGATGGATCCGCCGCATGGCCGAACAGCACGGCATGATCGAACCGTTCGAGCCAGGGCAGGTGAAACGGCGCAATGACCAGAAGCTGGTGTCCTACGGCACCTCCAGCTACGGCTACGACGTACGCTGTGCGCGCGAGTTCAAGATTTTCACCAACATCAATTCCACCATCGTGGACCCCAAGGCCTTCGACCCGAGCAGCTTCGTGGACGTGCAGGCGGATGTATGCATCATCCCGCCCAATTCGTTCGCGCTGGCGCGCACGGTGGAGTACTTTCGCATCCCGCGCAAAGTATTGACGGTGTGCCTGGGCAAGAGCACCTACGCCCGCTGCGGCATCATCGTGAACGTGACGCCGCTGGAACCGGAATGGGAAGGGCACGTCACGCTGGAGTTTTCCAACACCACGCCGCTGCCGGCCAAGATTTATGCCAACGAAGGCGTCGCGCAAATGCTGTTTTTCGAATCCGACGAGGAATGCGAGACCAGCTACCGCGACCGCGGCGGCAAATACCAGGGCCAGCAAGGCGTGACCTTGCCGCGTACCTGAACGGCGCTGTTTCGCATTCCATCCACTTTTTCGGGGCGGCGCTACACTTGGGCATGCCTCGCCGAACTTTTGCAGGAGATCCCCGCATGATCCGTTTTTCCACGTTGTCGACCCGCGGTGCCGCCGTGCTGATGCTCGGCAGCCTGCTGGTCCTTGGTGGCTGCCACCGCGGCGCTGCGAAGGATGACACGGTGAACACCGCGCAGCAGCAATCCCAGTTCGACATGACCATGAAGGCCTACAAGAACGGCCAGTTTCTGATCGATGGCGCGGCGGTTTCCGCGCTCGATGCGGGCAGCCACTTCTCCTACCTGAAGGACACGGGCCGCTTGCCCAAGACCGTGCTGCTGCTGCCCAGCGACGATTCGAAGATCCGCAAGCAGCATCTTGAGTACATGGCGCGGCTTGAGCTGGACTACGGTTTCGTGGCCTATTACGACGATGGCGGCAAGCTTGCGCGCATCAACCCGATCGAAACCAAGGCGCGTGCGCTGGAGGATTACCATCCGACCACGGTGAACAGCAGCGATACCCAGAAGGACGCCAGCGGTAACGCCTACGGCGCGCAAGGCGGTTCGCAAGGCGGCCACTGATCGCCGTTGTCCGAGAGACGTTGTGCAAGGCGCCCGCCATCGAGCGGGCGCTTTTTATTTTGACTGCGCAAAAGCGGCCCGGTGCGAGCCTCAGTCCGATGCGTTATCGAAGTGCTGACGCAGCAGCGCAAGCAGTGATTGCAGGCGGTCATCCGCATAAGGCTCGGCACGGCCATGGCCCCACACCGGCCCAGGCCATGCCGCATCGCCCTCCCGGCGCGCGACCACGTGCACGTGAAGCTGCCGCACGATATTGCCCAGCGCGCCGATGTTGAGCTTGTCGCACGGTGCTACCTGGCGCAGCACCTTGGCCAGGCGATCGACTTCGCGCCACAGCTGTTGCTGCGCCTGGTCGGGGAGATCGGCGATTTCGACCAGCCCCGTTTCGCGCGGAACGGCGACCAGCCAGGGATAACGCGCATCGTTCATCAACAGCACCTCGCACATCGCGAGCGATGTCACGGGCACGGTATCGGACTTGAGCCGTGCGTCGAGCGTCCATGCCGGCCGCTTCATGCGTTGGCCACGTAGCGGTCGAAGAAGGTCATGGTGCGCTGCCACGCCAGTTCCGCGCTGGCCTGGTGATAGTGGCTTGGATCGATGTCGCGATTGAAGGCGTGGCCCGCGCCCGGATAACTGAAAACATCCATCTGAGGCAGCATTTGGCGATGCTTGGCGACCATCTCAGGCGGGATCGCCGTATCGTTTTCGCCGAAATGGAACATCACCGGCGCTTGCAACGTTTCGCCCAGGAACGGCGCATTGCGCGCACCGTAGTAACTTACCGACGGCAACCCAAGCCTGATCGCTGCCAGCAACGCCACGGTGCCGCCCCAGCAATAGCCCACGGTGCCGATCCGGCCGGCCGATGCGATGGCCTGGGCAGCGCTGGCGAGATCTTCCACTGCGCGATCGAGCCCCAGTTCGCCGATCAGTTCCCTGCCGCGCCGCATGCCTTCGTCCGTATAGGAAAGCTCCACGCCCGTTTCCAGATGATCGAAAAAGGCCGGTGCAATGGCCGTATAGCCGGCTGTGGCGAAGCGATCGGCAACGCTGCGCACATGGGCATTGACCCCGAAAATCTCCTGGATCACCACGATGCCGCCCTTGGGCTTATCCGCCGCCTGGGCGAGGTAAGCACCGATACATTGGGTGCCGCCGGTAGGAATGCTGATGTGCTTGCCCATGGTGCTGACCCTCAAACGGAATATCCGGTCAGTCTACCTGCCTGCGCCGGGCAGGTAGATGCGGCGCAAGATCGGCCACTGTCGGCGGGTCTCGTGGAGGGCGCGACGACGCTTCACTCGGTCTTGGTGGTGCCCTTGTCCGGTGATGGGTTGCCGCTGCGGATCTGGTCGATGAAAAGCGGTACCTCGCGATCGATCAAGTCCGCGCGTTCCACTTGGATGTAATGGCCGCTGCCTTTGGCGATGATGCGACGGCTATCGGTGGAAAGCCGCTTCAGTTCTTCTTGCATCTGATTCCAAAGGGCCGCCCACTGCTTCATGACCGCCGGCGACAGTCCCCAATCGGTAGGGGGCTTGGCGGGATCTTCGGAAAAGATCAGGATCGGCAGGTGACCGAAAGGCCCGGTATGGCGGGTTTCAGCGTTGGAGAGATCGACGCCTTTGTATTCCTCGATCCCCGCGTCGGTGATGCTCGGATTGCACATATTGGCCAGAACCCAGCCCTTTACCGCTTCCATGGCGGGATCGACTTCACTGCATTGGCCCAGCGCCCGTGCAATGCCCAGGCGCACCGTCCAGCTTTGCAGGAAGAAATTTGGGATGGCGGCTTCGCGGACTTCCTTGGGCATGCGCGCCAGCTGATCGGGGGTGCTGCTATCGATCAGGATCATCCCCGCCAGGTCGTCCGGATACCGGCTTGCATAAGCGCGCGCATACAGCCCCGCGATAGAGTGGCCCACAAGCACAAAGGGTTTTTGGATGCCCGCCCGTCCGACCAGCGCATGCAACTGATCGGCAAGCGTGTTGGCGTCATGTGCGCCAGGCAACAGGTCGCTGCTGCCCAGCCCGGAGCGATCGAACGAGCAAACGCGTGTCGTCTTGGATAGCTCCGGCTGCACCTTGCTCCATACCGTCCAGTCGTCGCCAAGACCGGCATCGAGCACGAGCGTGGGTGAACCCGTCCCGGTGCAATACATGTGCATGGCGTGCCCGTCGACTTCGTACATACGGCCGGGAGGCGGAAAAGCCTTTTGCTCATCGCGCGTGGCGAGTTCGTTCCAGGTGAATCCGGCAACGCCCAATAGCGCGACCAGAACGACCAACCCCAAGCCGATGTAAGCCAGGATGCGTCCCCAACGGCGCGGAGTGTTCCTTAGGCCTGTACCGCGTCCAGAAACAGTTGGCGTCATGCGACCATGCTCGGAGGGGTGGTGTGCCGGATGGTATCAGCGCTTTGGAAGGCCATTCCAGGTTCGACGATGCGCGGCCATGCCGTTCTAGAAAGGACAAACCGCCGCGCCTGGTGCCTCGATTGCGGCTATAATTCGTCGTTTGCCAATACCTTAACGGTCCCCAGGTCATGTCCAAGGCCACCCAGAAAATCGGCATGTAGGGCATCGGAGCGGGTGCTCGCGCTTTGGAAAATCGCCAGCGGTGACCAATATGCACATCAAAATCCCGGCACTTCTTTTTGTATTAGTCATAGTTTCTGGGTGTGCACACCAGATTTCGAGCAACTCGGTCGTACTATCAAGAACGCAAGCTGAAATGCTTTTGCACCAATGTTCGCGGCCTACACCAGATAACGTTGATGGCTTTTGGTCCGTGTCGGACCAAGTCGCTCAAAATGTGGATCGCGACATCGACAAAATATCTACTTTGCAATCCACGGCTAGAATCGCTATCAGCCGACCTCATGAGTATTTTCGTCAATACGGTGGCATCGTAATTTCGGGCAGGCAATTTGTTTATATCAATGCCATTCGATACACCACTCTAGGTCAAACCGAACTTCCGTGGAAAACTAAGGCAGTAAGAATCTGCGATGGCGGCGAAACATCTTGGGGCGCACTGTATGACCCTGCAACCAATAGCTTTTCACAGCTCGAAGTCAACGGCAGTATCTGAGTCGCATAACAATTCGTCAGAGCGCCCGCGCACAACCTAGCTCAGGCTTTAGGCTTATGAAACTTAGAACTGAGGAAGAGCAATGCTAGAAGAAAATCGTCGGCGTGTTCAAAGCCTAAGTGGTGCCGAAATATGGATGTTCATCATCGCCAGGGTTCTAATCGGTTTCGCGGCCGGTGTCCTAGCAATGCTCTATTTTCCAGCTGCTGCAGCGTATCTCGCATGGCCCGCCCTGGTTGTTGGTGCGCTATTGTTTATTCTCGCGTCCAAGGGGCTGTTGAGTAGTCGCCGGCCTAACTAGTCATTCGAGCGGATGCCTGCTGCGCTGCTTAACCCGCACGCAAAATGGTTCCAGGTTGACTTAATTCGCCGGTGGGTGGCTTTGAACCGTTATCTTTGAGCTGAAATCGCTTCAAAAGCCCATTTTGTGAAGCTGGGTTCGCGTTGCCTCGGCGCTATGAGTGGAGCCCGGGCCGTTTTGAGGGAAGGAGGGGCGGCCCCTGCAGCCCGGGTTACGGCTATAATTCGTCGTTTGCCAATACCTTAACGGTCCCCAGGTCATGTCCAAGGCCACCCAGAAAATCGGTTTCGTCAGCCTCGGCTGCCCCAAGGCGCTCGTCGACTCCGAACGCATCCTCACCCAGCTAAAGGTCGAGGGCTACGAGATTGTGCCCAGCTATGACGCCGCCGATGCCGTGGTAGTCAATACATGCGGCTTTATCGATGCGGCGGTGCAGGAGTCGCTGGATGCGATCGGCGAAGCGCTGCATGAAAACGGCAAGGTGATCGTCACCGGGTGCCTGGGCAAGCGTTCGGAGCTGATCCGTGAAGCCTATCCGGATGTATTGGCCATCAGCGGCCCGCAGGATTACGCCAGCGTGATGAACGCGGTACACAGCGCGCTGCCGCCCAGGCGCAATCCGCTACTGGATATCGTTCCCGACACGGGCATCAAACTGACGCCCAAGCATTACGCCTACCTCAAGATTTCCGAGGGCTGCAATCATCGCTGCAGTTTCTGCATCATTCCCTCGATGCGCGGCGACCTGGTTTCGCGCCCGGTGGACGAGGTGCTGGTCGAAGCCGAGCGCCTGGTCAAAGGCGGCGTGAAAGAGCTGCTGGTGATCTCGCAGGACACCAGCGCCTACGGGGTGGACGTCAAATACGCCGAGCGCACATGGCGGGATAAAACCTATCGCACGCGCATGCTGGAATTGTGCGAGGGGCTTTCCGAACTGGGCGTGTGGGCACGCCTGCACTACGTGTATCCCTATCCGCACGTCGATGAGATCATGCCGCTGATGGCGGAAGGGAAAATCCTGCCGTATCTGGACATTCCCTTCCAGCACGCCAGTCCGCGCATCCTCAAGCTGATGAAGCGGCCGGGCAACATCGACAAGACGCTCGATCGCATCCACAGCTGGCGCAAGCAGGTGCCCAATCTTACCCTGCGCAGCACCTTCATCGTCGGCTTCCCCGGCGAAACGGATGCCGAATTCGAGGAACTGCTCGATTTTCTGCGCGAAGCCGAACTCGATCGCGTGGGCGCGTTCGCCTATTCGCCGGTGGAAGGTGCCAAGGCGAACGAGTTGCCCAACCCCGTCTCGGAAGAATTGAAGGAAGATCGCCTGGAGCAGTTCATGGCCGTACAGGCGGAAATCTCCGCGGCCAAGCTGCAGCGCAAGATCGGCCGCACCATCCAGGTGCTGGTGGACGAGGCAGGCGCGCAGGGTGCCGTCGCGCGTTCGGCCGCCGACGCGCCGGAGATCGACGGCGTGGTGCATATCGCCAACGGTCAATCGCTGAAGCCGGGCCAGTTGGTCGATGTGCTGGTCGAGGCCGCCGACGAGCACGACCTGCACGCGCGCCTGGCAGGCTGATCCCGTGCGCCGCACGCGCTACGTCGCGCCGGCACGGGACGCCGTGGACCGGAGGGTGTTTGCGCGCGCGCCGTTGATGCAGTGGCACGATTATCGCGATTGGCTGGAAGGTACGCATTGGCCGCGCATCGACGCGCTCAATGCACGCTGGCCGGGCGGTGTGCGCGAGCACTTCGTTGCCCAGACCCGCGCCTTGCTCGACGATGGCCTGCATTACGAAGAACGCATCGCGCAACAAGGCCTGATCGCCACGCGCGAGGCCAACTGGCACGACTTGTTCAACGCGATGATCTGGCTGCGCTATCCCCAGCTCAAGCGCTCGCTCAATCGGCGACAAGTTGCCGAGGTGGCGCGCGTGGGTCCGCGCGAGCGTTCGCGGCCGCAGTGCGCGCAAACGCATTTCGACGAAGCGGGTGCCATAGTCGTGCTGCGCGATGCAAGCTTGCTTGCATTGTGGGATGCGCATGACTGGCATGGCCTGTTCTGGCGTCATCGCGATGCGTGGTCAACGGGTGCGATCAGCGTGGCGCTGTTTGGCCATGCCTTGCTGGAACACGCACTGACCCCGGACAAGCTGCTGGTGGGAAAGGCCATCGTGGTGCTGTCCGATGCGGCCGCCGGCGACGATGGCGCCATCGGCTGTTGCGCCCAGGCCATCGCGCAGGAGCGCTTATTGCGCGATCCGCTTGAGCTTCGCCCGCTGCCCTTGTCAGGCATTCCCGGTTGGCATCCCGACAACGGCGAGGAGTCGTTCCATCTTTGCACGCCGTGCTATCAGCCCTTGCGCGAGGGCCGGGTCTATCCGGCGCCGTTGCGCTTGTCTTAAGGATGCTCTGGTTAATGCTTTGCTGGTGGCCTTCCGGACATCACCCCATCAAGTAAAATTCAAAGTGCTGGGGCCAGCGCTGTCTGTCCGCATGCCTTCGGTCCATCGTCTTGACAGACAGCCCGTCTGCCGGCGCCGGTGGCCCTGTGGCCTTCGAACAGACAGAGCGGGTGACACCGACGAAGCATTAATCAGCGCATCGTTAAGCGCTTATTCGTAATCGACGGCGGTAATGACGAAGCGCGTGCGGCCGCCGGGCAGTTCGGCTTCGAATTCGTCGTCCAGTTTCTTTTTCATCACCGCTTTGGCCAGTGGCGAATCGATGCTGATCCAACCGCGCCGCGCGTCGGTTTCGTCGGGGCCGACGATGCGGTAGCGCAGCATGTCGCCGCTCGCGGCGTTCTCCAGTTCGATCACGGCGCCGAAAAAAACCGTCTCGCGGTCGGCGGGCGCGCCTTGGGCCACTTTCAGCGAAGGGATACGCTTGCTGAGATAGCGCACGCGGCGGTCGATCTCGCCGAGCTGTTTCTTGCGATACGTGTATTCGGCGTTTTCCGAGCGGTCCCCTTCGGCCGCGGCCGCAGCCAGTGCCTTCACCACTTCCGGACGCAGGGCGTGCCAGAGGTGATCGAGCTCGCGCTTGAGTTGTTCGAACCCTTCGCGGGTGATGATTGCGGTGGAACGTGGGGCAGGGGGGCGCCAACGGCTCATGTCGATAGTTTGCTCAGTATTTGCGGCCCTTGTCCGGCGCCGCGCCGAAGATACCGCGAGCGGAGCGTCGGCGTGGCTACGTCCTGATGGGCGGCGAGGGAGACACCGTTGCACCTGAACGGGAAAGGCTTTCGGGCAGACGGTGAGATTGTAGCGACTGGACGCCGCAGCGAAATAAGTTGTTTGCGTGTGCAGGCGCCGCTATGGTTGCGCCTTTGGTGTTGGTGTAACCCGATGTCTTACCGTACTGCCGTTCGTTCCCTCCGTCTGGTTTCCCTGGTTGCCGCGCTGGTTCAGGTAGCAGGCTGTGCGTCGGGCAACGCCGCGACCAAGCCGCAGGCGTCGTCGTCCGTCACTACGCTGAACGCACTGTACGCACAGATCGACCAGGCCAGCCAGAGCTACGAAACCGCCCTGCAACAGACGCGCGCGGGCGATGAAGAGGAAGCGGGAAAGACGCTGGAAGGGGCGATCAACCAGCTCAAGGATGCCGCGGCGCATTGCGGTAACACGCCCGGGTGCGATCCGCAGCGCTTTTTCTCGGTCTACGACCATCTGCTTCGCTTGAAGGACGGCAGCTTCATCGGCGACCAGTTGCCGGGCGAAGACACCACCGAAGCCACCGTGGCGCCGTTGCCCGGGCAGGCCGGCGCGGCCAGCCTGCCCCAGGCGCAGCGCAGCGTGACGTTGCTGCGCGGACATCAGCTTTCTGACCTGATCGCCATGAACGGCCCAGTGAAGGCTGCGCTGGAGATGTGGCTGACGCAGTGGCGTTCCAACCTGATGGACGCCTACGTCAATTACCAATACCTGCGCCACGAAATGTGGCCGCAATACCAGCAGGAAGGGCTGCCGGAGGCCTTGCTGTTCGGCATTCTCGCCAAGGAATCGGGTGGCAAGGTGCACGCGGTGTCGCGCTCGGGCGCGGCCGGCCCGCTGCAGTTCATGTATGCCACCGGGCTACGCTTCGGGCTCAGTGACCAGGATGGCTTTGACACGCGCTTCGATCCGGCCGAATCGGCGCGCGCGAATGCCCAGTACATGGACGAGCAGCTGAAAGTTTTCAACGACAATCTCGAACTTACCCTTGCGGCCTACAACGGCGGCGAGGGACGCATGCGCCGGCTGGTGGGCGACGATACCTCGGTCAGCTTCTACGACCCGCGCATCTACGCCCAGCTGTCGCAGGAAACCCGCGACTACGTGCCGGAAGTGCTGGCGGCGGCATGGTTGTTCCTGCACCCGGACAGCTACAACCTGCGCTTCCCGCGTGTCGATGGCGAGCCCGGCAGCATCACTCTCAAACGCGCGGCGTCGATCTCCGAACTCACCGTATGCCTGGGCTCGGTCGGCGACATGTCCGAAGGCTGGTTCCGCACCTTGCGCAACCTCAATCCCCGGCTCGATCCGCAGCAGGAGCAGCCGGTAGGTGCGGTGCTGCAGGTGCCCAAGCTGCTGGAAAAAGCCTACGCGGTGCGTTGCGTGGATGGACCGTGGCCGATCCTGGCCAGCGACCTGCACAACGCCGTGGTACCGGTGTTTCCCGATCCTCCGCCCGCGGTGGCGGCGGACCCCATCGTTCATTACACCGTGCGCCGCGGCGATACGCTGGCCGGCATCTTGCGCAGGCACAGCGGTTGCTCCAGCAAGAACGAAGTGGCCCGCATGAACAATCTGAAGTTCGATCACGTGAGGGTAGGGCAGGTGCTCAAACTGCCGAGCTGCCGCTGAGTGCGCCAAAGGGCGAGGGATGAGTAGCGAGGGTTGCCTCGATAACGGGTCGCTGCCTAGTGCGCCCCGCCGGAATGCCTTCGTTATCGCCTATCCTTTCCAATGCCGGAGAGTGAAGGGCTACGGAAGCCCTCGCTACTCATCCTTCGTCCCTTGGTGATGCGTTGACGGGAGGCAATCTGCTTCGACGAGGGGCGCTGATTCAGGCCGCAGCGCCCGAACGCATCCACTGTGCGACGCTGTTGGGCTGTTCGCCGCCGGCGTCGCGCAGCTCGCGCAATACGCGCAGCAGCTGGCGGTGCTGCGGCTGTAGCGCGGTGTACGGCGAATCCTTGGTTTCGTGGTAGGCCACGGCCAGCCACAGGGCGATGCCGCGCAGCGCGACTTCCGGATTTTCCGACTGCGCGCGGCTATAACCGATGTCGGTGCCCTGGCCCCAGGCCGCATAACGCTGTTCCGGCGCCGTGCCGTACAAGTGCGGGAATTCGCATTTGGACGCCTGCCCGATTTCGCGCAGGGCCATCAGGCCAAGGCGGGAGCGCGTGCGTACCGGCAACGCGGAGACACTGCGCTCGATCTGCCGGAACTGCCGTTGCAGCTGACGGGCACGAGTCATCGCGATTAGGCGGGTGACGATCTGCATGGAACCCCTCACTGGACAAATGCCGCACGGTGCGGACTGACCATGGAGGATAGCCACGCACCGGCCGGCGATGCGCCGAAAACGTCACAAAATGACGACATGCGTCAACGTTCGGCGAATTGGGCGTATCGCCTCACGTAACTTGCATCGATTAAATGTGACGCAGTTCACCTAATCGCTCGCCAACCTTGATCGCCTGCTGCGGCGACAGTGCGTCCAGCTCGGCGCTGCCCTCGGGCAACAGCACGATTACGGTGGAGCCCATGTTGAAGCGCGCCATCTCGCTGAAGCGATCGAGCGAAATATTTTGTCCCGCAAACGACTTGCGCCGGACTGAGGAGGCATACGGCGGTATCACCAGCCCATCCCAGACGGTGGCGACCGACGACACCAGGATGGCCCCGACCATCACTACCGCGAACGGGCCATGCTCGCCCTCGAAGTGGCAGACCAGCCGCTCGTTGCGCGCGAACAACCGGGGAATCGCCTCGACCGCAAAAGGGGCCACGCTGAAGATTCGGCCCGGTATATGCACAGTCTCCCTCAGCTCGCCGCGCAAGGGCATATGCACGCGATGGTAGTCGCGCGGCGAGAGGTAGATGGTGACGAAGCGTCCGTGGCGGTAGGGGGCTACCGCGGCTTCGTCGCCAAGCAGCTCGGCGGCTGTGTATTGCTGTCCCTTGGCCTGGAAGATGCGGCCGTCGAGGATGGGGCCCGCCTGGCTGATGCGGCCATCTGCCGGCGCGAGCAGGGCGGTTGGGGCCGCATCAGCACGGCGGGCATCGGGGCGCAGTTTGCGCGTGAAAAATGCATTGAAGTGAGGGTAGGCAAGCGGATCCGGTTGTGCGGCTTCGGCCATGTTGACCTTGTAGCGGCGCACGATCTGGCTCACCAGAAAGTTCTTCCAGGGCGCGAAGGTCCAGCGCGTGGCCCAGTAAACCACGCGCGAAAGCGCCCGATGGGGAAGGATGTATTGCAGGAATACCTTGAAAGTCATCAGGCAAGTATAAGGAAAACGGAGCGATTCCAGGCGGGGGCTGGAAAGTTCTGTGGGAGGTTCTCATGCAACAACGTATGACGCCGGCCGCTGCCCTGGCCGCGCTCGACCAGGCCGGCAAGTCTGCGCTTGGCCTGTTCAAACACGGCTCGCTGGAGGTGGAAATCTTCCAGCCCTGCGGCATCGACACGCAGACACCGCATCGCCGCGATGAAGTGTGCGTGGTGATTTCCGGCAAAGGCTATTTCATTTGCGGGGACACGCGGCAGCCTTTCGGGCCCGGCGAAGTGCTGTTCGTGCCGGCCGGCCGCCCCCACCACTTCGAGGATTTCAGCAAGGATTTCAGCGCCTGGGTGATGTTTTACGGTCCCCAGGGAGGGGAGGCCGCGTAAGCGCGCCGGCACCGGAGGTGGATCTGCAGCCATGAACCCGCGTGGGGACAATGATGAGCAGTCGCTATACTTCACAGCCCCCAAGCCGGACCGTGCCCACGTGACTGCCGAACTCGCCTCGATCATCGATTTTATCCGTTACGGCGCCAGCCGCTTTTCCGCTGCCGGGCTGACTTTCGGGCATAGCCACGACAACCCGATCGATGAAGCCACCCACTTGGTGCTGGCCAGCCTGCATCTGCCGCCGGACATTCCGCCGGCCTACGGTGCCAGCAAGCTGACCGGCGAGGAGCGCGTGCGTGTGCTCAACCTGATCGAGCGGCGCATCAACGAGCGCCTGCCGGTGGCTTATCTGGTCGGGGAAACCTGGTTCGCCGGCATGAAGTTCAAAAGCGACCGCCGCGCCCTGGTGCCACGCTCGCCCATCGCCGAATTGATCGAGTCGGGCTTCACCCCATGGCTCGACGGCCGCCACGTGGAGCGTGCGTTGGACCTTTGCACCGGCTCAGGCTGCATCGGCATCGCCATGGCCGAATACCACCCGCACTGGCACGTGGACATCGTCGACATCAGCGACGACGCCCTGTCGCTGGCGCGCGAGAACGTGGCCTTTCAGCACGTGGGCGACCGCGTGGACGTGGTGCGTTCGGATCTTTTCGCGGACCTCAAGGGGCGCAAGTACGATCTGATCGTGTCCAACCCGCCCTATGTCACCGAGGACGAATACGCCGCGCTGCCCGGCGAATACAGCCATGAGCCCAAGCTCGGCCTGACCTCCGGTGAAGACGGACTGGACATCTGCCTGCGCATTCTCGACGAGGCATCCGCGCATCTCACCGCCGATGGCTTGCTGATCGTGGAAGTTGGCGAGAGCGAGCACGCGCTCAACGCGCTGCTGCCGGAAGTGCCTTTCGTGTGGATCGAGTTCAAGGTCGGGCCGATGGGTGTGTTCGCGCTCGAACGGCGCGAGTTGCTTGAACACGCCGAGGCGATCCGGGCCGCGGCGGCGGCGCGCCGTTCGCGCTGAGCCGGTTGTCGCTGCCGGCGGAGCCGACCACCGCAAGCTTGCATAGGCACGCGCTGCGCGAAGAAGATGCCCGGGCGGTGTTTCGCTATCGCCGCCTTGTCGCGCTCCCAAGGCCTGCGCCGGGAAGCGCATTTTCGGAAAAGTCTGCCGTTGCGCGGCGAGTGCGTCGACGGTGTCGTCGTCGCTCTGCTGGCGCGCGCGTGGTCTTCGAACGCCATGCACGCTTGAAAGGCTGCAGCGCCGGAGCGCACGGCGTGGCAAGATGCGGGGACGGCCGGGACATCGCACAGCTTATGGCACCCGGCTTAGGCGTATTGGCCATATCCCAACGCAATGGGTCTGATTCGTGTCCAGCAACTCCACCGGCAAGCTATTTACTGTCACCACCTTCGGCGAAAGCCACGGACCGGCCATTGGCTGCGTGATCGACGGCTGTCCGCCGGGGTTGCCGATCGCGGTGGAAGAATTTCGTACTGACCTGGATCGCCGCGCCACTGGACGCAGCCGGCATACGTCGCAGCGACGCGAAGCGGACGAGGTGGAAGTCCTTTCCGGCGTCTATCAAGGGTGCACCACCGGCACGCCGATCGCATTGCTGATCCGCAACACCGACCAGCGCAGCAAGGACTACGGCGACATCGCCGACACGTTCCGTCCCGGGCATGCCGACTACACCTATTGGCAAAAGTACGGCATCCGCGATCCGCGCGGCGGCGGGCGTTCGTCCGCGCGCGAGACCACCATGCGTGTCGCCGCGGCGGTGATCGCCAAGAAGTGGCTGGCCGAGCGCCATGGCGTGCGCGTTCGCGGTTATCTGGCGCAACTGGGCCAGGTCACGCCCGAAGGCTTCGATTGGGATGCGGTGGAGCAGAACCCGTTTTTCTGGCCGCATGCGCCGCAGGTTTCCGCGCTGGAGCAATACATGGATGCCTTGCGCAAATCCGGCGATTCGGTCGGCGCGCGCGTGAACGTGGACGCCGAAGGCGTGCCGCCGGGCTGGGGCGAGCCCATCTACGGCAAGCTGGACGGCGACCTCGCCGCGGCGCTGATGTCCATCAACGCGGTCAAGGGCGTGGAAATCGGCGATGGCTTCGATGCCGTCGCCCAGCGCGGCAGCCAGCATCGTGACGAAATGCATATGGACGGCTTTACGTCCAATCATGCCGGTGGCATCCTTGGCGGGATCAGTACGGGGCAGGTTGTACGTGCCTCGATCGCCCTCAAGCCCACTTCCAGCATCCTGATACCCGGCCATAGCGTGAACCTGGCCGGCGAACCGGTCGAGGTGGTAACCAAGGGGCGCCATGATCCCTGCGTCGGCATCCGCGCCACGCCCATCGCCGAGGCGATGGTGGCATTGGTGCTGATGGACCACGCGTTGCGCCATCGTGCGCAGTGCGCCGATGTGGGCGAGATAAAACCGCGCATTCCCTGATGGAACGGGGGCCGGCACTGCGCTGCGCCGCGGTCCGGCAGGCAGCAGATGTCCGAGGCAATGGTCGTCACGATGAGCAAGGCACACACCGTCTGGGTTTCGCGCCCGTTGTTTCCCGAGGTACTGGCCACGCTTGCCCAGTACGTGGAAGTGCGCGTGGAATCGAAGGAAAGCAAGCGCGCGCCGGAACAACTGCGCGCCAAGCTGGCCAGGGTTGACGGCGCCATCGTGGGCCTGGGCGATCGCATCGATGCCGGCGTGCTGGCCGGCAACCGCTGCTTGCGTGTCATCGCCAATCTTGGCGTTGGCTACAACAACCTCGATCTTCCCGCCCTCACCGCGGCGGGCATCCTTGCCACCAACACGCCGGACGTACTTACCCAGACCACGGCCGACTATGCCTGGGCCTTGCTATTGGCCGCCGCACGCCGTGTCAGCAGCGCCGAACGCTGGCTGAGGGCAGGCCGCTGGCGTGGCGGCATGCGCTTTGACGACTGGCTGGGCGTGGACGTCCACGGCAAGACGCTGGGCATCCTGGGCATGGGCCGCATCGGACAGGCGGTGGCACGCCGCGGTGCCGGTTTCGACATGAAGGTCATCTATCACAACCGCTCCCGGCTACCGGACGCCGTCGAGCGCGAATGCCGCGCAAGCTGGGTGGAAAAGCGCCAGTTGCTGGCGCGCGCGGACCATCTTGTGCTGGTGCTGCCTTACAGCGCGCATAGCCACCATGCGATCGGCGCTCCTGAACTGTTGCACATGAAACCTACCGCAGTGCTGGTAAACATCGCGCGCGGCGGCATCGTGGACGATGCGGCCCTGGCCGCCGCGTTGCGCGAAGGGCGGCTGGCCGCCGCGGGGCTGGACGTGTTCGAGGGAGAGCCGGCGGTGAATCCTGCCCTGCGCGAACTCGACCAAGTCGTACTCAGCCCGCATATCGCCAGCGCCAGCGCCGATACGCGCCGCGCGATGGCCCAACTGGCCGCCGACAATGTGCTGGCCGCGCTGGGCCACGGCCCCAACGCGGGACACCCGCCTTCATTACTGAATCCTGAAGCGCGCGGTGGGCGTGCCGCCGAAACGTGATATGCCTCACGCTGACGAAGCCCTGTCGTGTCGTTCGCGCGCCGCGCAGGCTAGATTCCAATTCCCTGACAAGTGACCTCCGATGAGCAAGAAGAGCAGCTACAAGGTAGCCATGGTGGGCGCGACCGGCGCCGTCGGCGAAACATTGCTGAGCATCCTGGCCGAACGTGAATTTCCCATCAGCGAGCTGGTGCCGCTGGCCAGCGAGCGTTCCGCCGGCGGTAAGGTGGAGTTCGGCGGCAAACAGGTCACCGTGCGCAACCTGGCCGATTACGACTTCTCCGGCGTGGACATCGCGTTCTTTTCCGCCGGCGGCTCGGTAAGCCGCGAGCACGCGCCGCGCGCGGCGCAGGCGGGCGCCGTAGTGATCGACAACACCTCGGAGTTCCGCTACCAGGACGATATCCCGCTGGTGGTAAGCGAGGTCAATCCGCATGCCATCGCGCAATACACCACGCGGGGCATCATCGCCAATCCCAACTGCTCCACCATGCAGATGCTGGTGGCGCTGGCGCCGATCCACCGCGCGGTGGGCATCGAGCGTATCAACGTGGCCACCTATCAGTCGGTGTCCGGCGCCGGCCGCTCGGGCATGGAGGAGCTGGGCAAGCAGACCGCCGCGCTGCTCAATTTCCAGGACGTGGAGCGCTCGAAGTTTCCCAAGCAGATCGCCTTCAACGTGATCCCGCACATCGACGACTTCCAAGACAACGGCTACACCAAGGAAGAAATGAAAATGGTGTGGGAGACGCGCAAGATCCTCGAAGACCCAGCCATCCAGGTGAACCCCACGGCGGTGCGCGTTCCGGTGTTCTACGGTCACGCCGAGGCCGTGCACATCGAGACGCGCGACAAAATCACCGCCGAACAGGCGCGCGCGCTGCTTGAAGATGCCCAGGGCGTGGTGGTGCAGGACGAGCGCAAGCCCGGCGGGTATCCAACCCCGGTGGGCGATGCCGCAGGCCAGGACCCGGTGTTCGTGGGCCGCCTGCGCGAGGACATCTCCCACGAACGCGGGCTGGACATGTGGATCGTGGCCGACAACATCCGCAAGGGCGCGGCGCTGAATGCCGTGCAGATCGCCGAATTGCTTATCGAGGACTATCTGTAATGCGCCATGTCGCGGCAGTGATCTTGGGGGGGCTGCTGATGTGCACGCAGGCCTTCGCTGGCCCCCAGGCTTCCGGCGCAGCCGTCGGGGACAAGTCCGTCACCGCCGCCCATGCGAAAGTGGCCAGCAGCCAGGCCGAGGTCGACCGGCTGCAACAGCATGTCGGCCAGCAGGAATCGGTCAGCCGGGACGCGGCCGCGCGCCTGCAACAGCAGGACCGTACCATTGCCCAATTGCGCGAGCAGCTGAAGGCCGCGCAAAAAACTTCGAAAAAGCCGGTGGACGGGCATTGACGCCCGTCACGTCTGGCAAAAAAATCGCTCTGGGACGGGCCTTGACCGGCTTTGGCTATTGTTGATTGACGTTTATCTAACTAAAGTGACGCCTTCTAAGAGAAAGTCGCTGCAAGCTGCGGTGATTTTTAGGTAAAGCGTCCGGGTCGTTCGGGGGAGCACGCGATGAATCGTTCGTTGAAGCTGTCGATACTGATGGCGCTTGCGCTAGGCAGTACTCAGGCGGCAGCGGTGGAGTTTGGCCAGGCCCACGTGAAATCGGCGTTGGGCGAGCCGCTGGTGGTCGAGATTCCGGTCACGCAGGCCAGCCCCGCGGAACTGCAGAGCCTGAGCGCCCAGCTGGCCTCGAACGAAGAATTTGCCAAGATCGGCGGTGAACGGCCGACCGTCCCGCTTACCTTTGCCGTGGCCGACGTCCACGGCCACAAAGTCATCCGCATTACCAGCAGCGTGTCGGTAGACGACCCCTACCTGGACCTGCTGGTGCAGGTCACCAGCAGCACCGGCAGCAGCGTGCGCGAATTCCCGATCCTGCTCGATCCGCCGGGCAAGGTGGAGCAGGCCGCCGCCAGCAGTGCACCCACGCGCCGCCGCGCACCGGCCGGCGAAGCGTCCGCGCCGTCAGGCACCGCCCCCAGCGCACCGCGCCATGCCGAGTCCGCCGCATCGCCGCATGTGGCGGTCAGAAACGGCCAGTACACCGTGCAGCGCGGTCAGACGCTGTCGCATGTCGCCGTAGAAACGGCGCCGGCGGGCGTGGACAAGGACCAGATGATGCTGGCGCTCAAGGCCGCCAACCCGGATGCCTTCTACCGCGACAACATCAATGCGCTGAAGGCCGGCGCGGTGTTGCGCGTGCCTTCCCACGACGATGCGGTAGCCATTGCGGCCGCCGAAGCCGCGGCCACCGTGCGCCAGCAAGACAGCGATTGGCGCAACGGCAGCGTGGGCGCGGCCCCGGTTGCCGTCGCCGCTGGCGGCACCCGTTCCAATGCCTCGGTCGCGCCGACCGCCAGCAGTCATGCCGACCGGCTTGCGCTGGTCCCGGCGGGCGGCGAAGGGCAGTCCGCCGGTGGCGCCAACGGCAAGGGCGCCGGCAGCGCTGCCATTCGCCAGGAATTGCAGCGCAGCCAGGAAACCCTGTCTTCGCTGGAACAGCAGAGCAACGAGCTGAAGTCGCGCCTGAAGGATCTGGAAGACCTCAATACCAAGAACCAGCGCCTGTTGTCGCTCAAGGACGACGAGATCGCCGATCTGCAGAAAAAGCTGGCCGAGGCTCGCAAGTCGGCCGGTCTGCCGCCCGCTGCTGCGGCGGCACCGGCTGCGGCACCCGCACCGGCCAAGCCAGTGCAACCGGTGGCAGCGGCGTCCACGCACGCGGCGCCCGCGCCAACCCCCGCCCCGGCTTCGCTGGCCAATGCCAATCCGCCCGCAAGCGCGCCTGGTGCGGCTGCCTCGGCGGCACATCCGGCCGTGGTGACCACGCCACTTGGCGGTGCGCACGCGGCTCCTAAGCCGGCGAGCCGGCCGTTGCATCGCGTTGCGCCGCCGGCCGTTGAAGAAGAGCCCTGGTACACCCAGCCGTGGGCGCTCGGCGCCGGCGGCCTGGTGGTCGTGCTGGCCGTGGTCGGGTTGTTGCTGCGCCGTGGCAAGTCCGGTGCGAAACCCGCCAAAGCTCCGCTTGCGCCGCCCAAGGGTTCGCTGGCCGACCGTTTCGGTACCGCCGACGAAGATCACCCGGGCGGCCCCGATCCGGACCAGGACGAATTGCTCGACCAGCTGGCCGAACAGCCCGATGACATCGGCCTGCACCTGGAGCTGGTGAGCCTGTACTACACCCGCCGTGACGTGGAGCACTTCGAAGCCGCGGCCGAAGCCATGCACGCCCACATCACCGATCCCGACCAGCCGGAATGGCAGGACGTGATGCACATGGGCGAGGATCTGGCTCCGGGCCATCCTTTGTTCGCCCACGGCACCGGATCGTCGTCGGCGCACGAGGAGCAGGCGCCGCTGCATCACTTCGACCTGGACAGCTACGGCGCCAAGCCGGATGCCGACGCCACGGTAGTCAGAAACGTGCCGCCGCAGCCGTCCAAGGTCAGCGAATATCACTTCGACTTCGACCTGACGCCGCATCATGCCGACGCGCTGTCCCAGCCGGCGCCAACGACCGCCAAGCCCGAGGTTGAGCAGGAGCCGGTATCGACCTGGCACTTCGACGAGCCGGCCGAAACGGAGCAGGCACCGCATGCCGATCACGTCGGTGCCGCCGATCATGTGGAGCACGCCGGCCACGAAGCGGAAGCGGATTTCGGCGAGCTGCACGACGATCCCATCGACACCAAGCTCGACCTGGCCCGCGCCTACCTCGACATGGGCGATCCCGATGGCGCCCGCGCGATGCTCGATGAGGTCATGCAGGAAGGCAGCCAGATGCAAAAAGACGTGGCGAGAACGTTGATGGCCAAGATCCATTGACCGTCGCTTGTCCCTGATCGTCGCGCATCGGGCCGGCCATGCCGGCCCGATGCTTTTGCGGCGATGGATGCCGCGCGGGCACGGGATTTTCGCCCTCAGCTGTTACCCTTGCCGTCTCCTGGTTTTCTAGACACTCATGCGTATTGCTCTGGGCATCGAATACGACGGCACCGATTTCCTCGGCTGGCAGCGGCTCAGCCACGGGGCGAGCGTGCAGGCCAGCGTGGAGAAGGCGCTGTCGTTCGTTGCCGCCGAGCCGATCGAGGTGACTTGCGCCGGCCGTACCGATGCGGGCGTGCACGGGCGCTGCCAGGTGGTGCATTTCGACACCGGCGTGGAACGCGACATGCGCGGCTGGGTGCTTGGCGCGTCTTCGAACCTGCCCGCCAGCATTGCAGTGCTCTGGGCGCAACCCATGCCGGAGGACTTCCATGCGCGCTTCTGCGCGCGCAGCCGCCGCTATCGCTACACCATCCTCAATCGCGTCATTCGGCCCGCGCTCGATGCGCGCTTTGTTTCGTGGGAGCGCCATCCGCTGGATGCGGCGCACATGCACGAAGCGGCGCAGGCCCTGGTCGGCGAGCACGATTTCAGCGCTTTTCGCGCAGTATCGTGCCAGGCCGCACACGCGCGGCGCCTGGTTAAAATGATCCAGGTGTGCCGCCAAGACGCGAATGTGATCATCGAGATCGAAGCCAATGCGTTTTTGCATCACATGGTGCGCAATATCGTCGGCTCGTTGTTGCCGGTGGGCCGCGGCGAACAGCCGAAAGAATGGATCGCGCAACTGCTTGCCGGGCGCAATCGGGAAGTGGCGGGCCCGACTGCCGGTGCATCGGGCCTGACGTTCATCGGTCCGCGTTACGAACGACATTGGGGTCTACCACAGGAGGTGAGCGAATGACCCGGATCAAATGCTGCGGCATGACCCGCGTGGAAGACGCACGGCTTGCCGCGCAACTGGGCACCGATGCGATCGGCGTGGTGATGACCTCGCGCAGCAAGCGCCGGGTGTCGCTTGAGCATGCCAGGAGCATCGTCGATGCCATGCCACCGTTCGTCACGACCGTGGCGTTGTGCATGGACGATGACGCCGATTTCGTGCGCGCGGTGATCGAAACGGTGCGGCCGGCGATGCTGCAATTCCACGGCATGGAAAGCGACCCGTGGTGCGCACAGTTCGGACAGCCATACCTGAAGGCCATTGCGATGGGCGAGGGCGCCGCCGCGCTGGCGCAGTTGCGCGCCTTTCCGCGCGCGGCGGGCTTGTTGCTCGATGGCCATGGACTGGGCGAGGCCGGGGGCACCGGCAAAACCTTTGACTGGTCATTGATGCCGCGCGATCTCACCCAGCCGCTGATTCTGGCCGGCGGCCTGACACCGGCAAACGTGCAGATGGCCATACGCACCGCCAACCCTTGGGCGGTGGATGTATCCAGCGGCATCGAGTCGGCGCCGGGTATCAAGGATCCGGTCAAGCTGCGCGATTTCATCGCGGCCGTGCGCGCGGTGTCTTAAGACGGGTCCAGTTCGTCGCGCAGCCAGCTTGCCAGTGCGTCGATGCGGCTGTCGCTGCGGCGCATGGGCGTGGCGAGAATCCATGAGGCCGAGGTCTGGCAGAAACCCCATGGAGCGAGCAGGCGGCCGGCACGCAGATCGTCCCGCACCAACTGCTCCGGTGCGATACCGATGCCCAGCCCAGCCACGGTCGCCTCCAGCAGGTAAAACAGACGCGTGAAACCCTGCCCCTGACGCAGCGACGTTGCCGGCACGCCATTGGCCTGCGCCCAGTCGGGCCATGCCTGCGGGCGCGAGGTGGTGTGCAGCAGCGCTTCGCCGCACAACACCGACGCGTCGCGGTCGAGCAGGCGCGCGAGCCCCGCGTAGCGGGGGCTGACCACCGGTCCGATCCGCTCCGGTGCCAGCACATGCACCTGCCATGCCGATGGCCACGGTGGCGTGGCCAGCGCCAACGCCGCATCCGGTTGGGCGTGTTGGGGGCTGAGCGGATCTTCTTCCGGCGAAAGATGCAGCCGAAGCGTGGGCAGGTCGCGTTCGAGCCGGTCCAGGCGCGGAATCACCCAGCGTGCGAGCAGGCTGCTAGCGCAGCCGAGTACGAATGGCGACGTATCGCTCTGGCGGCGCAGTTCCGACCAGCCATCGCGCAATTGCTCAAAGGCGTTGGTGACACGATCACGCAATTGCTCGCCGATCGCAGTGAGCGCAATGCCGCGGCCTTGGCGAACCAGCAGCGGCTGCTCAAGCGCCTCTTCCAACACGCGCAGCTGCCGGCTGATCGCGCCATGAGTGACGTTCAGCTCCGCCGCCGCGCGGCTGACGCTGCCAAGCCGCGCGGTGGCTTCAAAGGCCCGCAGGGCATTCAGCGAGGGCAGTTCGCGGTGCATCAACTTGTGATTTTTCCTGACATGTTGCGGCGATCATATCGCTTTTTCATCAGCGCGATTCGGGGTATTTTGGGCATCCGGTGGCTGAGTGCCGCCCCACGCATCCGTGAATTGCACAGGATTTCTGACAGATGCCCACTATCCAGGATTACCAGGCCTGGCCCGATGCCCAAGGGCGTTTTGGCAACTTTGGCGGCCAGTACGTCGCCGAGACCTTGATGGCACCGCTGGCCGAACTCACCGAGGCCTACCTGCGCCTGCGTGAAGATCCCGATTTCCTCGCCGAACTCGATCGCGACCTGACCCACTACGTCGGACGCCCCAGCCCGATCTACCACGCACAGGGCCTGTCCCGGCACGTCGGCGGCGCGCGCATCCTGCTCAAGCGCGAGGATCTCAATCACACCGGCGCGCACAAGATCAACAATACCGTCGGCCAGGCCCTGGTGGCCAAGCGGATGGGCAAGCCGCGCATCATCGCCGAAACCGGCGCCGGCCAGCACGGCGTGGCCAGCGCCACCGTGGCCGCGCGTTTCGGACTCCAGTGCGTGGTCTACATGGGTGCCGTCGACATCGAGCGGCAGAAGATCAACGTGTACCGCATGAAACTGCTCGGCGCGCAGGTCGTGCCGGTGACTTCGGGTTCGAAGACGCTCAAGGACGCCTTGAACGAGGCCATGCGCGACTGGGTCACCAACGTCGCCGATACGTTCTACATCATCGGCACCGTCGCCGGTCCGCATCCGTATCCGATGATGGTGCGCGACTTCAATGCGATCGTCGGGCGCGAGGCGCGCCAGCAGGTGTTGTCGCAATATGGCCGCCTGCCGGACGTGCTTACCGCATGCGTGGGCGGTGGCTCCAACGCCATCGGCCTGTTCCACGCGTTCCTCAATGATCGCGACGTGCGCATCGTGGGCGCGGAAGCGGCGGGCGAGGGTATCGCCACGGGGCATCATGCGGCGTCGCTGGCGGCCGGCCGTCCTGGCGTGCTGCATGGCAATCGCACCTACGTGCTGTGCGACGACGATGGCCAGATCACCGAAACGCATTCGGTTTCCGCCGGTCTGGATTATCCCGGCGTCGGCCCGGAGCACGCCTTCCTCAAGGACACCGGGCGCGCCCACTATGTGGGCGTGACGGACGATGAGGCGCTGGAAGCCTTCCATCTGCTGGCGCGCACGGAAGGCATTCTTGCTGCACTGGAATCCAGCCATGCCGTTGCGCAGGCGATGAAGCTCGCGCGCGAATTGCCCAAGGACGGCATCGTGCTGTGCAACCTTTCCGGCCGCGGCGACAAGGACGTGCACACGATCGCCGCGCGCGAAGGAGTGCAGGTATGAATCGCATCGATCGACGTTTCGCCGCGTTGAAGGCCGCTGGCCGCACCGGTTTGATTCCGTTCGTGACCGCGGGCGATCCGGCCCCGCAACATACCGTCACGCTGATGCATGCGTTGGTGGCCGCCGGCGCGGATGTGATCGAGCTGGGCGTCCCGTTCTCCGATCCCATGGCCGATGGCCCGGTGATCCAGCACGCAAGCGAGCGCGCCATTGCCAAGGGTGTAGGCCTCGCATCGGTGCTTGACTGGGTGGCGAGTTTTCGCGAACGCGACCCGGACACCCCGGTGGTGCTGATGGGGTATCTCAATCCTGTCGAAATTCATGGCTACCGGCGTTTCTCCGACGAAGCGGTTGCCGCGGGCGTCGATGGCGTGTTGCTGGTGGATTGCCCGCTCGAAGAAGCCGCGGTGCTCGAGCCGTTGCGTGCGGCTGGATTGCGGCAGATTTTGCTGGCCGCGCCGACCACCGCACCCGCGCGTATGGCGCAATTATGCAAAGCCGCCGAAGGTTTCCTGTACTATGTATCGTTCGCCGGCATCACCGGAGCCGGACGCTTGAGTACGCAGGACATCGCCGCACGCGTGGCCGATATCCGGTCTCATGCGAATGCGCCGGTGGCCGTGGGCTTCGGCGTGAAGGATGCGTCCAGCGCCAAGGCAATTGCCGGTTTCGCCGACGCCGTCGTCATCGGCAGTGCGCTTGTGGAGCGGCTGGATGGCGCGACGGCGGCACAGGATATTGCGGAGCGCGTCGAGCATTTCCTCGGCCCGATCCGCAAGGCGCTGGATACGCCATGAAGTTCCTCTGGAGGAGGGGGAACGGGGCATGGGGCTGAAGGGCATGGGATGAACGCCCGCAAGAGTGCGGCGATGGAACGTATTCACGGTGGAGCGGTCATACCGATGACCGATTCGCGCACGCCGACCTGATGAACAGGGGCTGGTGCCGTGCGAAGTCACCCCCATGAAGTTCTGGTGATCCTTGGGTCACCGGATTCAGACTGAGGTTTTTATGAATTGGCTGCAGAAAATCATGGCGCCGCGCGCGCGGACGCCGGGCTCCCCGGGTGGCAAGGGCAAAGTACCCGAGGGCGTATGGGAAAAGTGTGCAGGTTGCGGTGCCGTGCTGTATCGGCCCGAGCTGGAACGCAACTTGATGGTATGTCCCAAGTGCAGCCATCACCATGCCATTGGTGCGCGCGAGCGCCTGCTGGCGTTTCTTGACCAAGGCAGCACGCAGGAACATTGGGCCGGCATGGAGCCCAACGATCCGCTGAAATTCCGCGATTCGAAGAAATACCGCGACCGCATCGTCGCCGCGCAAAAATCCACCGGCGAGAAAGACGCGCTGATCGCGATGAGCGGCAAGCTCAAAGACCAGCCGTTGATGGCCGTGGCGTTCGAGTTCTCCTACATGGGCGGCTCGATGGGTTCGGTGGTCGGCGAAAAGTTCACGCGCGCGGCGGAGCGCGCACTGGCCGAGCGCAGTGCGCTGGTGTGCTTTTCCGCCACCGGCGGTGCGCGCATGCAGGAGGCATTGTTCTCGTTGATGCAGATGGCCAAGACCTCGGCGGCGCTGGCGCGCCTGCGCGAGGCGGGCGTGCCTTACATCAGCGTGTTGACGCATCCCACCACCGGCGGCGTTTCCGCCAGCCTCGGCATGCTGGGCGACATCAACGTGGGCGAACCCAAAGCGCTGATCGGCTTCGCCGGTCCGCGCGTCATCGAGCAGACGGTGCGCGAAACCTTGCCCGAAGGTTTCCAGCGTTCGGAATTCTTGCTCGACCACGGCGCCATCGATATGATCGTCGACCGACGCCAGATGCGCGACAAACTGGCGGACGTGCTGGGCATCCTGCGCAAAGTGCCGCGCGCGGCATAAGCCCGGCCACAGACAAACCCGCAAACGGTGCCGCCTTCGGGCGGCATCGTCGTTTTTGCCCGCGGATATCTTGCGTGCGACTGTTTCGCCATGCCGTAGACAAAAGCCGGCCGGCGACAAGATGCGCAACGCAGTTTTCCACAGCATGTGTGGACGCTTTGCGGAAAACCCTGTGGAAAACTGCCGCGCGGTACTTGGCGATCAAGCACTTGCCACGGCATGCTGAAATATTGCGCAGAACACGCGCGCAGTTTTCCACAGCGATTGTGGAAAGTATCCGGTAGAGCCTGTGGATAGGTGCGCTATCTCGTTGAAGACAAAGCGCGTGACGACAGCGTGGCCAATGATTGATCAGCGCACCGGGCGATCAGGCCAGGAGCTGTGGCGCGGCGTGCACGATCCACAGCGACAGCGCACCCAAACCGCTGCCAACCAGAATCGCGGCGAGCACGTCGCTGGGATAATGCAGGCCCAGGATCACGCGCGACGCGGCCACCAGCGTGGTGAAGGTCAACAACAGCGGCGCAAGCAACGGGTACCACGCCAGCGCGACGATGGTGAAGCCCACTGCCTGCAAGGTGTGCCCCGAAGGAAAACTGAATTCGTCCAGCGGCGGCACGTGCGCGATCACGCCCGGACAGGTGCGGAACGGACGCGGGCGGCGCGTCCAGCGCTTGAGGATGCGATACAGCAGCAGCGCCACCAGGCCGGTAGCTGCCATATGCGCCGCCGCTTCCAGCCCGCGCCGGCCATCGATCAGCGCCAGCGCCAGCATCAATGCGTACCAGAAAATGCCGTCGCCCAATCGGCTGATGGCCCCGAAGAACACCCCTACGGCGTGCCGCGCGCCCCAGCGATTGGCGGCAATGCACATGCGCCGGTCGAACGCATGGCGCGGAAGCACGGCTTGGTCAGGCAGGTGCGATGGTGACATGGCGCTCATGCACGTTCTCCTCGACCAGTTCGCGAAGCAGGGTTTCGAATTCACGGATGACCGCATCGGGCGACAGCCGCGCAACGCTCTCCTGGGCGGCATGTCCCATCTGGCGGATCAGGCCGATGTCGCGGGCCAGCGTCACCGCCGCGGCGGTGAAGGCTTGCGCGTCGCCCGAAGCGATGCGATAGCCGTTGACGCCGTCGTTCAAATGTTCGCGCGCCGCGCCTTCTGCATAGGCCACCACCGGCAGGCCGGCGGCGAGTGCTTCCAGGATCACGTTGCCGAAGGTTTCGCTCAGGCTGGGAAACGGAAACATGTCCGCGCTGGCGTAGTGCACGGCCAGCGCTTCATCGCGCTTCATGCCGGCGAAGATGAAATCCGGATTGGCCTCCTGCAGTGCCGCGCGGGCCGGACCATCGCCTACCCACACGTAGCGCGCCTTGGGCGCGTGCTGTTGAATGGCGCGGAAGGTATCCACCGCCAGTTCGAGATTCTTCTCCGGTGCGATGCGCCCGACGTACAGCACCACTGGCGTATCCGCTTGCGCACCCCAGCTTTCGCGCAGCATGGGATCGCGCCAGGACGAGTTGAACAATTTGGTGTCCACCGCGCGGCGCAGCAAGCGTGCGTGATCGACGCCCATGGCAGTCAATTCCTGCGCCAACGCATCGGTGGGAACCAGCGTCACGTTGGCGCGCGAGTGGAAGCGGCGCAGGTAGTTATGCACAACGGGCGTCAGGAAACCCACGCCGTAGTGATCGGCATACGTATCGAAGCGCGTGTGGAATCCGGTGGCGACGGGAATGCCCAAGCGCACCGCCGTTTTTACCGCCGAACGACCCAGCGGACCTTCAGTGGCCACATAGATGGCATCGGGGCGCCGCTGCATCCAGCGCTTGCGCAGCGTGCGTGGCGCAGGCAGACCAAAGCGCAGGCCCGGGTAGCGGGGCAGTGCCGCGCCGCGCGTCTGAAGCGCGTCGATACCCGGTTCGTCGACATGGCCGATGGCCTGGCGGGGACGGATGAGATCGATCTGGTGGCCCTTGGAGGCCAGACCGCTCGCCAGGCCGTGCACGGTCAGTGCCACACCGTTGATCTCTGGCGGATACGTCTCGCTGATGATGCCGATACGCATGGCGCATCCTCGTCTTGTACGGCCATAGCTTGCGGCGGGGGCGTTGCTGCCGCGTGGCGGGTACGTGACAACGTGGTTACGCGTGTGACGAAATGGTGCACGTCATGCCGGCACGTGAACATCACGCTGCCGATGGGCTAGATTGAACACCCCTTGACCAGGAGAGGCCGCCATGAAACGTCTGCTGCTCGCACTAGCGCTGGCAACCGCTGCAGGTTCCATCCTTGCCGCCTATGCCACCGGCTTGCCGGTCACCAAAGCCCCCGCCGGCGCGCAGGTTTACATCATTTCCCCGCAAAACGGCGCGACGGTGCCGCAAAGCTTCACTGTGCGCTTTGGCCTCAAGGGCATGGGCGTGGCGCCGGCCGGCGTGGTGCATGAGAACACCGGCCATCATCATCTGCTGATCGACGTGAAGGAACTGCCGCCGGCCGGTCAGCCAATTCCCAAGGACGAGCAGCACCTGCATTTCGGCGGCGGCCAGACCGAGACCATCGTGAAGCTTTCGCCCGGCACGCACACGCTGCAACTGGAGCTGGGCGACTCCAACCACATTCCGTTCGACCCGCCGATCGTCTCCAAAGTGGTCACGGTCCACGTGAAGTGAGGCTGGGCTCGGCTTGCTTGGCCGGGCCGGGTGAGGGTGGCGCGGCGAGATCGGCTAAAATGCGCAGTTCCGTATCGCGCCACCCGTGAACCCATGACCGTCCGCACCCGCTTCGCCCCCAGCCCCACCGGTTTTCTGCACATCGGCGGCGCCCGTACCGCGCTGTATTGCTGGCTGGAGGCCCGCCGTCGCGGGGGCCAATTCCTGCTGCGCATCGAGGACACCGACCGTGAGCGTTCCACCGACGAGGCGGTGCGGGCCATCCTGGATGCCATGCAGTGGCTGGATCTGAACGCCGACGAGGCACCGATCTACCAGACGCATCGCTTGGATCGCTACCGCCAGGTCGCCCAGGAGCTGCTGGCCGCCGGCAAGGCGTATTACGCCTACGAGACCAAGGAAGACATCGAGGCGATGCGCGAAGCGGCCATGGCGCGCGGCGAGAAGCCCCGCTACAACGGCTATTACCGCGATCGCAACGAGCCTTGTCGCGACGACCCCAACCGCGTGATCCGCTTCAAGAACCCGCTGGAAGGTTCGGTGGTGTTCGAGGACAAGGTGAAGGGCCGGGTCGAGTGGTCCAACAGCGAACTGGACGATCTGGTGATCTTCCGCTCCGACGGCTGGCCGACCTACAACTTCGCGGTGGTGGTCGATGACATCGACATGGGCATCACCGAGGTGATCCGCGGCGACGACCACGTCAACAACACGCCGCGCCAGATCAACATCTATCACGCACTCGGCGCAAAAGTGCCGGAGTTCGCGCACCTGCCGATGATCCTGGACAAGGAAGGCAAGAAGCTTTCCAAGCGCACCAACTCGGTCAGCGTGATGGAGTACCGCGAGAACGGCTTTCTGCCGCATGCGATCCTCAACTATCTGGTGCGATTGGGCTGGTCGCATGGCGACCAGGAAATTTTCTCGCGCGAGGAAATGATCGCGCTGTTCGATGTCGGCGACGTCAACAAAGCCGCTTCGCGATTCGATACCGAAAAGCTGCAGTGGCTCAACCAGCATTACCTCAAGACCGACGATCCGCAGGCACTGGCGCCGGAATTTGCCTGGCACCTGGCCCGCGCCGGCATCGACGCCAGTTCGGGCCCGGCACCCGCCGACGTCATCGTGGCGCTGCGTGACCGCGTGCATACGCTCAAGGAAATGGCTGAGCGCGCCAAGATCTGGTACGGCCCGATTACCGAATGGGACGACAAGGCCGTTGCCAAGCATTTGAAGAGCGAGAGCGCCGTGCAGGTACTGCAGGCCGTGCGCGAACTGCTCGCCGGCTGTGAATGGAAGCCCGAGCCGATCCATCAGGTGATCGAGCAGGTGGCGGCCAGGCTTGAGCTGGGCATGGGCAAGATTGCGCAGCCGCTGCGCGTGGCGATGACGGGCACGCAAGTGTCGCCATCGATCGATCACACCCTTTACCTCACTGGGCGCGAGGTGGCGCTCAAGCGCATCGACGATGCGATCGCCAAGGCGCAGGCTTGATCGGCACACGCCACTGCCGGAGCAGTGCCGTGCATCACTTTGCCACGCCGATCGCGGCTGTAGTCTAGGGCCTGTGGCGTACAGGCCCTGGAAGCGTCATTGACCGGTGCGGCGTCCCGCCAGCCAACGAGGCACGAATGGAAGAACTGCTAGCCAAGGCGATGAAAGGCGTCGATCCCGATTCTCCCGGCGCGTTCTTCCATATCTTCCTCAACCTGATGAACATGGTGCCGTGGGCGGCATTGTTCTGGTGGAATGTGGCCTTCGTGGCCGTGGGCGCGCTGCTTGGCTGGTGGCGTGGCCGCGTGATGGCAGGTATCGTCTGGGCGCTGGTACTGGGGCCGATCGGCTGGATTATCGTGTTGCTGGCCCCCAGATCGGCCAGGCCGCCGCCGCTGCCGCGCTGATATCGGAGCGGGGTGTATGATCGACATCGAGGTGAACCCGTTGAGCGAAAGTTCCTCCATCAAAGCGCATACCCATCATCATCACGAAGGTCCCAAGGAGTTCGTGGCCGCGGTGGAGCACGCTAGCGAAGAACGCGGCCTGCGCTTGACCCCGTTGCGCAAGGAAGTGCTGGAACTGATCGCAGCCGCCGGCAAGCCGGTGAAGGCTTACGATCTGCTCGACCATCTGCGCGAGCGCCACGGCAATGCCGCGCCGCCTACCGTTTATCGCGCGCTCGACTTCCTGCTTGAACACGGCTTCATCCACAAGCTGGAATCGATCAACGCGTTCGTGTCCTGCCATCATCCAGCCGAGGCCCATCAGGTACCGTTCCTGATCTGCGATGTCTGTTCCAGCGCGCAGGAAGTGTGCGATGAACGCGTCGCCGAGCTGATCGAGGCGCAGGCCAAGGCCTTCGGGTTCCGTCCGCAGGCGCAGACCCTGGAAGTGCATGGCGTCTGCAAGCAGTGCCGCAAGGCCTGAGCATGTATCCCAGCCGGCTTGGCGTGGGCCTGTTGCAGGCCGGCTTGCGTGTGGATCAATAGTGTTATATTGTATCAAAACCATGCCGGGCCCCACCGGCTAGCCAGTACGGTGTAGTCCCTCCATGGATTCCACGCCCACGCCGCCGCCCCATCGCTGGTGGAACCTCGCCGACCGGATCGGCGCGACCGCTTCGTTCCTGTGCGCGATCCACTGCGCGGCGTTGCCGTTCGTGCTGGCGATCCTGCCGCTGCTTGGCCTTAGCTTCCTCGCCGATCACGGCTTCGAGCGTGGCTTCGTGCTTTTCGCCAGTGCGCTGGCACTGTTTGCCCTGGTCAATGGTTACCGGCGCCATCATCGGTCGCTGCCGTTGCGGCTCGCCTTGCCGGGCCTGTGCCTGTTGGTGATGGGCGTCACCTTCGCCGAAAACTACTCCATCGTGCTGCACAGCGTGCTGGTGACGTGCGGCGGCCTGCTGGTGGCCAGTGCGCACTTCGTCAATTTGCGCTTCGATCGCTTGCATGGTCACGTTCACGGCGCGCATTGCGCTCACTGAACGCTTCGCGCGCCAGTGATTGTGTAACGGGCGCGCCGCTTCCTAGCATGACTGAATGAATCACGCGCACAGCCACGCCTGCGGGCATCCCAACCATGATCACGGCCATGCTCGCGCCGACCATGCGCACCGTCGCGGGCGCAAGCTGCTGGTCGCCTTTGCGCTGACCGCCAGCATGATGGTTGCCGAAGTGGGGGGCGGCCTATGGTCCGGTTCGCTGGCGCTGCTGGCCGATGCCGGCCACATGCTGGTGGATGCGCTGGCCTTGCTGCTCGCGCTGCTGGCCGCACGAATGGCGCTGCGTCCGGCCGATGCGCGCCGCACCTACGGTTATGGCCGGATGGAAGTGCTGGCCGGTTTCGTCAATGCGCTGACGCAGTTCGTGCTGGTGGGATTTATCGCCTACGAAGCCATTGAGCGGCTGTTCAAGCCGGTGGCGATTCTTTCCGGCGTGATGCTTGGCGTCGCGCTGGTGGGGCTGGTGGTGAATGTGATCGTGCTGCGCAGCCTGCATGGCCATGCCCACGACGACGTGAACCTTGGTGCCGCGAGCCTGCATGTGCTGGGCGACCTGATGGGTTCGGTGGGTGCCGTGCTTGCCGCACTGGCGGTGCGCGCGATGGGCTGGAACTGGGCCGACCCGGTGTTGTCGCTGCTGGTGTCGCTGCTCATCCTCCACAGTGCGTGGCAGTTGCTGCGCCGTTCGACGCATATTTTGCTGGAGGGCGTACCCGAAGGCATGGACACGCGCGAAGTGGAAAGCGTCTTGCGCGGTGCCGATGCATCGATTCGCGACGTGCATCATCTGCACGTATGGCAGCTGGCATCGGGCTCGCGCATGGCCACGCTGCATCTGGAGTTGCACGACGCGGGCGACGGCGCGCGCGTGCTGGCGGCGGTCAATCGCACCCTGCTGGAACGTTTCGGCATCCGCCACGCCACCGTACAGATCGATCCGGGCGACTGCCCTGACGAGGACCCCGGCTGCGGTGCCAAGCATCGCCATTGACCGGCCCCGGCGCTTGCGCTTTGGCTTGCCGCTGCTAGGATGATTAGCCGACCACAGCAGTACGAATCAAGGAGTTTCCTTATGGGTAAGGGCGATCGCAAAACCCGCCGCGGCAAGACCTACCGTGGCAGCTACGGCAACACTCGCGCGCACACCGCGCAGCCGGCCGTAGTCGCCGCCAAGCAGACGGTCACCAAGCCGGCAGCGGTCAAGAAGGCCGCTCCGAAGAAGAAATCGGCCTGAGCACGCGCCGCTAGCCGACCCCAAGCCCCCGCCTGCCGGGGGCTTTCCATTTTGGGGCATTCTCAAGGGGCCGCGACCGCCACCCCACCCAGCCAAACCTGGCGCACCAGCGACCCGCCGATCCAATAGCAAAGCTCGGACGGCTGGCGGGCATGCCAGGCGACCAGATCCGCGCGCTTGCCCACCGCCAGCGTGCCCCGGTCCGACAGGCCCAGCGCGCGGGCTGCGTTGACGGTGATGCCGCGCAGCGCTTCTTCGGGTGTGAGCCGGAACAGCGTGCAGGCCATGTTGGCCGCCAGTCGCAGCGACAGCAGTGGGGACGTGCCCGGGTTGCAGTCGGTGGCGATGGCCATGGCTACGCCGTGAGCGCGCAGCGCCGCTACCGGCGGCAGCTTGGTTTCGCGCAAGGCGTAGAACGCCCCGGGCAGCAGCACCGCCACGGTGCCCGCGCGCGCCATGGCCTGCAGCCCTGAATCGCTGAGGTACTCCAGGTGATCGGCGGAAAGGCCTTCGAACTCGGCGACCAGCGCGGCACCGTCCAGGTCCGACAACTGCTCGGCATGCAGTTTCACCGGCAAGCCGAGCAGCCGGGCGTGTTCGAATACCCGTTGCGTTTCGGCGCGGCTGAAGCCGATGCCTTCGCAGAAGGCGTCCACCGCATCGACCAAGCCTTCGCTGGCGAGCACGGGCAGCAGTTCGTTGCAGACCAGGTCGAGGTAGTCCTCGCGCCGGTCCTTGTATTCGGGCGGCAGCGCGTGCAGGCCCAGGAAACTGGTCTGCACATGCATCCCCAGCGCCGCGCCCAGGCGCCGCGCCACGCGCAGCATGCGGCGCTCCGCATCCAGTTCCAGCCCATAGCCGGATTTGATCTCCAGCGTGGTTACGCCGTCCGCCAGCAGCGCGCGGGCGCGGGGCAGGGATTGCTCGAACAACTGGTCTTCGCTCGCCGCGCGCGTGGCGCGCACGGTGGACACGATGCCGCCGCCGGCGCGGGCGATTTCCTCGTAGCTGGCGCCGTTGAGCCGCAGGTCGAACTCCTGCGCGCGGTTGCCGCCGAAGACGAGGTGCGTGTGACAGTCGATCAGGCCCGGGGTGACCAACGCGCCGTCCAGATCGTGCACTTCCAGTGCGCTTGCGGCCGCGCCGGGCGGCAGGTCGTGCATGGCGCCCAGCCAGACAATGTGCCCATCCTGGCAGGCAATGGCCGCATCCGTGAGCAGACCGTGGCTGGCTTCGCCGACGAAGGTGGCCAGCGAGGCGTTGGTCAGCAGCAAATCCCAGCTCATCGTTTGGAATCTTCCAGCGAAGCCTCGGTGGGCTCGGCCGGATCGGTGTAGGCGCTGCTCGCGCCCAGGTCTTCTACTTCATCGCCGTCATCGGGCTGGTTTTCCGCTTCGGGCTGCTGGGCATGCTGGCGTTCGAAATCCTCCATCATGCGCTCGGCGAAATCCTTGTACACCGGCGTGGGGCAGAAGATGGAGGCCGCGGCACGCGCCAGCAGGCAGGCGGCCATGATCGGAATCACCATATCCTGGTTGTTGGTCAGTTCCATGGCGATCACCGCCGAGGTCAACGGTGCGCCGGTGACGCCGGACAGATACGCGCTCATGCCCAGCAGCACCACCGCCGCTTCCGGCACGTTTGGCAGGAAATGGGCGATGTTGTGGCCGATGCCGGCACCCACCGCCAGCGCGGGCGAAAAAATACCGCCGGGAATGCCTGCCCAATACGACACGACATTGGCCAGCAGCTTGTAGACGGTGAAGGCGTGGCCGGCGGTTTCGGGGGCTTCCTGCACGAATGCGCGCGCCTGCGCATAGCCGGTGCCATAGACGGCGTTATGGGACAGTACGCCCAGTATCGCCAGCGACAACCCGCAGCCGACCGCGAACAACACCGGGAAACGCTCGCGCAGGCGGCCGATCGCGGCCAGCGGCCCGCGTCGGCTGAGCAGGATCAGGCGCGCGAACAGTCCGCCGAGCAGGCCGCCGAACATGCCGCATTCCAGCACCGCCAGCCACGCATGCCCCAGCGGAAGACTAGCCTGCACGGTCCCGAAGTAGGCGTAATTGCCATTGATGCCCAGCGACACCACGCCGCCCACGATCACCGCCGTCAGCAGCAGGCCGCTGAAGCGATGTTCGAAGGTGCCGGCCAGTTCTTCGATCGCGAACACCACGCCGGCCAGGGGCGTGTTGAAGGCCGCGGCGATGCCTGCGGCGCCGCCGGCAAGGATGAAGCGCGAAAGGGCGGTGGCGTCGGTGAAGCCAAAGCGCCGTCCCAGCGAATAGAACAGGCCCGCGCCTACGTGCACGGTAGGCCCTTCGCGGCCGATCGAGGCACCGACCATCAACGCGATGATCGTCAGCACCATCTTGCTGACCGCGATCGGCAAGGCCAGCATGCGCGAGCGAAACCCCTGGCCCTCGATATGGATGGACGCGATGACCTGCGGAATGCCGCTGCCGCGCGCCGCCCGCAGCCGGCCCTCGGTCAGCCAGCACAGCAGGCCGAACACCACCGGAGTCATGATCAGCGGAATCCAGATGCCGTGGGCGATGATCTTCTGGAACAAGGCGAATGCCCAGTCGCTGGCCCTGGCAAACACGATGGCCGCCAGCGCCACCAGCACCGCGCCGCTCCATAGCGCTATGCGCCGTTTCCACAAGTAGGGGGCGAAGAACTCGTGACCCAGCACGGCGCGAAGCCGGGGGTTGGAGGCTTTGGGCGAGGGCGTAGGGGATTGTGACATCCGCGCATTATGGCAGGCCACTCGCGCCTGCGTCAGCGTGGGGGCCTCAGCCAGCGCGTTTCGTAGAGATCGAAGCGGCGATCCTTGAGATTTTGCACCGCCCCGGCGTTGCGCGCCCGGGCCAGGCTCTCCAGGCGCAGGTCCGCGAACAGTACCGTTTCGATGTTCGGGGTGGAGTCGGCGGCAATGCCGTCGCGCGCGAAGGGAAAATCGCTGGGCGTAAGGATGCAGCTTTGCCCGTATTGGATGTCGAAATTGTTGACGCCCGGCAGATTGCCCACGTTGCCGGAAAGCACGACATAGCACTGGTTTTCGATCGCGCGCGCCTGCGAGCAATAGCGCACGCGCAGATAGCCTTCGCGCACGTCGGTGCAGAACGGCACGAACAGGATCAGCGCACCCTGGTCCACCAGGTGCTTGGCGACTTCGGGAAACTCCGAGTCGTAGCAGATCATTACGCCGATCGGACCGCAATCGGTGTGGATGGTCGCCGCGGTGTCGCCACCGGTGACGTTCCACACGTTCTTCTCGCTGGGCGTAGGGTGGAGCTTTTCGCGTTCGTGAATGGAACCATCGCGCAGGCACACGTAGCAGACGTTATGGATGTCGCCGTTCTCCTGTTCGGTGGGATGCGAGCCGGCGATGATGTTGATGTTGTAGTTCATCGCCAGGCGGCTGAACAGCTCCTTCACCTGCGGCGTGTAATGACTGAGCTTGCGGATGGTCTCGACCGGCGAAAGCTCTTCGTTCTCGATCGACAGCAACTGCAGCGTGATCAGCTCGGGGAAGGTCACGAAGTCGGCGTTGTAGTCGGCCGCGATATCGGTGAAATACTCCACGTGCGTGGCGAATTCGTCGAATGAGGCGATGCGCCGCTGCAGGTACTGCACCGTTGCCACGCGCACCGAATCGGGGAGGTTGCGGGTGGATTTCACCGCCGGGATATCGGGCTGGTCGAGCAGCGCGGGATTGCGCCAGACCAGGTGCGCGGCATAGCCCAGCGACTCGTAATCGGTCGGCACGTACGCGCGCAGCAGGCCGATGATTTCGAAATCGTTGGCGAGCTGGAAGCTCAAGGTGGGATCGCGGCGGCGTCCTTCGACCACCGCCTGTACGTATGCTTCGGCGCTGCCATAGCGCTGGATGTTGCGCGACAGGCCCGGAATGCGCCCGCCGAAAGTGATGCCGCGCAGTTTGAGGTCGGTGCAAAGACGCTTGCGCGCCTGGTACAGACGCTGGCCGATGCGCATGCCGCGATAATCCGGATGCACCACCACTTCCATGCCGTACAGCCAGTTGCCATCCGGATTGTGGCGCGAGGCCATGCCGCCGCCGGTGATCTGCGTCCAGGTGTGCGGCTTGAGCGCCAGCGCCTCGTCGATACGGAAGGTGGCGCAGTAGCCGACGAGGTTGCCTTCGTACTCCACCACAAACTGGCCTTCGGGAAAATGCGTCTGTTGGGAACGCAGCATTTCGGCCGAATGGCCCCATTCGGGGGTGTAGATGCGGGCGGTGAGATCGACCAGGGCGGGCACATCGCCCAATACCGCTTGGCGCAAGGCCAGCTTCGGCGCGTTTTCGTTCTTCTTGGCCATTCCCCATCCTTCCTTAAGGAAAGTGAAGAGGATGCGAGTGCGCAGGTTACACTTCGCAAGTCCTACGGAGATCGTTCATGAGCGATATGGCTGCGGTTCACGCTTTTCAAGCACGGCAACTCTGGCACGACAGCGGCTGGCGTGTCGACGCCGCTTTCGCCGTCGACCAGCATGGGCGGATCGCGCAGGGTCAGGGCAGTACGCCGCATTACCTGGACGGCTGGGTGCTGCCTGGCATGCCCAATCTCCATTCGCATGCGTTCCAGCGCGCCATGGCAGGCTTGGCCGAGCGGCGCGGCCCCAGCGACGACTCGTTCTGGACCTGGCGCGAAACCATGTATGCCTTCGCCGCGCGCATCGATCCGGAAACGCTGCAGGCGATCGCCGCCCAGCTTTATGTGGAAATGCTCAAGGCCGGCTATACGCAGGTGTGCGAATTCCACTATCTCCATCACCAGCCCGACGGCACGCCCTACGCACAAGCGGAGGCGATGTCGCTGGCGCTGATCGAGGCCGCGCGCGAGGCGGGCATTGCGCTGACCCTGCTGCCGGTGTTGTACATGAGCGGCGGTTTCGACGGGCGTTCGCTGTCGCCGCGGCAGCGCCGTTTCGGCCATGATCTTGAGCATTATCTGCAACTGCTCGCCACGCTGCGCACGCTGGAGCGCGACGGCCTGCGCATCGGCGTGGCGTTGCATTCCCTGCGTGCGATTCCCGAACACAGCTGGCGCAGCGTCATGGAAAGCGAAGCGCTCAAGACCGGCCCCGTCCACATCCATATTGCCGAGCAGATCGGCGAAGTGCAGGACTGCATCGCCACGCGCGGCGCCCGTCCGGTGGAGTGGCTGTTCCAGCACGCCGCGGTCGACAAACGCTGGTGCCTGGTCCACGCCACGCATCTTACCGAAGCGGAAACCGCGCAGCTTGCGCACAGCGGCGCGATCGCCGGATTGTGTCCTACGACAGAAGCCAATCTCGGTGACGGCTTGTTTCCGCTCGCACGCTATCTTGACGCGAACGGCATCATCGGCATCGGTTCGGATTCGCATATCTCCATTTCGCCGGTGGAGGAGCTGCGCTGGCTCGAATACGGCCAGCGCCTGCAGACGCGTCACCGCAACGTGGCCGCACGGCATGCCGGCGACAGCGTTGGCGAAACCTTGTGGCGCGCGGCGCTGCGCGGCGGTACACAGGCCGCCGGCATGGCGATCGGCGCGCTGGAAGAGGGCAGGCGCGCGGACCTGATCGTGCTCGATCGCGATGCGCCGCTTATGGCCGCGCGCGACAATCGCTCGGCGATGGACAGTTTCCTGTTCGCAGGCAATGTGCCGCTGGTACGTCACGTGATGACGGGCGGCCGCTGGGTGGTGCGCGATTTCAAGCATCACGACGAAACGCGCATCGCCGCACGTTACCGCCTGGCGATGGAGCGCCTGACCAGCGCATGATCCGCGGGTACGCCACGGCATGCGTGCGCGCAGCGGCAGCGTTGTCCAGCAGGTTTGCAGCCGGAGCCGTTCATCGCGAGGTCGCTGCCCGCCACCTCACATGATGGCCTCCGGCTGCAAGCCTGCTGGACATCGCCGCGTTGCGCATCATGGCGATAGGGACATAGAAAACGGATAAAAGATCCGTGGGCCGGCGTAGAAAATGCGTAATTTCGGTTGGCCTGGCTATTGTATAAACGCCGGTTGAACGTCGCTGTCGCCGATGCCGCGTGCGTTCGATGTTGCAAAGCCGCTGCCACGCAGCGCTTTCACTTGCCTGACGGTGGGGCTGAACCATCGGCATCAGTTCAGGTTTGCCGCGTCATCGCGTGGCGTCGAGGGCGCGTTTTCCGGCGTGAGTTTCCACTCACGAGGAGAAACACCATGCGCCGTTATCTTTCTGTCTTCCTGATCGCTCTGGCCGTGCTGGGCGGCACCTTGGCGCAGACAGGTTGCGTTGTTGTCGCGCCGCGTCCGGCCCGCGTTTGGGTGCCCGGTTACTGGGGTGCGGGCCATGTCTGGGTGGGCGGTTACTGGCGTTATCGTTGAGCGGGCCACGATGCGATCGCGGGGCGGTTTGTTGCAGCCGCCCCGCGTTATGCCCATGCATGCATGAAATCCGGCATCGATGAACGTGTGTCGTTTCGGTGGCACCTGCAAACGGCTCGGTTCGCGCAGGTGAAAGCCATCGAAGGGGGCAACGTCGGCTGACCCGCATGGGGCGAGGCCACATGGGGCGGGTGAAGGCGTGATGGCCCTGCGGGCGTCGGCCAGGCACGCGATCGCCGCGCATGCCCATTGATATGCAGCGACTATCGAGCCGTACGTGCCGAATGATCGATCGGCCGCGTGCGGCCGATTATGCTTGCAGCATGCATCCTCGATTCCACATGCAATGAGCACGAGCCTACTCAACCAGGTGCCGTCCAAACCGGTCGCCTGGGCCGACGATGACCTGATCCGGCATGGTACCTTGGCGTTCCGGCGCACCAATCTGGCGTTGTTCGCCGCCGGTTTTGCCACGTTCGGGCTGTTGTATTGCGTGCAGCCGCTGATGCCGCAATTTAGCCAGCAATATGGTATCGGCGCCGCGAGCAGCGCCTTGTCGCTGTCGCTGACGACGGGTGTGCTGGCTTTCGCCATGTTGTTCGCCGGCGGTATCTCCGACGCGCTGGGTCGCAAATCGGTGATGGTGGCGTCCTTGCTTTCCTCCGCCGTGCTGGTGTTGCTGAGCGCGATGATGCCCAGCTGGGGCGCGCTTTTGTGGGTCCGTACCTTGCTCGGCGTGACACTGAGCGGCCTGCCGGCGGTGGCGATGACGTACCTCACCGAGGAAATGCACCCCGAATCGATCGGCCTGGGCATGGGCCTGTACATCAGCGGCAGCGCCGTGGGTGGTATGTGCGGGCGCCTGATTGCCGGCGTCGTGGCCGATTATTTCGGTTGGCGCGCAGGCATTGGCGTGGTAGGCATGGTCGGGTTGATCTCAGGCTCGATCTTCTGGCGCGCGCTGCCGCCTTCGCGGCACTTTCGCGTGAGCGCGTTTGCATGGCGCAGCTTGCTCAAGCGTTTCGCCGGCATGTTTGGCGATGCCGCCCTGCCATGGCTGTTCGCCGAAGGGTTTCTGCTGCTTGGCGCGTTCGTGACGGTCTACAACTATCTTGGCTATCGTTTGCAGGCGCCCCCGTACCATTTGAGCCAGGCGGTGGTCGGTCTGGTTTTCAGCATCTACTTGGTCGGCACCTTCAGCTCCGCATGGATGGGCCATCTGGCGGGCAAGCTGGGACGCCGCAAGGTATTGTGGACCGCGTTCGTGTTGATGCTGCTGGGCGTCGGCTGCACGATGATGGACTCGCTGTGGTTGATCGGGCTGGGCATTACCGCCGTCACCTTCGGCTTTTTCGGCGGACACTCCATCGTCAGCAGTTGGGTGGGACGGCGCGGCGGGGCTGCCAAGGCGCAGGCTTCGTCGATGTATCTGTTCAGCTACTACATGGGGTCGAGCGTGGCCGGCGCCAGCGGCGGCCTGTTCTATGCCGAGCACGGCTGGACCGGGGTGGCGCTGTTCGCGGGCGCGCTGGTGCTGGGCGGGTTGCTGATCGCGCTGCGCCTTTATCGCGTAACGCCGTTGCCGCAGCTGGTTACGCCGCCGACACCGATGAGCAAGGGTGCCATGCCATGAACATCGACAGCATCGATCATTTCGTGCTCACCGTTGCCGATATCGAGGCAACGTGCGACTTCTATGCGCGCACGTTGGGCATGAACGTGATCAGTTTCGGCGAAGGGCGCAAGGCACTGGCGTTCGGTGCACAAAAAATCAACCTGCATCGGCACCATCACGAATTCGAGCCGAAGGCGCGGCAACCCGCGCCCGGATCAGGCGATTTCTGCCTGATCACGTCCGTGCCGCTGGACGAAGTCGTTGCGCACCTGCAGCGATGCGGCGTTGCGATCGAGGAAGGTCCGGTATCGCGCACGGGGGCACGCGGGCCGATCCGTTCGGTGTATGTCCGCGATCCTGACGGCAATCTCATCGAAGTGAGCAATTACGCGTCCTGATGCGTGTGCGCCAGCAACAGCTGGACGAAGCGCGGCACCAGCGGCGAGCGTTCGTCCTGGCGGTAAACCACGTGGATTTCCGACATGCTTTCCGCATCGGCCAGCGGCACATAGCTGACACCTTCCACGCCGCTGTGACGGCACGACGCAGGCAGGATCGACACGCCAAACCCGGCGGCGACCAGGCCGATGATGGTGGATGCCTCGCGTGCCTCCTGCGCGATGCGTGGCGTGAAGCCGGCGTTGCGGCATAACTTGAACACGCGCTCGTACACCCCCGCTCCCGCGCTGCGTGCAAACACCACGAAGGGGTCCTGCGCCAGCGCCGCCGTCGAAAGCTCGCCGCGCGCGTCAATGCGCTGGAGCACCGGGTGATCCGAGCGAAGCACGACCACCAGCGGATCGCGGAACAAGCGCTTGGATACAAGCGAGTCGGGTAGCGCATCCGGGCGCAGGATACCCACTTGCAGACGCCGGTCGAGCAGGGCGTCGATCTGCTGCAGCGAGTTCAACTCTTGCAGTTGCAGATGCACGGCTGGAAAACGTTGCCGAAACTCGAAGATGGCGCGGGGGATCTCCTGCGACAACGGAATGGTGCGGGTGAACCCGATCTGCAACTCGCCAAGCTCGCCCCGTTGCGCGCGCTTGGCCATGTCGATGGCGCGGTCCACGTGCGCCAGGATGTCGCGCGCCTGGTCAAGGAACAGGCGTCCTGGCTCGGTCAGGGCTACCCGTCGATTGGTGCGCGTGAGCAGGCGTGCGCCCACGGTGTCTTCCAATTGCCGGATCTGCTGGCTGAGCGGCGGTTGCGACATGCCCAAGCGTTCGGCCGCCTTGCCGAAATGCAAGGTATCGGCCACGGCGACGAAGTAGCGCAGATGGCGCAGTTCGATATTCATGCCGCTACTTTCGCGGCATGGCCGTCCAGACTCAAGGGGGAAGCGGCCGGCTTGTGCGGCCAAGCCGGCCGATTGCGTCACTGCACGGGCTGAGCCGCAGGTTTGAGCATGCTCTGGACATCGCTGAGCCGGCCATCGCAAAAGCGTGGCGGTATGCTAAGCAGTTGCGCCATCAACGGATAGACGTCCACGTTCGAAAAACTGTGGAAATGCACGCCGCTTTGGAAGGCCGGGCCATGGGCGACAAAGATTGCCTGCATGGTCGGATCGGCGTTGTCGTAGCCGTGATCGCCCTGGTGTGCGGGGCCCTTCCACTTGGCGACCTCTTTGGCGGTGGAGATGCGCCAGCCCACGTCCGCCAGGCATACCAGTTGCGGTACACGCGCGTTGTTGCCGTAGTTCAGACGCTTGGGAATGCGCGTCTTGTCCCAGCAATGCATGTGCTGCTGCGGCTGTTCCAGCTGTTGTTCGATTGCATTGAAGTCGTGCTTGGGCTTGGGATTGAAACCGGCCAGCACGCCGAGCGTGACCGTGTTCACGTCCTTCATCGAAATCAATTTGTCGATGAAAATGGTGTTCTGGGGCGGCGCGCTGGCCATGCCGTGATCGGCGACCACGATGATGTTCATGCGGTCGTACAGGCCGCGCTGTTTCAGGCCCTCGACCAGGCGTGCCATCGCCGCGTCGGTGTCCTTAAGAGCCTGGTTGAGCTGCGGCGAATCGGGGCCGTGCTCGTGGCCGGCGTTGTCCACGTCGTTGAAATAAAGCGTGACGAAACCGGGGCGCTGATCGGGTGGAAGATCCAGCCAGGCCAATACCTGGTCGACGCGCTGGTCGGCGGTCACCTTTTTGTCGAATGGCTTCCAGTAGTCGGGATGGCGTCCCTGGATCGGCGCTTCGGAGCCGGGCCAGAACATGGTCGCCGTGCGGATGCCGTGGTCGTCTGCCGTTTCCCAGATGGGCGTGGCCTGATCCCACCAGAATTCGTTGCTTACCGCCTTGCGATCATTGAGCGTGAAGCGGCCCAGCTCAGGGTCGGTCATGGTGTTGTTGACAATGCCGTGATGATCGGGAACCAGACCGGTAACGATGGTGTAGTGGTTGGGAAAGGTCAGCGACGGAAAGGACGGTTGCATCGAGGCGCGCACACCCGATGCGGCAAGCGCCTGCAGGGTAGGGCTGAACCCGCGGTCCAGGTAGTCGGCGCGGTAGGCGTCGATGGAAATCAGCAGCAACGGTGCCGGCGCGGTGCCCGGCTGCGCGGCGGCTGCCGCGGAAGGCGCCGGCGTGGTGGGGTGCGATGCGCAGCCAGCGCCGGCAACGAGCAACGAGCAGGTCAGAACCCGGTACAACCAATTCATAGAAAACGATCCGTGGAGAGCAATGGACGACCCCCCATGATGGCGCACTTGTATGACTAAAACAGCTCTCCAGCGGAAAACGGATGGTTACGTCCGCGCAAGTTCTTGTGGCAAGACGTGTCCTTGCATGCGCGGTCAACGCCTGCCGCTGAGCCAGTCCGCGGCGCCGCGCCCCGCGCGATAGCCGCTGGCAAAGCAGGCGGTAAGCAGATAACCGCCAGTGGGGGCTTCCCAGTCCAGCATTTCTCCCGCGCAGAACACGCCGGGAAAATTTTGTAGCATCATGCGATCGTTCATGCCTTCCAGGCGTACGCCGCCGGCTGTGCTGATCGCCTCGTCCAAAGGACGCGGCTGCTTCAGGCGCAGCGGAAATCGCTTGATCGTCTGCGCAAGAAGGTTGCCGTCGTCGAACTGATGCTTGTCGAGCACCTCGTACAGCAATCCGGTCTTGGGGCCGGTGAAGCCGGCATGCCGGCGCATGTGTTCGCTGAAGGTCCGTCGGCCGCGTGGTTTGCTCAGATCGTGCTGCAAGCGTTCCAGCGGGCGGTCGGGCAAAAGATCCAGTTCAAGCGTGATGCGCCCATTCTGCGCGATAGCCTGGCGCAGCATGGCCGACAATGCGTAGATAAGGCTGCCTTCGATGCCGTAGCGCGTAATGACGCATTCGCCCTGGCGCAGATGCTCTTTTCCCGACGCATCGCGCCAGTAGGCGGCCAGGTTTTTCAACGGAGCGCCCGCATAGCGATCGATGAGGCGATCGCTCCAGCCGACGTTGAAGCCGCAATTGGACGGCTGCAGCGGCGCGACATCCGCGCCGTGATCGGCCAGCACCGAGGCCCACGCGCCATCGGAGCCCAGTTGCGGCCAACTGCCGCCGCCCATGGCCAGCACCACGGCGTAGGCCGATATGGAGCGTTCTCCCTGTGGCGTGGCAAAGCGCATCGCGCCATGTTCTCCCCAACCCAGCCAGCGGTGATGGACGTGAAAACGCACGCCGCTTTCACGCAGGCGACGCACCCAGCCGCGCAGCAAGGGTGCCGCTTTCAGATCGTTGGGAAATACGCGGCCCGACGTGCCCACGAATGTTTCCACACCAAGGCCGCGCGCCCACGCGCGCAGCGCGTCGGCGTCGAAATCTTCCAGCCATGCGCCGACTTCCTGCGCACGCTCGGCGTAGCGCTGCAGGAAATCAGGCTTGGGTTCGCTATGCGTCAAGTTCAAACCGCCTTTGCCGGCGATCAGAAACTTGCGACCGACCGAGCCTTTGCTTTCGAACAGGTCGACCTCGACGCCTTGCGCGCGCGCCACTTCAGCCGCCATCAGTCCGGCGGGGCCGCCGCCGATGATGACCAGACCCGGGGCAATGGAATGAGCAACTGACATGTGTAAATGATTGGGAAATGGCCTTGTATTGTACATGTCCTGTTTGAATGGCTTCACCGATAACTCGATCGCGAAAGCTGGCCGGCGAAGAGCCACCGTAGAGCCGGTTTTTGCGGGAAACGTCGGCGGATGAGGGATGCACTTAGGACTTTTCTGATTCCGCTGGCCTGGGCGGATTCGTAACTTTTCTATGTCGAAGCGAAGAGTGCGCGAGGAGACTGGCCTCGTGCATCCGTGGACGAATCCGCCATGTCCTAGGAACACATGGATTTGCACGGATGCAAACAGCGGGTAAGGCATCGGTCCGGGTGTCTTACTCGCTGGGATGCTTTGCGGCGACACCGGCCGGGGCCAGTGGCGGGCTCATATCCGCCGCTGCGCATGGAGCGATGGCTTTGATTAATTGCGCTGCGGAGTTTGCATGAACATCGAACAAGCTCGCGCGAATGCTTTGATCGCGCATGCTTCGCGCGTGTCGTTCGTCGCACCGAATCAATCGCACCCGCACGATGGCGTGGTTGTGCGCGAGTACGCCAATGCCACGCATTACCTCGTTTCCATACTCGGCCGGGACATCGGCCGGGGGCAACGCTCGCTACGGCATGATTTTGGCAAACTGGTGATTCTGGGCAGGGGACGCGCAGCCCCGGTCAGCGAGGGATTTCTGCAGGCGTGGTGGAATCCCGACACGCCGGACGTCGCCGGCCTCAGCGGGCTGGAAAGCTGCACGCTGCATGGCAGCCCGGTAACGCTTTCCAGATGGGTTGCGCACTATACGCGCTATGTGGGTATGAACATGTCGCGCTGGCACGGCCCGCTCGCGCATCTGGATCGCATGAGCCTGCTGTGTCCGGCATGATCGTCTGCATGATCTGCCGGTGAAGTTCGGTTGTCGCCGTATGTCGATGGTGCGAAGCGTCTTGCTGGGCGCATAATGCCCAGCCTCGACCAGCCGAGCATCGGATTCCGCATGTCCGCCAACCTTGAACAGCGCCCGCCGCTGCCGCCTTTTACGCGCGAAACCGCCATCCAGAAAGTGCGGCTTGCCGAAGATGCATGGAACTCGCGCGATCCGGCGCGCGTCGCGCTTGCCTATACCGTGCACAGCCGCTGGCGCAATCGTGCCGAATTCGTTGACGGGCGCGACCGCATCGTCGAGTTTCTTACGCGAAAGTGGCGGCGCGAACTCGACTATCGCCTGATCAAGGAGCTGTGGGCGTTCGAGGGCAACCGTATCGCGGTGCGCTTCGCTTATGAATGGCACGACGATTCGGGCAACTGGTTCCGCTCCTACGGCAACGAAAACTGGCTGTTCGACGAAAACGGTTTGATGGCCGAACGCCACGCCAGCATCAACGACGTGCCGATAGCGGCGGCCGAGCGCAAATACCATTGGCCACAGGGGCGCCGGCCCGACGATCACCCAGGCTTAAGTGACCTGGGCCTTTGACCGGCCGGGACGGGGCGTCGGCGTGTCTTGTCCAAACAGATCGCCACGCGACTGGCGATCTTCCAGCGCAAGCAGGAAGCGCTTGGTCGGCAAGCCGCCGCCGAATCCGGTGAGGCTGCCGTCGCTGCCGATCACGCGGTGGCAGGGCAGTACGATCGGCAACGGATTGCGTCCATTGGCCGCGCCCACCGCGCGCACCGCCAGCGGCTGGCCAATGCGTCGCGCCAGTTCGCCATAGCTGATGGTGGTGCCGTAGGGAATCTCGCCCAGCGTCAGCCATACATTGACCTGGAACGAGGTGCCCAGCGGATGCAACGGCAGATCGAAATGCTGCCGCTCGCCGGCAAAATATTCGTGCAATTGCGTCGCCGCGAACGCCACTTTCGCAGGATCGCGTTGCCATTGCGGATCGGGATCCTTGCGGTGCTTGCCGGTCTCGAACAGCACCTGGCGCAGTCCCTTGGTATCGGCGGCCAGCAGCAGCTTGCCGACGGGCGTGGCGATGTAGTCGTACCAGACGGTTTGTTCCAAGGTATTCATGCGGTCGCTCTCAATCGGGGCGGGTTGGACGGCGCGGCAGGCTCGCTCATGCTGCGCCACAGATGCATCACGGCATAGGCCCGCCACGGGCGCCACGCTTGCGCCAGTTCGGTCAGGGCCTTCGTGCTGAGGATGTCTTCGCCGCGCGCGGCGGCGCGGCGCAGGATCAAGTCGGCGGCTGGAAACGCATCGGGATGGCTGAGCGCGCGCATCGCCATGTAGTGCGCCGTCCATTCGCCGATGCCCGGTAACGCGACCCAGCGCTCGACAAATTCGTCCAGCGACTGCTCGACGCGAAAATCCACCCGGCCATCCAGCACCGCGCGGGCCACGCTACGAATGCTTTCGGCGCGCGCGGTAGTGATGCCAAGCGCGCGAAGATCCGCGTCGGCGAGCATTTGCGGGGATGGAAACAGGCGCTCAAGCCCCGGTGCGACCGGCGCGGGGAGTGCGGGTCCGTAGCGATGCACGATGCGCGAAGCGAGCGTGCGTGCCGCCGCAACGCTGACCTGCTGACCCAGAATGGCGCGCACCGCTACTTCAAAGCCGTCCCAACTACCGGGCAGGCGAAGACCGCGGCGCTTGCGCAACAACGGGCGCAGGTGCGGCGTGGTTTGCAATACGGCACCAATCGCCTGTGGATCGGCGTCCAGATCGAACATGCGCCGGATGCGCGTGACGATGGCCAGCATCTGCGCGGGTTGCGCGCCGTGCAATTGCAGGCAAAGCGCGTGCTCGCCATTGGGCCATGCGCCAAGGCGCAGCCAGCCGGGTGCATCGGCAGAACCGAACACGCGCGAATAACTTTCCTCGTCCACCACTTCGATGCCGGGCAGCGCGCGGCCACGCAAGAAAGCCAGCAGTGAGTCGAAATCGTAGGGCGGCCGATAACTGAGCTTCAAGCTGAGGCCATCGTCGCCGCCCGCGTTCGGATGGCGGCGCAGGTCGCGCGGGGCGATCCGATTGGCCTGGGCGAAAGCCGCATTGAAGCGACGCAGGCTGCCGAAGCCCGAAGCGAGTGCGACGTCGGTCACCGGCATGCGTGTTTCGGTCAGCAGTTGCTTGGCGAACAGCAGGCGGCGCGTGGTGTGCACGTCGATCGGCGGTGCGCCCAGGCGCTCGACGAAGAGGCGGCGCAGTTGCCGCGCACCCACGCCCACGCGCCGCGCAAGTTCGTCTACCGGGTGATCTTGCAGCAAGCCGCCTTCGATCAGCTTCAACGCGCGCGTGACAACGTGATCGCCGCGTTGCCACGCGTCATTGCCAGGCGCAAGTTCGGGCCGGCAGCGCAGGCAGGGACGAAAACCCGCCGCCTCCGCCGCGGCCGCCGCGGCGAAGAAGCGCACGTTTTCACGCTTGGCCGTGGGCGCCGGGCAGACGGGGCGGCAATAAATGCCGGTGCTGCTTACCGCGATAAAGAACAGGCCGTCGAAACGGGCGTCGCGGCTCAGGCGTGCCCGTTCGCAGGTTTTCCGATCGAGCACTGATGTGGGGAGGGCGGTTGGCATGCGTCCAGGCTAGCACCGTTGCCGGCGGCAAACTCGCCGTTTTCGGACATTGATGCCCGGCGCCCGCTACAACAGTCAGAAAGGCACGATGGTATGCGGCGAAGCGTTCGCGTTGGCCTTTCCGCGCTTCATCCGATGTCACATTCGGCCCACCCCCGTTGGAATGTGCCTGATCACGCGATACTTGAGCAGATCCTGCCCGGCGCAACGTTATGCTGCCCCGGGGCAGGATCACATCATCATGACTTTCGCCGATAGCCGGTCATGCTCGACAGCACGCCATCGCGCCGGATCAGTCCGTGATAAAGCGCGGCGCCCAAATGGGCAAGAAATGTCAGCAACAGCAGCATGGCGAGCCAGGCATGTGCGTGCCGCAAGATCGCGAACGCCACGCCGCTGACGGGAAAGATCGGCGGCAAGCGCAGCCCATGGCTGAGCATGACCGGATAGCCGCCTGCCGAGAGCATCGCCCAGCCCACCAGCGGGATCAGCAGCATCAGGATGTAAAGCAGATAGTGCGATGCGTAAGCCGCCAGTTTCTGCACCGCCGGCAGATCGGCCGGCAAGGGCGGTGGCCGATTGCGCAGGCGCACGATCAGGCGCACCACGGCAAGCAACAGGATCGCGATGCCCAGCGGCTTGTGGATGCTTATCAGCCACGCATGCCGCTCCGATACCGAAGCCACCATGCCCACGCCGATAAACAGCATGGACACGATCAACACCGCCATCAGCCAATGCAGCACGCGCGCGGCAAACACAAATTGATCGGGTGAGCGCCTCATCACTTGGCCTCCGGCTGATGGGCCGTTGCGGTGCCCGGCAGATGCGCTTCTTCGCTGGTGCGGCGCAGGTAGGACGTGGCATAAGCGGCCGAGCGCGCGGGCAGCAGCGGATCGTCGGAGATCTCGATGCCATCGGGCAGTACCGTCGGATCGTAATTGATGTCGCGGCACGGACCGCTCGCCTGGGGCTCGGCGCCAGTGATGACCAGCGTGCCCGCATCGATTTCCTGGCGATCGGACGGCCAGACTTTGGTGGCATCGTCGGTGGGATCGCCAGGATTGGCCAGCGTGATGATCAAATGCCAGCGCTGCGGCCCTTGCGCGAGCCGTTGCTGCAGATCGGCTTCCAGATAGTTGGGTTCGGCGCCGCCGGGCGTGGAATGGCCATTGTCGGGCACCATCCGCCAACGCACGGCATGTTTTTCGCCATGCGCATCCACCAGTTCGAAAGCGTTCAAGCTCCAATAGGTTTCGGTGGTATAGCTCGCCGAGGGTTTGGCGGTTTTCACCCAGGCCAGAAACGCGCTCGCTTCCGGATGCGCGGCGAAGAAAGCGCCGAGCTTGGCGGGATTGGGCTTGCCGCTGGCGGGATCGGGTTGCTGCGCTACGGTCAGCTCATAAAACGCTTGCGGCGTGGCGACAGGGAACACGGGCATGGCATTCATGCCGGTGCGCCATTGCTGGCCGTTGGCCTGGTTGAAGCGCAGTGCAAAACTGCGAATGGGCACGCTGCTGTCCGGCGCGTAAGGATTGCCGCCCGGCACGGCAAGCCGTCCCACTACCGGTGTGCGGCCCGGCGCGAATACCTGGGCGACCGAATAGGCTTGCGCCCGCCCGTTGCTGTCGAAGTAACCGGCCACGCACACCCCTTTGGCGTGGTTGCGGCGGTAGCCGGGAAACACGCCTGCATCGGTCTGCAGCTGATTGACCATGCGCTGCGCGGTAAGCCGTCCTGGTGCCAGCCATCCGCCGACATAGCCGAACGCCAGCACCGTGATCAGCAGGATCGCACCGATCAGCAGGAAGCGAAGCACCACGGCACCAGGACTTAGAGGGGATACGGACGGCTCACTCATGGAAACCCTTCCCGACGGATGAGACTTCAACGATCCACATGGCGATCTTCCTCCGGTTTGGGCGTGTTGTCGCGTGCTTCGTACGAGAAGCGCCCGCAGTTACATCGATCCTGGCGGAGCGCGGCGGCCCGCTTTTGCCGCACTGCAGTTGGCGGTGGCCAAACGGGGCGACCATAATGGGGATCTTTCCCCAAAGCCGTCGCAGGTATTCCGATGAACGCTCCCACCCGCATCGACACCTCCCGCACCATCCGCGCCCCGCACGGCACGGAACTGAGCTGCAAGAGCTGGCTCACCGAGGCGCCGTACCGCATGATCCAGAACAACCTGGACCCGGCCGTGGCCGAAAATCCGGCGGAACTGGTGGTCTATGGCGGCATTGGCCGCGCCGCGCGCAACTGGGAGTGCTTCGACGCCATCCTGCGCGCCCTGCGCGAGCTCAACGACGACGAAACCCTGCTGGTGCAGTCCGGCAAGCCGGTGGGCGTGTTTCCCACGCATCCGGACGCACCGCGCGTGCTGATCGCCAACTCCAACCTGGTGCCGGCCTGGGCGAACTGGGAACACTTCAACGAGCTGGATAAGAAGGGCCTGATGATGTACGGCCAGATGACGGCCGGTTCGTGGATCTACATCGGCTCGCAGGGTATTGTGCAGGGCACCTACGAAACCTTCGTGGAGATGGGGCGCCAGCACTATCAGGGCAGCCTCAAGGGCAAATGGATTCTCACCGCGGGCCTGGGCGGCATGGGCGGCGCGCAGCCGCTGGCCGCTTCGCTGGCCGGCGCGTGCAGCCTCAACATCGAATGCCAGCAGAGCCGCATCGATTTCCGCTTGAAGACGCGCTATGTCGACGAACAGGCCAGCGATCTGGACGACGCGCTCGCACGCATCGAAAAATACACCAAGGCCGGCGAAGCCAAATCCATCGCGCTGCTTGGCAATGCCGCCGACGTGCTGCCCGAACTGGTACGCCGCGGCGTAAAACCCCACGCGGTGACCGACCAAACCAGCGCGCACGATCCGGTCAACGGCTACCTGCCGCAGGGCTGGACGGTGGAACAGTGGTTGGAGCGCCGCAAGAGCGATCCGAACGGCACGCGCGATGCCGCCAAGAAGTCGATGAAGAAGCATGTGGAAGCCATGCTCGCCTTCCATGCGCAAGGCATTCCCACCTTCGACTACGGCAACAACATCCGCCAGATGGCGAAGGACGAAGGCTGCGCCAACGCGTTCGATTTCCCCGGTTTCGTGCCGGCCTTCGTGCGTCCGCTGTTCTGCCGTGGGGTGGGCCCGTTCCGCTGGGTGGCGCTGTCCGGCGATCCGCAGGACATCATCAAGACCGACGCCAAAGTGAAGGAGCTGATTCCCGACGATCCGCACCTGCACAACTGGCTCGACATGGCCGGGCAGCGCATCAGCTTCCAGGGCCTGCCGGCGCGTATCTGCTGGGTGGGCTTGGGCCAGCGCCATAAACTGGGGCTGGCATTCAACGAGATGGTGCGCAAGGGTGAACTGAAAGCCCCGGTGGTGATCGGTCGCGATCATCTGGACTCCGGCTCCGTCGCCAGCCCCAACCGCGAGACTGAAGCGATGAAGGACGGCAGCGATGCGGTATCGGATTGGCCGCTGCTCAACGCCATGCTCAATGTCGCCGGCGGTGCGACGTGGGTCAGCCTGCATCACGGTGGCGGCGTGGGCATGGGCTATAGCCAGCACTCGGGCGTAGTGATCGTGTGCGATGGCAGCGAAGCCGCCGACAAGCGCATTGCGCGCGTGTTGTGGAACGATCCGGGCACGGGCGTGATGCGCCATGCCGATGCGGGCTACGAGATCGCCGCGAAGTGCGCGAAAGAGCAGGGGTTGAAGTTGCCGATGGCCTGAGGTTGCATCGGGCTTTCCAGTCGAAAAGCCGCCACGCCCCCGATCGGGGTGTGGCGTTTTCGTATCAGCCGTTCGCACGTGCAAAGGTGCGTCCTTAGGGCCGTTTGCCCATCGTCCGCCGTCTTGTTCAGGGCGATGACTTGTAGATCACGCCGCCCTTCATCACGAACGGAACGTGCTCGATGGCACGGATGTCTGCCGTGGGGTCGCCTTGTACGGCAATGATGTCGGCGTCGAGTCCGGTGCGCAGTTGCCCGAAGTGATCCTGCTGCCGCAGGATTTTTGCATCGACCGCCGTGGCGGCGAGCAGTGCGCGCGTCGGCGACATGCCATCGCGCACCATCCATTCCAGTTCCTTGTAGTTGGTGCCGTGCTTAAATACGCCCACGTCGCTGCCGCAACCGATGGTGACGCCCACTTGCATGGCCAGCTTGAAGGCGTTGGCCGCTGTCTGCATGTCCGCGGTCGGCGGCATGCCGGGTTTCCAGCCTTTGAAGTATTCGGCATAGGCGGCTTCCGCTTCGAGCGTGGGCATGTAGGCGACGTTGTGCTGCTTCATCAGCTCAAATACCTCGCGCGTGCCGCCATAGGCATGTTCGACGGTATCCACGCCGGCAAGGATGGCGCGGCGCATGCCTTCGGGCGTGGTGGAGTGCACCGCCACGGGCAGGCCCAGCGAATGGGCGGTTTCCACGCCCACGTTGAGTTCTTCCTGCGTAAACGTAGGCACCGCACCGCTGCTCTTGCCGCAGTGATAGTCGGCGTAAAGCTTGATCCAGTCCGCACCATGGCCGGCCTGGTCGCGCACGGCATCGATCATCTGTGCCGTGCCGCTGACCGGGATGCCGCCTTGCGGCAGGTCGATATCGGTGCGAAAACCCAGTGGGCCGGGGCCGTAGCAATGCGCCGCGATGGTGGCGCGCGTGGCCACGAACAGATGCGGGCCAGGAATCAGGCCGTCATTGATGGCGTGCTGGACATCGACGTCGGCATAGCCGGCGCCTTCGGTGCCCAGGTCGCGCAAGGCCGTAAAGCCGGCCATCAAGGTGTCGTGCACGTGCTGCACGGCTTCGATGGTGCGATAGGCCAGGGTTTCCTTCAGCACCTGATCGTTCCAGAGCGTTTCGTTGTACGGATGCAGGAAGATGTGCGAGTGCGCATCGATCAGGCCGGGGAGCAAGGTGGTGCCGGGCAGGTCGATGGTCTGGGTGCCGGGTGGGGCGCTGACTTGTGATGCGGGGCCGACGGCGGCGATCTTGTCGCCTTGCACCAGCACCACCCAGCCGGCATGGGCCTGTTCGCTGCGTGCGTCGAACACGCGATCGGCCTTGAGCAGCCAGGGGTGATCGGCGGGCTGGTTGACGGTCGCAGCGCGCGCGCTACCCAACGTGCAGGCCAGCAGCACGGTCGCGCAGGCGGCCAACGTGCGTTTTGCTTGACGCATCGGCATGGCATTCTCCCCTTGGCTGGTTCTCTACATCTTTGTAACGTGTATCAAAGACCGTGCCTGCATGCCAGTGCGAGAGGCGCTTAGGGCAATTGGCGCGCGCGGCTTGGACGAGTGCGCGGGCCGTATCGGCGAGGTGCCGGTGCAGGCCCAGGTGCATGAAGGTTCGGCCCTGGTGGTAAGTTATGAGGGACGCATACATGCCCCTTACGATGGGAGTGCGAAGTGATGGCCTATGATGCGCATTCAAACGATGCGGCCGGCGTGGTTCGTTTGCGCAGTGGCTACCCCTTCGATGACACCGTGCGGCGTTTGCTGGCCGCATTCGCCGAGCGGGGCATCAAGGTTTTCGCAAGCATCGACCAGCAAGCCGAAGCGCTGGCGGTGGGTATTTCGATGCCGCCGACCACGCTGATCCTGTTCGGCAACCCCAAGGCGGGCACGCCCTTGATGCTGGCCAATCCGCAATCGGGCTTGGACCTGCCGCTGAAGGCGCTAGTCACCGAGTCGCCGGCAGGCGAGGTGGATGTGACGATGAATGACGCCGCCTACATCATCCAGCGACACGGCTTGCCGGCGGAGTTGCTGGCCAACCTTGCGCCGGTCGAGCGGCTGGTGGAGAGCGTGCTGCGCCGTTGAACCGACGCAGCAGACGATGTGCGAAGCGTCGCGCTTCATGTCACGATCGACGGCGATGTCCGATCCGCGTGGCTCAGCGACCGTAAATCCCGGTGATCATGCCCTCGGCGAGCACGTGCCCGCGTACAGCCGCGGCCAACTGATCGCGTGTCTGGCCGGCGGGTAGCCTGGGGTCTTCGTCTAGCGCGTACACGTGGAAGATGTAGTGGTGCGGCGATCCCGAAGGTGGACAGGGGCCCTCGTAGCCCAGGTCGCCGAAACTGTTGAGTCCTTCGGCGGCGCCCTCGAAACGTTTATGCGGCGTGGATGCGCCTTCGGCCAGATGATGGGTACCGGCGGGAATGTCGTAGGCGACCCAGTGGGTGAATGGTTCCGGTGCATCGGGGTCTTCCATGATGATGGCCAGGCTCTTGGTGCCTGCCGGCGGCGAGGGCAGCTGCAGGTCGGGCGAGACGTCGGCCCCATCGCAGGTCAGCTTGCTTGGCATGCTGCCGCCGTCCTTGAAGCTGTCGCTGGTTACGCGCAATGGAGCAACGGGTGCGCTGCCGGCCTCCTGCGTGCATGCGGCGCTGAGGCAAAACAGCATGGAAACCAGCAGGCCGGCACCGATGCGATGCAATGGGATGTTCGAAGCCATGGCGGTTTTCCGCATACCCGACCTTGCAAGCTTAGCGCCAATCGCCCGGCGGATGATCCCCTTGAAACACAGCGCGCCGCGGCCTAGTTTTAGGGTATGAGCTATGCGCCCCGCATCGTCCGTCGCGATCTGCATTTTGACATGCAGGCGGATATCCCCCGTTACTGGCTTGATGGCGATGCGCATCAGACGCGCTATTTCGACGCTTTGTCGCTGATGTTTCCCGATGGCGAACGCTTCTTCATCGACAGCGTGCGCGCGTTTCGCCCGGCGATTGCCGAGGATGCGGCGCTGGATGCGGCTGTCGGGGGTTTCATTGGACAGGAAGCCATGCATAGCCGCGAACATCTTGCTTATAACGAGCGGCTGGAAAGCCAGGGCGTTGGCGCGTACGCGCTGATGGGCATCGTGCGCGAGGTGCAGGATCGCCGTGCGCGAACCCTGCCGCCGATCGGACAGTTGGCCGTTACCATCTGCCTGGAGCATTTCACCGCCATGCTGGCCGATCACGTGTTGCGTCATCCCGGTACCTTGCGCAAGGCCGATCCGCGCATGGCGGCGATCTGGCGCTGGCATGCGCTGGAGGAGACCGAGCACAAGGCCGTGGCGTTCGATGTGTATCAGCGTGTGGGCGGTTCGGCCTTCGTGCGCTGGCGCCGCCGTTGTCGTGCGATGCTGTGGATCACGGGACTGTTCACCTATCGCACATGGCAGTTCATGTGGCGCCTGTCCAAGGCCGACGGCACGCGCAACGATCTGGGCGGCTGGCTGCGCCTGCTGTGTTTCCTGTTTGTATCGCCTGCGCCGATCATGCGCATCGGCGCGCAGTGGTTGAGATGGTTCGTGCCGGGTTTCCATCCGTGGAAGCACGACAACCGGTCCCTGATGGAAGCGGCGCGCCATGACTATGACGCACCGGCGAACGCTCAGACCTGAGCGGGGCTTTGGCGATTCAGCGGCCGTCGCCGAAACGCAGCACCGCGTCGATGGCGCGCTTCCAGCCCGCGTAAAGCGCATCCCGGCGGGCTGCATCCATGCATGGTTCGAATTGGCGTTGCACGCGCCACTGCCGGGCGATCTGCTCGCGGCTTTCCCAGAATCCCACCGCCAGGCCGGCCAGGTACGCGGCACCGAGCGCAGTGGTTTCGCTCACCATTGGGCGAGCCAGGGACACGTCGAGGATGTCGGCCTGGAATTGGGCGAGAAAGTCGTTGGCGATGGCGCCGCCGTCGGCGCGCAGGGCCTTGAGCGTAAGGCCTGCATCGGCCTGCATCGCGTCGAGCACATCGCGTGTCTGATAGGCCAGCGCTTCCAGCACCGCGCGAATGAAATGTTCCTTGCGCGTGCCGCGCGTAAGACCGAACATCGCCCCGCGCACGTCGCTGCGCCAGTAGGGCGCGCCGAGCCCGACGAACGCGGGCACGCAATACACGCCGTCGGTGGACTCCACGCGTTGCGCATAGCTTTGCGAATCGGACGAATCGTCCAGCATGCGCAGTCCGTCGCGCAACCATTGCAGCGCGGAGCCGGCCACGAAGATGCTGCCTTCCAGCGCATATTCGACTTTCCCGCCGACGTCCCAGGCCAGCGTAGTAAGCAGGCCATGCTCCGAACGCACGGCCTGCGTGCCGGTATTCATCAGCAGAAAGCAGCCGGTGCCATAGGTGTTCTTGGCCATGCCCGCCTCGAAGCAGGCCTGGCCGAACAGCGCGGCCTGCTGGTCGCCTGCGACACCCGCGATCGGAATGCGCTGCCCGAAGAATTGCATGGCATCGGTATAGGCGTAGACCTCGCTGCTGGAACGCACGTTCGGCAGCATGGCGGCGGGAATGTCCAGCATGTGCAGCAGGTCCGGACACCATTGGCGTTTATGAATGTCGTACAGCAACGTGCGCGAGGCATTGCTGACATCGGTAACGTGGGTCCTGCCTTCCGAAAGGTTCCAGATCAGCCAGCTGTCGATGGTGCCAAACAGCAGCTCGCCGCGCGCGGCACGCGCGTGCGCGCCGTCCACGCGATCGAGTATCCACTTGACCTTGGTGCCCGAAAAATACGCATCGATCAGCAAGCCGGTGCGTTCGCGCACCAGCGGTTCATAGCCGTCCGCCTTGAGCCGCTCACAGAGGCCCGTGGTCTGACGCGACTGCCACACGATCGCATGGTGAATGGCCTGTCCCGTGGACCGGTCCCACACTACCGTGGTTTCGCGTTGGTTGGTCATGCCGATGCCGGCAATCTGCGCAGCGCTGATTTGGGTTTTGGTCAGCACCTCCACGACGGTGCTGCGCACGCTGGCGAGGATTTCGCGCGGATCGTGTTCCACCCATCCCGGTTGCGGGAAATACTGGTTGAATTCGCGCTGGGCAATGCCGGCGACGGCTCCGTCCCGATCGAACAACATCGCGCGCGAGCTGGTCGTACCCTGGTCGATAGCTAGGATGTAGGTGCGATCCATCTTGGTTCCCGCGTGGCCGCTGCACGATGCGGCCGGATGAGGCGCATGGTGCCAAGAGCGACCAGGCGAGGGAAGACTGATCGCTTGTTCACTGTATACAGCGGCCGCAGTGACGCTTTGCGAGCGGGCGTGATTCAGCTGTTCGAATCAGCCAGGCGCACGGTAATGAAGGTGTTGTGAAAATAGCGGGCGCGCAGGGTGCCGTCGTTGAGTGTCGTCCCTTCGGCGGCCATGGGTTGCGTATCCAGGTATGGCGTGGGCGCGGCATAACTGGCGAAGCGGTTGATGAAGGTGAAGCTCCAGGTGCCGCTCGCTCCGGCAATCGGTACGCTGAACTGGTTGTCGGCCTGCTGTACCCAGAACGATACGCGTCCGTTTTCGGGAATGACAAAGCTCTGCGTGGCTACCGCCGAGGTGCCCGCGTAGTACGGATACAGCGGAATCGTCTTGACCAGATGCATGCGCGGGCAGTCGGCATCGCACATCGCCACTTGCAGGACCATCACCGGCCGCGCATTGAAGGTGTGCACCTTGATCACGTCGCCCTTCTTCAACACCGAGGCGCTCTGGAACGCCACGGGCTGGCCGTACTGGTTGTTCGCCAGCACGTCAAAGGCGGAAGCAGTGGCGGCGTGGGCAATGGGAGCCCAGCAAAGGCCGGCGAGTACGGCGGCGGGGGCAATGCGTGAGTTGAGCATGACGACAACCTCCGGCGAGGATGCATGCGGACCGAGGTCCGGCACACATCATGCGCCGATTGTCCGGACGTGTCATCCAGCCCGGTTGGGCGAGGCCAGCCCGAGGAACGTGCGGACCCGCTCGATGCGGCGCAGGCAAACACGCTCGATCAGCAACACCAGCAGCATCGAGGCGCCGAGCAGGGGCAGCAATACGCCCAGCATCCCCAGCAATCCCAGCAGCACCGCAGGATATTTCGCCGTATCGAGCGCCGGCGGTGCGCCAAGGACGCCGCCGGGCCGGCGCCGCCACCACATCACCGCCGCGCTGGTACACAGTGTGATGAGTCCCAGCGCGGTGAATACGCCCAGGATCTGGTTGAGCGGTGGAAACAGCGCCCCTTCATGAAGGGCGATGCCATAGCCGATGATGCGGTCGAGCAGCGGCTTCTGCGCGAATGTCGTGCGCTTGAGGATCGCGCCGGTGGTGGGATCGAGTACCAGCTCGCTGCGGCGCGGCCGGTTGTCCGCATCCGATCGCGCGGTCCAGTGCGGTGCGCGTTGCGAGGGCGGCGCAAGCAACACCGGCGGCGCAAGATGCTGCGCGGCGACCACCGGTACCAGCCGGTCGAGCGGCGAATAATCCGCCGCTATGCCTGCCCGTGAATCGCCCATGTCCATGCCGGGCATGGACACATGTGTGTCGGAGACCGCAGGCGCGGCAACCGGCGTGTTTTCCGCCTTGATCTGCGCGCGCTCGGACGCGCTGCCAGTGGTCCAGTCCGGTGGCGAGGCGGTGCTGGCATAGGCCTGCCGTACCGTGCGCAACATGCCGCCCCAGGACTTGCTCCAGGGCAGACCGGAAAGCAGCATGATCAGCGCGAACATCGCGATCCACAGGCCGGCGACCGCATGCAGATCGCGCCAGAAAATCCGCGGGCCCGAACCGAGGCGCGGATACAACGTGCCGCCGAGCCGCGCGTTGCGCGGCCACCAAAGGTACAGGCCGGTCAGCAACATCAGAATGGTCCACGACGCGGCCAGTTCCACCAGCATCGAGCCGCCGGTACCGAGCAGCAGCTCGCCGTGCAGGTAGAAAATCACCTTCATGAAGCGATCGTTTTCGCGCACCACGCCCAGCACTTTAAGCGTGGACGGATTGACGAACACGCGTACGAGCTCGCCACCGCGCCCGACTAGCACGCGCGTGGCGGCTTGGGGAGTGGAAGGCAGCTGATACGCGTTGAGCACGGAGCCGGGCACCGCCCGCAACGCCGCCGCGACCTGTGCGCTGGGGGCCTGTGCCGGCGCCTGCGTGACGTGCGCGTAGCGTCGTTCCAGCAGCGGTTCAAGTTGCGGCTTGAACAGGTAGATCATGCCGGTTGTCGCCAGCCACAGTACGAAGGGCAGGCAAAACAGGCCGGCGTAGAAATGCCAGCGCCAGATCAGACGGTACGCGTCGCGCCGCCGCGACGTACCTTCAGAGACGGAACTTGAGGCTTGCGACATAGGTGCGCTGCGGGAACGGGTGATAGAGGAAATACTTTTCGTTGTTCAAGTTATCCACGCCCAATGAGGCCGAAAGCTGTTCGTTGATCTGGTAGTTCACATGTGCGTCGAACACCAGGAATTTGTCGAACGCGCCGAACACGTTGGGCGTGTTGTCGGTGTTGTCCAGCGTGGAGTACTGCTTGCCGCTGTAGCGGCCGGCAAGCGTGAACGCCCAGGCGGCGGTTGGCCGGTAAGTGGCCACGGCCGTTGAGCGCCAGCGCGGCACATAAGGCACATGCTTGCCGTCGGCCGTCGTACCCGCCACGCTGGCGAAGCTCGGATCGGAAAGCGTGGTCGAATCGACGAAGGTGACACTGCCGGAAAGCTCCAGCCCCTGGATCAGCGCGTTGTTGCGGTCGCCCACCAGTTCGATGCCGCGATTGCGAACCTCGCCGACGTTCATGGTGTAGGTGACCGGGACCGGGTAAGTGGACAGCGTCGAAGTCTGCGAAATCAGCGCGTCGCGCGTGTTCTCCTGGAACAGCGACACCCTTACCGTGCCGTCGGTGATGGCATGCTCCAGTGCCAGTTCGCCACTGATGTCGCGCTCGGGCTTCAAGTTGGGATTGGGCGAGGAGAACGTGGAGCCGGTGGATACCAGCTGGTACAGCTCGGCGACCGTGGGAAAGCGCAGGGACTTAGCCAACGAACCGGTAAGGCGCCAGGCCGGCGCGATGTCCCAGCGCAAGGTTGCTTTGGGCGAGAAGCCGTCGGCTTTTTCCGTGGGTTGATAAACGGCAGTCTTGCCGCTGAAGTTGAAGCCGTCGCTGGCCTTCCATTGTTCGAAACGGCCGCCGATCGTCGCCAGCCAATCGGGCGCCAGCTGCCAGGCATCCTGCAACCAAACCGCGTTCGTCCTGGTCTTGCCGCTGCCGGCCGAGTAGAGGCCCTCGACCGTGTCGGGGTCTTGCCACACGCGCGTGTTATCGGTGGGGTTGGCCAGCGTGTACTGATCGGCATGCACGCCAGCGGAGATTTCGTGCGCGCCACCGTAGCCATCGGGTCGCCAGATGCCTTGCAGGTCCGCCGTGGACCAGTTCGTGCCGGCGTAGCTGGCCAGCAGCCCGTTCGGCGTGAAAAGCGTGTTGGCGCCCACGCCGTAGGGCGACCATTGATCGTCCTTGATGAAGTTGTAGTGGGTGACGATCAGCGATCCGTCAAAGTAGCCTTTGGTGTCGGTTTTCAGCGAGGCCGCCTGCATCAGGTGGTGCTCGATGATTCCATAGGTGTTGCTCGCGAATCCGGCGGCCTTGCCATAGGTGGGCGCGCCGCTGGCGTTGGACAAATAGGTCTGCGCGTGCGACTGCCCGTCGTTGCTCCAGTAGCCCACCCAGTAGGCGGCCTGTAGCCATGGCGTGACGTCGTAGGCGAACTTGCCATCCACATTGAGCATGCGCGTGTGCAGCAAACCGCCCGCACCCAGTACGTTGGCCGGTTGTCCGGTCTTGTTGAGCGCTGGAATTGTGCCGGTGGTGTGCGCCGGTATGGATCCGCTGGTGATGAAGGTCAGCGGTTGGCTGAAGCTGTTGGCCGAGTTGGCGCCCAGGAACCAGGAAAGTTTTCCATGGCGTCCGCTGGCGGTGACGCTGGTCTTGCTGGTCGCGTAAGTGCCCTTGGTGTTGTAGAGATCGAAGCTTTGCAACGCTTCGGTCTGCTCGATGGTCACCTGCGGCTTGTCCGGCGTGCGCGTGACGATGCGCATTACGCCGCCCATGGCATTGCCCGAATAGGCGGCCGAATAGGGGCCATACAACATGTCGATGTGGTCGATTTCGTCAGGCGCCACCATGCCCCAGCGCGGCGCGCCGATGGTGTTGTTGTTGGCGATCAACGCGGAGATCGGAATATCGTCGACGTAGACCAGCGTGCGCGCGCTGGAATTGACGCCCCAGTCGCGGGTGGCAAGTACCGGTTGCGTATCGCCCTCGTTGCGCTTGCGGATAAAGATGCTGGGCATGTACTTGGCCGCATCTTCCACGTCCACGGCATTGACGGTGTCATTGATCTGCGCGGCGGTGACGCTTACTTGCGTGGCGGGGAAGGGCGGCGGCGCCGTGAGCGTTTGATTGGACCGGGCGGTCACGCTGATGGCCGCCAGCGTGGTGGGTTTCTTCGATGCCCTGGTCGATGGCGTGCTCGACGATGAGTCCGGTACGTTCTGGCCGCTTTGTGCCATGGCGATGGAGGACGCCAGCATGGCAAGCGGCAACGCGGCCAGCGCGTTGGTACGGGAAGAGGTACGCATTGAAAGTGATTCCGCTGGAAAACGCCGCCGCGCCGTAGACCGCGCGGAGGCAGGGGACACGTCATCGCACCCAACGCGGAAATGACACGCGCATACAGACAGTACGCCTGCGCGGGTTTCCGGATGCGTTGACAGGAATGGCGGCGCTGCGAACTAGCGCCGGATCAGACGTCGGCCCCGGGTGGCGGACCGCGCGAACGCGCGCTCAACAGCGGTGCGCAAGGTTGGGCGTGCTGTGAAAAACCGTGCGGCGCATGCGGCGGCAGATAAAGCGGCGCCCATGCCAGCGCCGACCCGAATCCGGCGGCCGGCGTATGCATGAACATGACGCAGTACCCGCATCGCGCGGTCGGATCGTCGGGATGGCACGGGGCGCCGTGATGAGGTTGGCCGGCGTGGTCCATGCCCATCGGGCAGTCCGGATCCATGCTCATGCCGGCCATCGCGGCGTCCGGCATCTGCGACATCGGCATCGAACGAGATATCACCGGCATCAGCACGATCAAGGCCATGGCGGCGAGTGCCAGCCATGCCACCATCCGTTGATGTGCCGCGCGGTTCAACACGCTCGAATGCCCTTGAGACTTGCTAGCCTGGAGCAGGCTCCAGACATGATGACACCAACGCGGCAAAAGATCATGCGGCCGGTTGCCGCGCACCTCGCTTGATGAATGAAAAAGCGCCTCCCGGCAAGCCGGAAGGCGCTTTGCTGCAGACCTTGGATGTGAAGCTCAAGGCCAGTTGTAAACCAGATTCGCGGCATTGACCGTGCCGATGCCGGTGGCGAAATCCCATCCGGTGGCGGCCTTGTAGCTGGGGTCGTAGGCGCCGGTGGAGGTCGACAGCACCCCGTAGGTATAGCCGGGCCGGTAGCAATCGTTGTTGCCGGTGCAGTTGATGTCCATGTCGCCCAGCGTGACGTCGTAGAACACGCAACTGCCGCTCGCAGTGCCGCTGTTCGAATTGCACGCGGCGCTGCCCGCAGCGCCGTATTCGCTGCGCGCGAGGCTGTAATAGGTTGGATTGGGATTGCCCACCCGGGCACCGATGTGCTGGTTCACCAAGGCCTGGATACCGGCCATGATCGGCGAGGCGAACGAAGTGCCACCCGCGCCGGCCCAGCCGCTGGGCGCGCCGGTGCACGCCGCGCCGCCACCGGCCGTGTCGGTGTAGCAGAACACGTAGTAGTGGCCCCACACGCCATTGGCCGCAAACAGGGAAACATCCGGAATGTCGCGCACGCCATCGGACGGATTGCCGACCAGCGTTTGCCACGACGGCTTGGCCGTGCCTTTGCAGGTGCCGCCCACCACGCCCGATGTGCGCGGCTTGCCGCTGGCGCAACCGCTGGGGCCGCCGCTGCCGGAGGTCGTGGTGATGAAGTCTTCGCGGCCCAAGCTGCTGTTGCAGAAGCCGGTCCTGCCGTAGGGGGTACTGTAGCCGACGTACGTGTCGATCAACTGGCTGGCGCAGGAGTCGTTCCAGGGAATTTCCGGGATATACGATTTGGCCGAACCATACGTGGACGTGTTGCTCGCATTCCAATACGCGCTGTTGGTGCCGTTGTAGGTATCGCCGAAATCGGTGCCGCCCACGGCCACGTTGTACGGCGTGGAAGCAAAGCCGCTGACCCCGATGCCATGCGTGGCATTGGCTTTGTCCGCGTCGCAACTGGCTGCCCCTTCATCGCCGGACGATACGAATACCGATACGCCTTCGGCGGCGGCTTGCTGATAGACGGAGATGTACGCCGCGTTCTGCGTGGCACCGTTTTCCGCCTCGCATTCACCATAGCTGATACTGACGATCGCCGGCGGCGAGCTGGCATTGACCAGGTTGTCGAGCGCGATCAGTCCGCCGAACTCGGTCGAGGTATCCCGGCACGAAGCCACCTCCAGCGCGGCGCCTGGTGCCGCCGCGCCGGCGTATTCCACATCCAGCTCCGCTTCGCCATCGTTACCCACCACCACGCCGGGATTGGTGCAGTTGCCCGGATGCACCTGGCTGAAATTGGCAGCGGGAAGGCCGAACGTGGAGCGGAAGGTGGCGATATCGGCGGTCGAGTACACGTTGGTGTCCTCGATCAGCACAATGGTCTGGCCGCTGCCGTTGATTCCTGCGGAGAACAGCGGATTGAAGTTGTAGATCGTCGCCAGGTCGGCGGGGACCACCGCCTGATACGTGGCTCCGCTGCTGGTATAGGTGTAGTTGAGGTGCTGCCGGTAATTGGTGTGCGGGCGGAAATCGTTCAACGACACGATGCCGCTGACCACTGACGCAAACGCAGCGGGAATCTGCGGGTCGCTCATGTTGGCGATGTGGTTCTGGCCATTGACGTTCAGATGATGCATTTGCGTATCGAATGCGCGACGCACCTGGCCCGCGGTGCCGGAGAAATCGATCAGCGTGCCGCCTTCATAGACACGATTGACCGTAAAGCCCTGCGCGGCAAGCCAACGGGTGATGGCGTCGATGTCCAGCTGCGAAACGCCGAACTGTTCGCCCATTTGCTCGGCCGTCAACCAGTTGCGGTAGTTGGGCGAGCCCTTGGTCTGTTGTTGCTGCATAAACGCTGCAAGCGCCTGTTCGCGCTCGGCCGGGCGCTGCAGCAGCAGTTGCATGTGTTCCAGCACCAGGTTGTCCTCGACGCGGCCGCGATCATTGGCGGCGATGGCGAACGGCGAGACGTTGCCGGGCAGGGTCACGCGATCGTTGTTGTTGGGCGCGCGCGTGATCTGCGGGCGTGAAAGCAGGCCGATAGTGGCGGCATGGGCGGATGCGCAAACACATGTTCCCGCTCCGGCTGCCAGCAGCGTCAATAACAGCCTGGCGGCTGTGCCGCCATGTCGTGCCGATGTCATGTCCGTTCTCCTCAAGAAACGTTGCAAGGATTCGTTCCACGCAGCGTCCGCTGCGCTTCCCCGTGGCGATGGGACATGCCCGGCATCGCCATGCAAAGCTTCCTGGGCGGTACACGCACTTGCCTTGACTTCAATCCCCTTCGGTCCGGTGGCGGACCATGGCGGCCAAACCTGTCCGCCGCCTTGAACGATCACCCACCGCTCGCAGCCCGGGCTTGCGATGGGCCCAATCTGTTCATCGCCCCTGACCACACCCCTGCCATCGCCGCCCCGTCAGGGCGGCGAAAAATTCATCATGAATCTTCCATAGGCACTGCTACGGAAAGAGAAAGGATTCGTATAGCAAGTGTAAGCGCCATGTACTGAGTCGCTTGCATGCGCAGGCATGGCCCCCATCTGCTAGCCAGTTGCCTGTATCGAGGATGGCCAGTCGATGAAGATCCTGATGGTGGGAGCCGGCGCAACCGGCGGTTATTTCGGCGCACGCCTGTTGGAAAGCGGCAAGGACGTGACCTTCCTGGTGCGCGCCGGACGCGCGGCATCGCTGGCGCGTACGGGCCTGGTCGTTCGCAGTACCCTGGGCGACTTCACCGCGGCCGCGCCCAAGACCGTGCAGGCCGACACCTTGCAAGAAACCTTCGACCTGGTCGTGGTGAGCTGCAAGGCCTACCACCTGCCGCAGGCGATCCAGGACATGGCGCCCGCGATAGGGCCGCAGACCCTGATCCTGCCTTTGCTCAATGGCATGCGCCATCTGGACCTGCTCGATGCCCGCTTCGGCGCGGCGCATGTGCTCGGCGGCCAATGCGTGATCGCGGCTACCCTGGATGCGGATGGTGCGGTGCGCCATCTCAATAGCTCGCACAGCCTTACCTACGGGGAGCGCGACGGTTCGCGTTCGGCGCGGATCGAGCAAGTGGCGCAGGCCATGGCCAAGGTTCGTTTCGAACCGCGGCTTAGCACCACCATTCTGCAAGACATGTGGGACAAGTGGGTGTTCCTGGCGTCGCTGGCCGGCATCACCTGCCTGATGCGCGCGCCGGTGGGCGATATCGTGGCGGTCCCCGGCGGCAGGCAGACGACGCTTGACCTGCTGGAGGAGGGTCGGCGCGTAGCGCAGGCCCATGGCCACGCGCCCGGCGAAGCCACGCTGCAGCGCGCCCATTCGGTGCTGACCGAGCCGGGCTCCACCCTGACCGCCTCGATGCTGCGGGACCTGGAGCAGGGCGGTCCGATCGAAGCCGACCATGTGGTGGGCGACTTGCTGGCACGCGGCGAGGCGTCCGGCCTGGACCTGCCGATGCTGCGCGTGGCCTACGCGCACTTGAAAGCCTATGAGGCGCGACGCGCGCATTCGAGCCGGAGCTAGCCGGCAACGCCTGCTTGCCCCCACGGTCCCGCCGTTCGTCCCACAACGCGTTCCGCACGTCCCTTCGCCGTGGATGACCGGCCATCGGGGGCGGACAGTGACGGCCATTCATGGAAGCTTTGATCCATGGCACGTACCCGTCACGGCACGGTATGCGCATATCGGGCAGCATGGCGTCTGCACAGGCGGCCAGTCTGCCCCGTGCCACGCGCCACGCCCTGCGGGCCTTCCCGACGTCATGCCGGGTGCGTGCAATAGATCGGAGCATCTTTAACGGTCTGTCACGGAGGGTAGTTGGCATGAACAGGCGTGAGCTTCTGAAGGCGGCGCTGGCGCTGCCGGTGATGTCGGGTGCGATGAGCGCAGGGCTGGCGTCGGCGCTGGCGGCAGTGGGTGGGGCGATACCCAGGGCATGGACATCGAGGGTACGGCCGGGTCAGCCGCGCTGGCCTTCGGCGGCGCAGTGGGACCAACTCAAGCAGGCCGTGGGCGGGCGTTTGCTGAAGCTGGAGTCGCCATTCGCGCACTGCACGGCTACCTCGACTACGGCGGCCTGCCGCGAAGCGCTCGCGCACATCAAAAATCCGTTCTATATCGGCGACCAGCCAGCGCTGACCCAGACCAGCGGCTGGGCCTATGCATGGACTTCCCGGCCCAGTACCTATGCCGTCGCCGCGGCAAGCACCGCCGACGTGGTGGCAGCGGTGAACTTCGCGCGCGAACATCATCTGCGCCTGGTGGTAAAAGGCGGCGGCCACAGTTACCAGGGCACCTCCGACGCGCCCGACTCCCTGCTGGTGTGGACGCGGCACATGAACGCGGCGACCTTGCACGATGCGTTCGTCGCACAGGGTTGCGCGGGCATCCATGCGCCGCAGCCGGCAGTGAGTTTGCAGTCCGGTGCGATGTGGATCGATGCCTACGATGCCGTCACCACGCACGGCGGTCGCTATGTGCAAGGCGGCGGATGCACCACGGTCGGCGTGGCAGGGCTTATCCAGAGCGGCGGCTTCGGCAGTTTCTCCAAGCACTATGGGACTGCCGCATCAGGCCTGCTGGAAGCGGAAGTCGTTACGGCCGATGGCGTGGTGCGCATTGCCAATGCGTGTACAAATCCGGAGCTGTTCTGGGGCATCAAGGGCGGTGGCGGCGGCAGCTTGGGCGTGGTGACGCGGCTCACCTTGCGCACGCGCGAACTGCCGGAATACTTCGGCGGCGTGTTCGGCGCGATCCGGGCCTCGTCCGACCAGGCATTTGGCGCCTTGATCGCGCAGGCCATGCGTTTTTACCGCAGCGATCTGTGCAATCCGCATTGGGGCGAGCAGATGGCGTTCGATGAGGACAACATGCTTCACGTGTCGATGGTGTTCCAGGGGCTGGATCAGCAGCAGGCGCTGGCGACGTGGGCACCCTTTGTAGATTGGGTACGCGCACGCAAGGAGTACGCGTTCGTGCAGCCTATACAGGCGCTCGCCGTACCGGCGCGGCATTTCTGGGATGCGGAATTCTTTCGTCAGCATGCACCAAGCGCCATCGTTGAGGATGATCGCACCGGCGCGCCGCGCAATCACATGCTGTGGTCCGGCGATCATGGACAAGTGGGCTGGTTCCTGCACGGATTCAAATCGGCGTGGCTGCCTGGGTCGCTGTTGCGCGAAGACCGGCTACCGGCGCTGGCAGAGGCGATATTGGCGTGCACACGCCATAAGCGCGTGGAGTTTCATTTCAACAAAGGTTTGTTCGGGGCGACGAAACAGACCATCGATGCCGCGCGCGATACGGCCACCAACCCGCAAGTGCTCGACGCATTCGCCTTGGCGATCATGGCCGACGCGAGCGGACCGGCGTATCCGGGCATGCCCGGTCCCGGGCCGGATCTGGCCCAAGCGCGCCGGCATGAAATCCAGCTGCGCAATGCGATGGACGCGTTGTACAAAGTCGCGCCCGATGCCGGCGCCTATGTGTCGGAGAGCGATTATTTCCAGCGCGACTGGCAGAACGCGTTCTGGGGTGCCAACTATGCGCGGCTCGCGGCGGCGAAGCGGCAATACGATCCGGACGGATTGTTTTTCGTGCATCACGGGGTCGGCAGCGAGCATTGGAGTGCCGACGGTTTCACGCGCGCGGGCTAGTGGATGCATGGCGCCATGCCGATGCGGCCCCTATCGAAATGACGGGGGCCATCCATGTGCACGCGCCGTGTGCCGCCGATGGCATAAACATGACGAAGCTTAGGCGATCCTTACGCGGGTTGCCGTTGCATGTGGCTGTCAATAATCCTTCACCAATCGTGACTACCGTGGCGCTGTTGTGTCCTGTAACTGCGTTCACTCATTCGCCCGGAGATCACGATGACCACGACGTTGCGCTTTCGTTTTGCACGCCGGCATGCTGTCGCCGCGTTTGCGTTTACTGCGCTGGCGGCAGCTGCCGCCGCGTATGCTGATGGTTTTTCGCAAGACCGCGATTTTCATTTCTGGCCCGGCAACCTGGTGGTGACCCGCAGCGTTTACGACAACAAGGCGAGCAATGTGCAACTGGGCGAAATACTGCCGCCCGATTGCCCCGCGAGCAGCGGTGGGTGCGGTACCGCGCCCGGCGCCCAGTACGATGGCACCTACCCGCAAGTCTTCAACAACGTGATCTACGATGCGAATTTCGGCATCACCTCGCGCGTCTACCTGGATCAGATCACCCCTGACGGCTGGTTGATCAATTCGCTGGAAGTTCCAAACAGCCAGCTTCCCGCCGCGCGCGAGGGCGAGCTGGTGACCAGCTTCAGTTCCAAGTCGGAGCTGGGCCTGCATCTGTCGCTGGACGGCAAATATCTCTCGTTCGTGGGCTACGTCGCGCCGGTGAACGCGATCGATGTATCCAATGCCAATACGCCGCTGGAGGTCGATCCGACCAATCCCGATGGCGGAACCTATTATCGCGCGGTGGCGCTGGTCGATGGCCACGGCCATTTCCAGTTCACCCAAACCAACGCATACAGCGGCGATAACGGCCGCGCCGCCATTTACAACGACGTCAACGGCGCCAACGTGTTTTACACCTCGGGCAATGCCGGCAATGGCAGCAACCCGCAGCCTGCGGGCGTGGTGCTTGGTGCGGGCGCGCAATGGATCACGCCCTCCACGCTGCCCGAGGCATTGCAGAGCGCCGGTGCGCCGACGCCGCTGGCCAGCTTCTCCGTCACCGCCTTGGGCGACAAGGCCGACAAGATCGGCAAGGACGATAACTTCCGCGGCATGACGGTGTTCGACAACGTGCTGTATTACACCAAGGGCAGCGGCAGCAACGGCGTCAATACGGTTTATTTCGTCGACACGACCGGCACGGCATGCCCCAAGGGCGTTGGCGTACCGGTGGCGGGTGCGCCGCTTCCCACTTCGCCGTTGGCCTACAACGCGAGCACGCTGTCGAGCGCGGGCCTGCCGAGCAACATGTGCATTCTCGCCGGTTTCCCGACCGCGCTGACCAAGACCGCCACCACAGTGGCCTATCCGTTCGCGCTGTGGTTCGCCGATGCCAATACGCTGTACGTCGCCGATGAAGGCGACGGCTACACCGGCGGCGGCGATCTTTACACGCATGCTGCCGCGCAAACCACGGCGGGCTTGCAGAAGTGGGTGTTCAACGCGGGCACGAAATCCTGGACGCTCGCTTACACGCTGCAGGCGGGCCTGGGGCTCGGCCAGCCCTATACCGTGCACGGCTATCCCACCGGGAACAATCCCGCTACCCAGTTGCCGTGGTCGCCGGCCACCGACGGCCTGCGCCAGATCACCGGCCGCGTTGACCGGGACGGCAAGGTCACCATCTGGGCGGTGACCTCCACCGTCAGCGGCGGCGGCGACACGGGGGCCGATCCGGATCGCCTGGTGGCGGTTCGCGACACGTTGTCCAACACCACGGCGGCCGGCGCGGCGCAGGAGCACTTCGTGACCTTGCGCGCGGCGAAGTTCGGCGAGGTGCTGCGCGGCGTGTCGTTCGCGCCGGGTACGGAGCAGCAGGGCAAGGACAACGGCTGGCACTGAGCGCAGTTATCCGGGACGCCGTCATGGGCGGCGCGCCCGGCGGCCTATCCGATTCATCGCGCTGTCCTGGTCAGGCCCGGGGCAGCGTTTTTTTTTGGAGCCATGCGGGCGTTCAAACCGTCCAGGCCGTCAGACAGGCCCGCCGAGGATGAGCCGAGGAAGCCGTCTGGGATACCCATCGGCGCGCCGAGGATGCGAGCTGCGGCAGCCTCCGATACCCCTGACCTCCGCCTTCCATGCGACGCGCTCCACGCCTGGGGGGCGAACCGGCCGAGTACGACAGATAAGTGTCGCAACACGTGTAGGACACGACCACTATGGAGGGGCCGGGACCGCCCAACGGGCCTGGTGTCAGCCGAACCCTCGGCTGAGACGACCCGAAGTAAACACCTTAAGTGGAGAAAGTCACATGCACGCACATTTCGAACGCACCGGCCCCCTGACTGAAATCGCCAGCTACCCGAGCTGGGCGCAAGACATGGTCGCAGAGTGCGAAGGCGCCAAACAGAGTGTCGTCACCCATGACCTGTGGCCGATCATGCGCGAAGCCAAGCTCAATCATGGCGCCACGCGGCATTTCATGGTGGGAATCTGGCCGGTGATCGAGCGTTTTCCGGGCTACATGGCCATGAGCCTGCTCAAGACCCGTTTTGGTCGCAGCGAAGGGGACAACATGGCCCGGCGCTGGCTGGTGCGCAATATCCGCGTGGAGCAGAACCACGCCGAGTACTGGCTCAATTGGGCCGAGGGTGCCAATATTCCCCGCGAAGAGGTCCTGCACGGCGCGGCACCCGCCGGAACGGACGCCCTGGCCAACTGGTGTGAAGAAATCAGCAAAAACGGTTCACTTGCCGCAAGCGTGGCGGCCACGAACTATGCGGTAGAAGGGGCCACGGGGGAATGGTCCCAGTTGCTGTACGACAGCCTTGCCTACCGGGAGAGCTTCCCTCAGGAGGTCCGTGTAGGTAGCCTGCGCTGGCTACAGTTACATGCCGCGTATGACGATACCCATCCCTGGGAGGCACTGGAAATCGTGTGTACCCTGCTGGGCAAGTCGCCTGCGCCGCATGATGTGGCGCATATTACCGAATGTGTGAAACGCAGTTACATTTGCATGCGTCTTCTCGCCGATCGCTGCGTTGAGGCGCGGCATGAACCGTTGGTAGTGAGTGAGGCGGCCGCTTAACACGTATTGCCGTTGGGCCATGCGCAGCAGCCGTAAGGATGTATCGGTAAAATCAGGCTAAGGATCCGATGCGTATCGCTCGTACCGTATTGCAGAAGCCGCTTTCGCGGCGCCTCATGCCGCTGGCCTACGCGCTGGTCGGCATGGTGGCGCTGATACTTGGCCTCACCTGGGGCGCGATGAAGATCCAGGTCACTCTCGCTGGTTTCCTCAACGGCGAGAGTGTCTGGTCCAAGGCACAGAAGCAGGCGGTCATCGATCTGCAGTCCTATGCGATGACCGGCTCCCAGCATGACCTGGATGATTTCAAAAGCAACTATGCCTTGCTCGGCTATGACCGCTGGGTGCGCGACGTCACCGCCAGCGGCCATTACGACTACGACGAAGTCAAGGCGGCCTTGAGCCACGGCAACGCCATTCCCGAGACGATCCCGGGGGTGGTCTTCATGTTTCAGTACTTCAACCAGGCGCCATACATGAAAGAGGCCCTGGTGGCCTGGCGCTCCACCGACGAGAGCATCGCCCAGTTGGGGGTCATCTCCGATGAACTGCAGCGCGCCTACGCCAGCGGCGGCCCCAGCCCCCAGGAAATTGAACGGCAGCGCCTGCGTATCCGCGCGCTGAACGATTTCATCGAACCGCGCAGCGACAATTTCTCGCTGCAGATCGCCCACGGCGCCCTTTGGATGGGCGAGGTGCTGTTTGTGGGCGTACTTTTGGCCGCGTGCCTGGCCGCTGCGTTCTGGTTGAGCCTGGCCAGGCGCATCCTGGCGCGCATCCGCGGCACCGAGGACCGCTTCCAGCTGTTGTTCGACAGTGCAGCGGACGCGATCGTGATGGTGGACGAATCGCATGGCCGCATCCTCAACGCCAATCGCACGGCCAGCCTGTGGACCGGACGCGATCCGTTCGACCTGATCGGCACCCATTTCCGCGAGCTGTTCGTGGAGGGCAGCTCGCGCGAGGCAGGCGCATCCACGATCGGCACGCTGCGCAACGCCAATGGCGCGACGCGCACGGTCGAGACGCACAGCAGCCTCACCACCTGGGGTACCCAGCCGGTGCGCCAGGCGATCATGCGCGACATCTCCGACCGCGTGGCGATGGAGCAGGAGCGCCGCATCGGCGCCGAGGCCATGGCCAGCGTGGCCGAGGGCGTGATCATTGCCGATGCGGAGCGCCGCGTGACCACGGTCAATGCGGCGCATACGCGCATCACCGGCTACACCTTGCAGTACCTGCAACATCACCGCTTCGACGAGTTGCGCCGCATGCCCGACGGTTCGCCGTTGCCGTCCTCGATCTGGGAAATGGTTGCCGACGGCGGCAACTGGGTGGGCGAAGTGCAGAGCTGGCGGTCGGACGGTTCGTCCTATCCGGAACTGCTCAGCATCAGCGCCATCCGCAACAGCGACGGCCGCGTGCAGCACTACGTGGCGGTGGTGACTGACATCACCCGCAGCAAGGCCGACCGCCAGCGCCTGGAATACATGGTGGCGCACGATCCGCTGACGGGCCTGGCCAATCGCAACGAATTCCAGCGGCACTGCACGCATGCGATCGAGGTGGCCGCACGCACCAATGGCGCGGCCGCGGTGTTGTTCGTCGACCTGGATGCGTTCAAGGTGGTCAACGACAGTTACAGCCATGCCATCGGCGACCGCCTGCTGGTAAAGGTGGCCCAGCGCATTCGCCGCGAGCTGGGCGAAAACGACGTCGCCAGCCGCATCGGCGGGGACGAATTCACGGTGCTGCTGGGCAGCCTGCGTACGCGCGAACAGGCCGCGCAATTCGCCAACCGTCTGCTGATGAGCCTGTCCGAGCCGATGCTGATCGGCGATTACGAAATCGTCATGAGCGCAAGCATCGGCATCGCGGGCTATCCGCTGGACGGCAGCGATCCGGTGGCGCTGATTGCCAATGCGGACGCGGCGATGTACGCGGCCAAGACGCAGGAACGCAACACCTATCGCTTCTACACGCCCTTGATGCACGCCGATGCCCGCATGCGCCTGATGCTGGGCGCGGATTTGCGCCAGGCACTGATGCGCGATGAGTTCTATCTGGTGTTCCAGCCCAGCGTAGAGCTGCGCAGCGGGCGCATCGTGGCGGTGGAGGCGTTGCTGCGCTGGCGTCATCCCGAGCGCGGCGAGCTGATGCCGGACGAATTCATTCCGCTGGCCGAAAGCCTCGGCCTGATCCGTCGCATCGATGCCTGGACCATGCGCGCGGTGTGCGCGCAGATCCGGCAGTGGGATCAGGCCAAACTGCCGGCGATACGGGTGGCCTTGAACGCCTCGGCGGCTACCTTCGGCCATCCGGGTTTCATCGACAGCGTCAAGCACGCGCTGCACGCCAGCCAGATTTCGCCCAAGCGCCTGATGTTCGAAATCACCGAAAGCGCGATCCTGCGCCTGGGCGAGGCAACCGAGCAGACCATGCACGCGTTGCATGCGCTGGGCATCGGCATCGCCATCGACGACTTCGGTACCGGGTATTCGTCGCTGGCGTACCTGAAGCTGTCGGGCATCGATTTCCTGAAGATCGACCGTTCCTTCATCAAGGACCTGCCCGACAGCACCAACGACGTGGCGATCGTCGAGGCCATGCTGGCGATCGCCAAGAGTTTGGACATCTGCACCATCGCCGAAGGCATCGAGACCGCGGCGCAGGTCGAGTTCCTGTTGCGCGCAGGCTGCGCGGAGGGGCAGGGGTATTACTACTCGCGTGGGCTACCCGCGCCGGAGATCGAGCGCATGCTGTCGCCCAATCCCCGCCATGAAACCTCCCGCCTGCGCCTGGTGCCGCCTAAATAGACGCAGCGGTTACCGCACGCTTACAGCTGCACCTCGACCACGGTCTCTTCTGGCTGGTAGAGCGTGGGGAACTCTTGCTTCAAAGCCTCCACCTTGGGCACATCGTTGATCACGATGTACGGATCATGGGGATGGATGCGTGCGTAATCCTGATGGTAACCCTCGGCCGGATAGAACGCCTTGAGCGGCTTCACTTCGGTGACGATCTTCGCATCGAACACCTTGGCGGCGGTCAGTTGCGCGATGTAGGACTGGGCGATCTTTTGCTGCTCCGGGCTGTCGTAGAAAATCTCGGAGCGGTACTGCGAACCCACATCCGGACCTTGCCGGTAGTACGTGGTGGGATCGTGCGCGACCGCGAAATAGATCTTCAGCAGCTGGCCATAGCTGATCACCGTCGGGTCGAAGTTGATTTTTACCGACTCGGCGTGGCCGGTGTTGCCTTCGCTGACATCCTCGTAATGGGCCGTGTTGGCCACGCCGCCACTGTAGCCGGCCCACACCTGCCTCACGCCGCGCACGTGCTCGAATACCGACTGCATGCCCCAAAAGCAGCCGCCCGCCAGCACGGCGGTTTCCATCCCGTGCGCAGTCGCCTTGGGTGCGTCGTAGGCGGGATCGGGCAGGTTGGCGTTGCTGGCCATGGCCGAGCAGGCGGTCAGGCCGCTTAGCGCGATCAGGAAGGATAAACGACGGGCTTGCATGGGCTACCTCCAAAAAGAATCCGGTTGCCTGGTATTCGCTGGCGGACGGCGGACGGTTACCCTCGGCCCGGATCTCAGCCGGTGCCGGCCACGACGTGGATTTGCACCCCTTCCAGCCGCACGATCTGCCCCGCGCGGATCTTGCACGTCTTGCGCAGCTCCTGCTGCCCGTCCACGTAGACTGCCCCGCTGGCGACGATCATTTTTCCCGCGCCGCCGCTGTCGCACAGTCCCGCCAGTTTCAGCAGCTGATTGAGTTCCACGTAGTCGTGGCCGCCGAGTTCGAATGCGATCTGTTCCATGTTCAACGATGCGTGGGCAGGGCGATGGGATGTTCGGGGAGGCTCAGAAACGCGAAGAACGGACGATGCTGCCCGATCGCGAAGCTGGCCGATTCGTGCAGGATCGCCAGCAAGGTATCGAAATCCTTGCCGGCAGCCTGGCGCAGGTCGTTGGCGTGATCGAGCAGCAAGGCATGGCCGATGCCGTGCAGCCAGCCCAGGTCGCGCAGGCTGTCCACCAGCGCATCCCAGTTCTGGCCGAAGCCGGCCGGCAGTTTCAGCGCGGCGGCCAGGCGGCGCAGCAGTTCGCTTTTGTCCAGGCAGCCGGCGAGGTCGGCGCGGCACACGTAGAGGTTGCCCTGTACGGCCGCGGTAGCGAGCGCGTCGAAGTCGGCCGCGTCGACGAAGTAGACACCGCCATCGTCGGCCTGGGTCAGATCGAGGGCGCCTTCCGCGCTCATCGGTTCACCTGGAACAGCTGGAAGCTGCGGTAGTGATCGCCGGTGTAATAGAAAACCTCGGCCGGTGTACCGCCGGTGATGATGCGCCGCGTGCCGCGGTCGGAGGCGCCGGGCGTATCCACCGTGTACTCGTGGTAATAACCGCGCGGTTGCCCGGGCAGCAGGCCTTCGCGGTTGCCGAACACCACGCCGTCCTGGCTGTAGGGAAACGGACCTCCCTGCAGGATGCGCACCAGCGCGAAGCACGCTTCAGGCGGCATGAAGGCGGGCAGGTTGGTTTTGGCGGCAGGGCAGTTGAGTTTGCTTGCGACCGGCAAAGGCATGTCGCCCTGCGAGACCATCGTCGCCGTCGGTGCGCTGTGGCGATTCCAGAACAGAATGCCGCCGATGAGGATCACCAGCAGCAGAAGGGAGGTAAGGCGTGAGGTGGACACCGCAGGTTCCTTGTGGGCCAGGCGGTGAGTGTAGTGCGTTCGCGGCTGCGAGCGTGGGTCGCGCATCGCAGCAAGGCGTCAGGTCTTGCGGGCGTTGACGTCAAGCCGCTCCTGCAACGCTTCGTATTTTTCGCCGTAATCGGATGTCATGTCGCCCAGGCTGGAAAGTTTTTCTCCCAGCTGGGAGTAGCCGGCCACTTTGAGCGCGTGCGCCGCAGCCTGGGTCAGGCTGGCGCCGAGGAAGTAGGTGCCGGCCATGATGCCGCTCACGGCCGAGGCGGCTTTTTGCGCGTGACTATTGCGCAGAGCCACGCCGAGTTTCCCCGCGTTCTGGCGAATCCGGTCCACGCCCAGCCCCATGTTTCCGCCCGATTCCAGTATCGCGGCGAAGCTGTCGATAAATGCATTGGCGCTGCCGACGGATGTGTTGAGGGTGGAAAGCGTTTCCCCCGACTCGCGCGCGACGGCATTCAAGAAGCTGCTGAAGGCCAGCTTGATGTCCTGGGCACTGGCCTTGGGATCGGCGTAGGTGTGCAAGAGCGCGTCCAGATCCTTGAACACATCGCCCGCGCCCCGCAGCGGTGTGCCCAGGCTTTTCAGCGCATCGGACGCTTGTTTGAGGGGTTTGCTCCAGCTTGCGTTTTCCTGCAGCGTTGCGAGCGCGGACAAACCTTTCAGCGCGTCGCCGCCGGCATCCACGAGATTGCCCATGCCGCTCAAGCTCGCGTGCAGGCTATCGATGTATGCCCCGGACGCGAACTGTTTTGTCGCCGTTTCCAGTTGGATCACGCCGGTCTGAAATTTGGTCGCAGCTGCGTGCAGCGCGAGGAAAGCTTCTTCTTTCGTCGCAGGCTCCCGCGGCGTTTGCGCGGGCGAGGTCTCAGCGGGCGCCGTGATGTCGGCGCCTTTGGATTTTCCATCGCCAGCGCGAAGCGGCCTGGCCACTGGCGGCGCGCTGCCGGCGGTCCCGCTCTGGACGGACCACGGCGTGATGGCCACCTGTTGCGGGGTGCTCGTGCGTGGCTGCGCGTCATTGAGCAGAGCATCGATCCGGGCCGGCCCGGACGGAGGGGTTTCTATGGGGTCCATGGGTTTGCTCACTGCATGAGTGGGAGGGCCGGCGCGCCGCGTGGCGTCGCGCGTTGTTGCTCATTCTCGGCATCGCATGGTGAGGTGGGCGGTATATGGCTATGGGCAAAATGCCTGATCCGATCAACGGCTCGGCAAGCGCGTCATAGGGAGTGGCCGGCAGGGTGCGGCACCGCCCGGGCGTTCCATGACTTCTGGGCTGGAATGAGCCCTCGTCAAGCCAGCTAGACTGCGGCTTTGCCACTTATGGAGCCACCATGCCCCTGTCACCGTTGTCCTTGCGCCTGACCGGGTGCTGCGCGTTGCTTGCTTTTGCGTCGGCCGCGCCGGCGTGGTCCGCCGCGGTGGGGCCCGAGTCCAGGCCGGTAGCCGAGCAAGCTGCACAGGCCGCGTTGCCGCCGATGCTGCAGGATTTTGGCTCCTACGTGGACAGCGCCCGTGCGGCATTCCATGTGCCGGGCATCGCGGTGGCCATCGTCAAGGATGGCAAGGTGGTGTGGGAGCAGGGCTACGGTCTGCGCGAAGCAGGCAAGCCGGACAAGGTCGATGCGCACACCTTGTTCGCGATCGCATCCAACACCAAGGCCTTCACCGCCGCGGCGCTGCAGATGCTGGCTGAACAAGGCAAGGTGAACATGGATGCGCGGGTCACCGATTACCTGCCATGGTTTCAGATGTCCGATCCCTACGTGACGCATGAGATGCGCGTGCGCGACCTGCTGGCCCATCGCAGCGGCCTGAGCCTCGGCGCGGGCGACCTGCTGTATTGGCCGCCGACCACCTACAGCACGAAAGAGGTGGTCGAGCGGCTCGCCAAGGTGCCGCTCACCAACGGTTTCCGTAGCCACTACGCTTACGACAACATTCTGTTCGCGGTGGCCACGCTGATCATCGAAAAGGCTTCCGGGCAGACCTACGCCGACTACATCCGCGATCACATTTTCAAGCCGGTCGGCATGGACGAATCGCTGATCGACATGACCTACCTCAAGCCTGGCATGGATGTCGCCACCGGCCACGCCCTGTTCGACTTCAAGGATTTGAAGCCCGTACCGCCGATGGCATGGCTGAACGACCCCGGCGCGGGCGGCATTTACGCCAGCGTGCATGATCTGGCCAAGTGGATGAACGTGCAGCTCGCCGGCGGCCAATTGCCGGGCACCGATGCCGATGGCAAGCCGCGCCGGCTCTTTTCGCAAGATAGCCAGAACCAGATGTGGACCGTGCTGACGCCCATCCCGGTCAGCAAGCCGCCGATCGCCGAACTGCAACCGTTGATGCCCAATTTCTCCGGCTACGGCGAAGGCTGGTTCCTCAGCGATTACCATGGCCAGAAAATGGTATGGCACACCGGCGGCTGGCCGGGCATGGTGTCGCGCCTGACACTGGTACCGGCGTTGCACCTGGGCGTGGTCGTGCTGACCAACCAGGAATCGGGTGCCGCGTTCAATGCGATCACCTACCGCGTGCTGGACGCCTATCTCAACCCGGGCAACAAGACCGATTGGGTGGCGGTCTACGAGAAGGCAGTCAACTATGCGCATGGCAACGCTGACGAAAGCTGGAACAAGCATCAGGCTTTGCGCGATGCCAAAAGCAAGCCGTCGTTGCCGTTGGCCAACTACGCCGGAACGTATCGCGACCCCTGGTATGGCGACATCGTCATCAGCAACGAAAACGGCAAGCTGCGCATGCGTTTCAGCAAAACCAGGCAGCTGATCGGCACGATGGAGCCGTGGCAGCACGACACGTTCATTGTGCGTTGGGACGATCGCGCCCTGAACGCCGATGCCTTCGTCGAATTCGCGCTTGATGCCGACGGCCACGTGCGTGACATGCGCATGCAGCCGGTATCGCCGCTGACCGATTTTAGTTTCGATTTCCAGGATCTGCGGCCGGTACCGCTAAAGGATGCCGACGCTGCCGCGAAGGCCGAATAACGCCGGGCGTTGTCGGTGGGGTTGCCAAATATGCCAGGGGAGAAAACCATGCGTCGTCGCCTGCTGATGTGCAGCGCATTGCTTGGGCTTGGCTTGCTGAGCGGTGTGTACGTGTGGGCGCGCCAGGATGTGCAGAGTGTCCCCACCCATCGCTTTTTCCACGTGCAATGGGGGTCGGACCAAACCCGGCCGGTGTCTGGACGGCTGCTGCTGTTCGCGATGACTGCGGCCGCGGCGAAGGCGCAGTCCAAGGACGGCCCGGTCACCGAGATCGATGCCGACCCGTTTGAACCGAACGGTACCTCCATTGCCGCGGAAAATGTCGATCGCCTGGTGCCGGGGCAGACCATCGATATCGACACGGACCAATTGGCGTTTCCAGCCGCATGGTCGAAGCTGCCGGCCGGGGATTACCTCGTGCAGGCCGTGCTGGACGTGCATCACAACTACAACTACCTGGGCCGCGATGGCGGCGACATCGTCAGCAAGGTGGTCACCGTGCATTTGCCGGCGAACGACATTCCCACTTTGACGCTCGACGAAACCTTGCCGCACGTCGATCCGTGGGCGCCGCCTGCGAGCATGCCCACGTCATTGCTGCCGGCGCTTGAGGCCGCGCACAAGCAATCGCAGCAGATTGATTTTGTCAGCCCCAGTCTTTCGGCCTTCTGGGGGCGCCCGATCCACATGCTGGGCCGGGTGTTGTTGCCGCCCGGTTATGAACCCTCGCAGGCCAAACGCTATCCCACCGTCTATTTCACCCACGGTTTCGGCGGCAACATCGACCGGCTGGCGCGCGTGCTCGCTTATGTCCAGGATGGGATGAGCCGCGGCCAGATGCCGCCGATGATCTGGGTGTTTCTGGATGAATCCAGCGCGACCGGCACGCACGAGTTCGCCGACTCGGTGAACAACGGGCCGTGGGGGCAGGCGCTTACCACTGAGCTGATTCCGTATCTGGAATCGCATTACCGCATGGACGGCAATGCGAAGGGCCGCTTCCTCAACGGCCATTCCTCCGGCGGCTGGGCCACGCTATGGCTGCAAACGCGCTATCCGGCGATTTTCGGGGGCACCTGGTCCACGTCGCCCGATCCCAGCGATTTCCATGATTTCACCGGCCCCGATCTCTACGCGCCGCACGCCAATGTGTACCGCAAGCCGGACGGCACGCCATGGCCGCTGGTGCGCGACAAGGGCAAGGTGATCGGTACGTTCGAGCAGTTCGCCAGGATGGAACGGGTACTGGGGCCCTATGGCGGCCAGATGGCCTCGTTCGAATGGGTATTCTCGCCGCGCGGCAAGGATGGCCGGCCCGAGCAAATGTTCGATCGCGACACCGGCGAGGTCGATCCGGCCGTCGTGGCCTACTGGCACGATCATTACGACATCGCCTACCGGCTGCAGCAGCACTGGCCGGCCTTGAAGCCCGACCTGGATGGCAAGATCCATCTTTACGTCGGCACCGCCGATACGTTCTACCTGGATGGCGCGGCCCATCGCCTGGAGGGGGTGCTGGATGGGCTGCACGCCCACGCGGATTTCCGTTTCATTCCAGGTCGCACGCACTTTGATCTCTACAAGATCGGCGACGATAACTACGGGTTGCTCAAACAGATCAGCTGGGACATGTACGCCGTGGCCCGGCCCGATTCGAAGCTGAAACCGGGCATGAACCCGTCGCCCTGACCCCGCGGGAATTTGCTGGCCGGCATGCCGGCCAGCAAGATTTTCAGGCATAGTTGCCGGCGCAAGCGCTGTAGGTGGATGGCGCTTGGGGGTGTCGTTTCAGGCTGAAACGACCCAGCGGGAACACCGTTCCGCAAGGGCGGTGCGTTTTCCGTATCGGGGGGCTTCTCATAACGGAGGGAGTCAGAATGAAATCGTTCGGGTTGATCGCAGTGATGGCGGCCGCGCTGATGGCGACCACGGGTACCTATGCCCAGTCGGCAGCTCCAGCCAGTGGCAGCATGACGGTGACATGCAATGACGGCACCACAGCCACGGTGACCACCACCAAGGGCGCCTGCCGCGGGCACAAGGGCGTAAACAAGTCCGCCAGCGGTTCGTCGGCCGCGGGGGCCGCGTCCGGCTCCGCTACCGCCGCTACGGCGGCATCGGGCAAGTCCAGCACTTCCTCGACGGCATCCGCGTCCAAGTCCGCGCCGGCGGCAAAGCCCGCTGCGGGCGGCGGCCCGGGGCAGGTGTGGGTCAATACCGGTTCCAAGACTAAGGCGTATCACTGCCAGGGCAGCAAGTGGTACGGCACCACCAAGCAGGGCAAGTACATGAGTACGTCCGACGCACAGGCGGCCGGTTATCACGCCGCCAAGGGCGAGAAATGCTCGTAATGGCAAGCTAAGGTGACATTCCGACTACGGGCCGGTTTTGCCGGCCCGTTTTTTTGCGGTCAAGGTGCGTGCCAAGGGTTGCAGCGGTCGATAGGCTATCGACGAAGCTGTCGCCTTGAAACGTCGAAACGCGATGCATGGGTTCACTTTTCTCTTGAGAACGGAACGCAGCCGTATTTGGGGGCTCCACGCGACGAGCTATTCGCCTTCGACGCAAAGCGGATAAGCGCAAACGGGTGGCGACGATTGGATTTGCCGGGCCTGAATTGCGTTTGGATGGCTTTTTCTCGATACGATCTGCTCCAGATGACCCACTGCAGCCGCAGTTAGGAGAAGAAAGTAATGAGCCTCACCAGGACCCTTTTGCTTGCAGGCATCACCGTCGCAATAAGCTCCTGCGCAACGACGTCGTCTGTCGTTTCAATCGGCGGCGGACGCTACGAGGTAGTAGGACATTCCTCCGCGAATTTTGGGACTGCTGCCGACCAGAAAATAGACCTGATCGTCACGGCCGACGAATACTGTTCCAAGCAAGGCAGGCAGATGAATATTGAAGGCGATGATGATGAAGTCCGTCGTGCCGGCTCGCTCGCAGCGGCCAACGATGGCGGCGTTACCGGGTCAACCGCCGCGTCAGGTCAATTCGTTACTGGAAATGCGGTTTTTTCCTGCCAATAGATGAGTGCATGCGGGGGAGAGACTTTGCTTTTGGGGCAATCGAACGGCTGAATCCGCAACCCAAAGTGGACGCTTTAAGCGAAGGCGAGCTAAGGAGCAGGTATGCGCAAAATATCCGCAATCGTTATCGTTCTGTGTCTACTACTTCCATTGCAATCGTGTACATATCACGGCCGAACTGAAGTGTCCTATCCCCTCTCGGGTGACTTAACTGAAAATCTCATCATGGCTTCAATTTACCTGCTGCCGCTTATAGCTTTCTTGAGGGTTAAGTATCGAGTGTCTACCATCCTAGTTGGTATCGCCGCGTGTTTGGCCGGGCTGTACTTCGTGACGTTTGCTGCGGCTATCTGGGCAACTAAATTGCTTGTAGGCTGGTATCTATACTCGGCTAGCTCCTTCGTCTATGTAGTCACTTCGGTAGTTGAGCTTTGGCGCGTCATTGCAACTAGAAAATTATTGAAGGCGAATGCCTCCAGCGCTACCTAGTTCAGATACAAACGCCTGTCTGTGACCCGATGTGGACCATTCGATAGAGCCATGAACACTTTTAAGTTCCAGCCAGAGTTGAAAGAGGAATTGGGTGCTCGAAAGAATGGCTGTACACATGGGTTCGGTAACTTTTTCAAGAAAGCACTTGCCAGGGGTTGTAGCTGCCGAACCACCACAGGTGCCCCTCCAGGTCGCGACAGCCGTAGCCTGCGCCGCCGTATGCCTTTTCCGCGTATTCGTCGATGATGACCGCGCCGGCGGCTTTGGCCCGTTCGTAATGTGCCTTGCAGTCGGTCACCGTGACGGCTGCGCATTGCGTTTCGCGGCCATTGATTTCATCCGGTTGCGCCATGTGCTTGCCGAAGCCGTCGGGCTGGACGTGGCTGAGCATTACCATGCCGTTGCCGTAGACCAGTTGGGCGTGCATCACCCGGCCCTGGTCGTCTTCGTAGACGGCGTGTTTCTCAAAGCCGAATGCCTTGCACAGCCAGTCCATGGCGGCATGGGCGTCGCGATAGCGCATGGCGGGAATGATGGTGCTGCCGTTGACGACCTCGTTCATGGCGCGAGCTCTCTGGTGGGAAGGGTCCCACGAGACTAGCCCTTCGCGATGACGGCGTCGTGTGCATCTTCCGCAGCGCGCGCACCGGGCATGCCCGATGGCGCCATCGGTTGCGCTTATCCGGGCGCGGCGGGGCTGTCTTCACCCAATGGGCCGAGGTTGCGCACGATCATGCTCTGCGGTGTCGACAACGGCAGCTGCGCCTTGCTCAGGCGCGCAAGGATGTCAAACAGCAGTTCGCTTTTGACCGTGGACGCTTCGCGCGGGCTGTGCACGTAAGCGACGCCGGTAAAAGTCATTGCACTGCTGGTGATATCGTCCAGCGTGACGGTTGGGGCCGGGGTAGGCAGCGTGGCGGTATTGGCGTTGAGCGCTTCCAGCATGATCTGGCGCATCTTCGCCGCATCCGTATCCAGCGGCATCGGCAGGCTGAGCTTTACGCGGCCCAGCGCATTGCCGTGCGTGACGTTGCGCAGGTTTTGCGTGATGAACTGCGAGTTGGGCACGATCATGGTGGAGCGATCGCTCAGCTGGATCTCGGTAGCGCGCACGTTGATGCGGCGGATATCGCCTTCCACGCCGGGCATGCTTACCCAGTCGCCGACCTTCACCGGCTGTTCGGCCAGCAGAATCAGACCCGAAATGAAATTCGATACGATCGCCTGCAAGCCAAAGCCGATACCGACCGACAGCGCGCTGGCGATCCAGGTCAGGCTTTGCAGGCTTACATCGGCGGTTTTCAGCGCCAGCGCAAACACGATCACCACCGCCACGTAGCCGAGCAGCGTGACGATGGAATTTTGCATGCCAAGGTCCAGCGAGGTCTTGGGCAGCAGTTGCTCGGCCAGCCAGCGCTTGACGGTGCGTACGATCACCAGGCCGATGGCAAACACGATCACCGCGTTGAAGACCGCGCCCGGCTTGATCGTCAGCTGGCCCACCTGCAAGCCGCTAAACACATTGCCGATATGCGAGAACAGATCGTGCGGACTGCTGCCGAAGGGCAACAGCAGCGTGCCCACGGCGACCAGCAGCAGGAGTATCCGCAACACCGCGGACAGCACGATGGCCGACTGATCCAGTGCGCCGGCCGCGATGCCGAAAGAAGCTTGCAGTCGCATGCCGCTGCGCGAGCGCGGCGAAAGCAGCGTCGCCAGCAGATCGTGCTGCAAGTGGGTGAGCATGTAGAGCGATGCCACGATCATGCCGATCCACAGCATCTGCCAGGAGATGAAAAAGCCGAACGCGATGTAGCCGACGAACACCGAAACCCACGCCATCACCACTGCCAAGCTCGCCAGCCCGGCCATGGCGCCCACCCATAATGCGTGCTTGGCCGGTTGATGGCCGCCCTCATGCGCCGATGCCTTGCGTGCGCGCTTGGCGCGCATCAAGGCCGCGCCGACCAGGCCGCTGATCAGCAGCGCCAGCATCGCACGCGTGCAGATCGTCACCGGCAGGCTGCCGCCGGCCAGATTGTTCAGGCGTTCGACGATGCCCAGCAACAGAAACGCACTGCCCAGCAACCACGGAAACCAGCGCAGGTCACGCGCGGTGCTGTCGGCGATGCCGGGCAGGCGCCACGACGGATGCCGCACCGACAGCAGCGCACGTCCGAGGCCGGCGATGAAGGCGGAGAAAAACACCGAGCGCACGATCGATTGCGCGAAGGTCGCGATGTCCTCGTCCAGCGTGTCGTTCCAGTTGTAGCCGATGTAGGCCAGGCACGCGGCGAAGCCGATCGACAGCGTCACCGTGAGCGTGAATGTCACCGCCAGCGCGCTGCGCCGCAGGTGGCCCTCGGGCATGTAGTGGCGCGCCAGCGCCAGCAGCGTGCGTTCGGCCAGCCAGCGGCCGGGGACGATCAGCAGCAGGGCGCCAAGCAGGCACAGGATCCAGGGCAGGCGGTTCGCCGGCTGCCACGCGTCGCGGGCGCCTTGGGCCAAGGCGCTGGCGATGGGCTTGAGATGGGCGCTGTCGTCGGGGAAGGATTGCGCCAGGTTCGACCAGAACCCAACGGTGAGCGGCGAGCCGCTGCGTGTAGTCAGCTGGGTCTGGAATTGCTCATTGCGCGTCTGGACGATCTGCGTGGTGAGCTTGGCCGCATCCTGGGTCAGCAGCTGCGCCTGCTTGATTTCGCCCTCGAGCTTGCTTTTGTCGCGCGTCAGCTGCCTGCGCTGCTGGCTGACATTGGCCGGTTCCGGCAGCGCGCCGGCTGCCGGGGCCGGCCCGAGCACGGTCAGGCGCGCCTGCACGCCGTCCATCTGTGGCGTGAGCGTTTCAAGCCATTGCTGGGCCTGTTGCTGCACCGTGCCGGCTTCGCTGCGCAAGGTGTTCAAGGGGGCGCTGGTGGATTTGCTGCTCAGCGTGCCCTTGATGTCGTCCAACTGCTTGTTGAGGCTCACCAGGGCTTGCGCGGGGTCCTGGGTGGAGCTGGCGCTTGTCGGCGCGGACGACGACGATGCGGGGTTCTGCGCGCGCGCAGGCTGCGAGCCGAACACGAGCAGGCTGAGGAGGAGCGCCGCCAGGGCGAAAGGCTTACGGGGTACGATGTGCATGGCGGGCATGATCCGAATCGCCTGTCGGACGGTCAATGCATTCTTGCGCGGGTCGCCTTTCCGCAGGCGGTTGGCATTCAGCCTCGGCCGGGGTGGCCGCCGCCGCCACCGGATGGTGACGGCCATGCAACCTCGACCCTGTATATTGCTCGCTCGATCCCCATCCTGTGGGCTCGGCAAATGGACGACGCGCCATGATTTTCCGTTGGTTTGAATCCCTGATCGATGCCTTCAAGGACCCGGTCGATAGCATGCCGCCCAAATCGGTGGGGCGGTTCTACGTGTTCTATCTGCGCCAGGTGTGGCCGGTATTCGCCGCGGCGATCGTGGTGGGCTTCGGCGTGGCCCTGGTGGAGGTCTCGCTGTTCGGGTTCATCGGCAGCATCGTGGACATGGCCAAGGGGGCGCCGGCGCAGGATTTCTTCAAGGTGCACGGGCACCAGTTGCTGTCGATGGCTTTCGTGGCGCTGCTATTGCGTCCGCTGTTCATCGGTGTGCACGATTTGCTGGTCAACCAGTCGATCGTGCCCAACCTCACCAACCGCATCCGCTGGCAGAACCATCGCTATGTCATCCGCCAGAGCCTGGGCTTTTTCCAGAACGACTACGCCGGGCGCATTGCCAACCGCATCATGCAGACCGGCGCGTCGCTGCGCGAGTCGGCCGTGCAGATCGTCGATGCGATCTGGTACGTGGCCATCTACACCGGCAGCGCCATCGTGATGTTCGCCAAGGCCGACTTCTGGCTGGCGGCGCCGCTGGTGGCGTGGCTGTTCGCCTATGTCGGCACGTTGTACTTTTTTATCCCCCGCACGCGGCAACGCTCCTGGGTTGCCTCGGAGGCGCGTTCGAAATTGATGGGGCGCATCGTCGACGGCTATAGCAACGTGCTGACCTTGAAGCTGTTCGCGCATACCCAGCGCGAGGAAGCCTACGTGGCGCAGGCGATGGGCGAGCAGACGGAAAAGTTGCGCGGCATGACGCGCCTGACCACGGCGATGGACGCCACCATCACCACGCTCAACGGATTCCTGATCGTGGGCACCTCGGCGCTGGCGGTGTGGCTATGGAGCCAGGGCAGGGTGACGGTGGGCGCGATCGCGCTGAGCACGGGCCTGGTCATCCGCATCAACAACATGTCCGGCTGGATCATGTGGGTGGTCAACGGCATTTTCGAAAACGTCGGCACCGTGCAGGACGGCATCACCACCATCTCGCAGCCGCGCGCCGTGCAGGATCGCGAAGGCGCGATGCCGCTGGAGGTGGTTGCCGGCGAGGTGCGTTTTGATGACATCCATTTCCATTACGGCAAACAGGGCGGCGTGATGGCGGGCCTGAACCTGCACGTGCGTCCCGGCGAGAAAATCGGCCTGGTCGGCCCCTCCGGCGCGGGCAAATCCACGCTGGTGAACGTGCTGCTGCGTCTTTACGACCTGGAAGGCGGCCATATCCGCATCGATGGCATCGACATTGCGCAGGTCACCCAGGAAAGCCTGCGTTCGCAGATCGGCGTGGTCACGCAGGATACCTCGCTGCTGCACCGCTCGGTGCGCGACAACCTGCTTTACGGCCGTCCGGACGCCACCGAAGCGCAACTGCTCGAAGCGGTGCGCAAGGCGCGCGCGGATGAATTTATCCCCAACCTGATCGATGGCGAGGAGCGCCGCGGCCTGGATGCCCACGTAGGCGAACGCGGCGTGAAGCTGTCCGGCGGCCAGCGCCAGCGCATCGCCATCGCGCGCGTGCTGCTGAAGGACGCGCCGATCCTGGTGCTGGACGAAGCCACCTCCGCGCTCGATTCGGAAGTGGAAGCGGCGATCCAGGAAAGCCTGGAAGTGCTGATGGAGGGCAAGACGGTCATCGCGATCGCCCATCGCCTTTCCACCATCGCGCGCATGGACCGGCTGGTGGTGATGGACAAGGGTGCGGTGGTAGAAACCGGCACGCACGCGCAGCTGATCGCACGTGGCGGCTTGTACGCAAGATTGTGGCAACGCCAGACCGGCGGTTTTGTCGCGGCGGACGATGCGCTGGCGTGATGCGCCGTGGGTTTGTATGGCCCGGTGAACCTCAGGTTGCCCGGGCGTTGCCCGGCAACCCGTTTTTGCCTGAGTAAAGAACGGCGCAACGGATCAGGCGGCGTTCGCATTTCCACCTAAATGCCGCGATGCGTCGCGCGCTTCCTTCAGCCGCCGGGCATGCGCGCAAAGCAGATCGCCGCGCGTCACAATGCCGACCATCCGATGCGGCATCTGCGTGCTGACCACGATCAGGCGGCCTACGCCCGATTCGACCATGTGGTCGGCCGCTTCGCGTAGCGTGTGGTCTTCGCGCACCACCAGCGGCGGGCGCTGGATCAGCGATCCGATCCGCGTGTCCTGGCCGAGCGAAACATCGTAGACACACCGGCGCGTGATCACGCCCATCAGTTCGCCGTTGTCGCTCACCACCGGAAATCCCTGGTGCTTGGCCGCGGCCTGTTCGCAGGCCAGCCATTGGCGCACTTCGGTTACGGTCTGCTCGGCGCGCAGGCTCACCACGTTACGGCTGCAGGCATCGCGCACGTAGATCTGGTCCAGATAATCGGCGGCGTAGTCGGAAGGCACGCGCACGCCACGGCGCACGATCTTCTCGGTCATGATGGTGTTGCGCATCATCAACCCGGAAATGAGATAAGCGGCCGCGCAAGCGCCCAGCAGCGGCAGCAGGCCATGCGGTTGCTGGGTGGTTTCGAAGGCGAACACCACCGAGGTAAGAAACGCGCGCGAAGCCCCCGCGAAAATGGCCGCCATGCATACCAGCGCCGCCATGCGCGGATCGATCTGCAGCCACGGTGCCACCGCGGACAGCCACAAACCCAGCACGCCGCCCATGGCGCCGCCGATGGTAAACAGCGGCGCCAACGTGCCTCCGGAGGTACCGCTGCCCAATGCCACCGACCATGACAACAACTTCAGCAGGCACAGCGCGAGCATGGCGCCCAGGCCCATGTGTCCGGCCAGCACGCCGGCGATATTGCTGTAGCCCACGCCCAGCGTCAGCGGGGCGAAGTAACCCACGATACCTACCACGATGCCGCCCAGCGCCGGCCACCACATCCAGTGGATCGGCAGTTTTTCGAAAGCGTCCTCGATGCCATAGGTGAGTTTGGTGATGCCTACGCTGGCGATGCCGGCAAGCAGGCCGAACGCCACGTAGGCGGCAAGCGCCGGCAGTGCGGGCGTGGCGATGCCGGGCATGGGAAACATCGCCTGGTTGCCCTCCAGCACGTAACGCACGCCCGTGCCGACGGTGGTGGCCATTGCCACCGGAATCAGCGATCGCGCGCGGCGCTCGAACAACAGCAGCTCGATCGCCAGCAGTACCGCTGATATCGGCGCCGAAAACACCGCCGCCATGCCCGCCGCCGCGCCCGCGGCCAGCAGCGTCTTGCGCTCGTCGGCGGTGACGTGCATCAGCTGCGCGATCAGCGAGCCGAGCGCACCGCCGGTGGCGATGATCGGGCCTTCGGCGCCAAACGGGCCGCCGGTGCCGATGGCGATGGCGGACGAAACAGGCTTGAGCCAGGTCATGCGCGGCGGGATGCGGCTCTCGTTGAGCAGCACCTGCTCCATGGCCTCGGGAATGCCGTGGCCGCGGATCGCGCGCGAGCCCCAGCGCGCCATGATGCCCACCACGATGCCGCCGATGGCGGGAATGAAGATCACCCACAGGCCAACGTGGCTGCCGGCAGGGCTGGCGAAGCTGGTGCTGAGGCGGCCGTAAAAGGCCAGATTGGTGATCAGGCCGATCAGGGCGGTCAGCAGCTTGGCGACGATCGCCACTGCCACGCCCAGCAGCATGGCGACAAAGCCGATCCACAGTACCCGTCGATCCAGTGGACGGAACTGCCGCGGCATGTGGGCTGCGACGAGGGTGGGGTCTAGCGAAGGTGCGACAGGTAGCGATGCACGGGTGTGTGCATCGGGGCTTTCCGTTTGCATGGGCAGGGAAATTCCGGCTTCGTAAGCCGGCAAAGGTTAGCCGGATGAACGCGCCGTAGCTGGCTGGAAAATGAACGGCGAAAGGCGGTGTCCGGTCCAGGCTGCGCGTTCGGCTTGACTCTAGACCTTGATCAATAGTCTAGACTTTAATGCATGACCACGCAGACCCCGTCCCTGACCATCGGTGCCGTCGCCAAGCGCGCCGGCGTTGCCATTGACACCATCCGCTACTACGAGCGCGAAGGGCTGTTGCCCGAACCCTTGCGTCGCGCGTCGGGCTATCGCAGTTACAACGAAACGGCGATCAGCCGCCTGCGTTTCATTCGCCGCGCCAAGGATCTGGGTTTCACATTGGAGGAGATCCGCGATTTGCTTGCCTTGTCGGCTGACCGGCATCGCGGCGTAAAGGCGGTGCGCGAGCGTGCGCGGCAGCGATTGGCGAGCATCGACGCGCGCATCGCCGAACTTACGCGCATTCGCCACGGGCTTGAACAACTGATCGAGGCGTGTCCCGGGCGCGGTGACCCGGAGCATTGCCCGATCCTGCGCGCGCTGGCCGACGAGGCGCCGCAGGCATGAGCGCGCAGGGCAACTGCTGTCACCCACCGCGGCATGAAGCGCGCGATCCGATCTGCGGCATGAGCGTGGCCATCGCGGGCGCCGGGCATCACAGCCATTACGCGGGCGAAACCTTCTACTTCTGCTGCGCGGGCTGTAAGGCCACATTCGATGCCGACCCCGCGCGCCATGCCAAGGCCGCGCCAGTGGCTTTGCCTGCACATGCGAGCGGCTTGCACGCGATGCCAATACCTTTGCGTGACACGGCAACGCAGTCGGTGAAGGATCCGGTTTGCGGCATGACGATCGATCCGGCGGCCACGCCGCATCATGCGCAACACGACGGGCACACGTATCATTTCTGCGCGGCCGGATGCCGCCAGAAGTTCATCGCCAATCCCCCGGCTTACTTGCATGGGCAACGCACGCCGGAAGGGGCGATGGCGGGTGCCGTTTATACCTGCCCGATGCATCCGCAAGTGCAGCAGGACGGTCCGGGCGATTGCCCCAAGTGCGGCATGGCGTTGGAACCCATGATGCCAAGCCTGCACGAGGATGATGCAGGCGAAGTGCGCGCGATGCAGCGCCGGCTGTGGTCGCTGGTCGTGCTGACGCTGCCGGTGTTCGTACTGGCGATGTTGCCGCATGCCGGTGTTTACTTGCCTGGCGCGTGGATAAGACCGGCCGGTTGGATCCAAGCCTTGCTGGCCAGCACTGTCGTGCTGTGGGGCGGGGCGCCGTTCTTCGCGCGTGGCTGGCGTTCGTTGTATCCGTGGCAACCGAACATGTACACGCTGATTGCGATGGGCACCGGCGTGGCCTGGTGCTACAGCACGTTCGCGTGGCTCGCGCCGCAGCTTTTCCCGCCGGGCTTTCGCGATATGCATGGCCGTGTAGCGGTGTATTTCGAATCCGCGGCCGTAATCGTCACGCTGGTGACGCTAGGCGATTTCCTCGAATGGCGTGCGCGCCGTCGCACAGGCGAGGCACTGAAAGCCTTGCTTGGCCTGGTACCGAAAACGGCGCGGCGCATTGCCGTAGACCGCGACGAAGACGTGCCTTTGGACGCCGTGCAGGTGGGTGACGTGTTGCGCATCCGTCCCGGCGAAAAAGTGCCTGTCGATGGTGTGGTGTCCAGCGGCAATAGCCAGGTGGACGAATCCATGCTGACTGGCGAACCGATGCCCGTTGCCAAGGCAACCGGCGACAAGTTGGTCGGCGGCACGGTCAATGCCGATGGCGTACTGACCATGCGCGTGGAAAAAACCGGTACGGCGACCTTGTTGTCGCAGATCGTGGCACAGGTTGCGCAGGCGCAACGCAGCAAGGCGCCGTTGCAGCGGATGGCTGATCGTGTCGCGGCGTGGTTCGTGCCGGCGGTTTTCGCCGCCGCGGTGCTCGCCTTCGCGGGCTGGGCCTGGCTCGGGCCGGATCCGCGTCTGGCGCACGCCCTGGTGGCGGCGGTTTCGGTGCTGATCGTGGCATGTCCCTGCGCGCTGGGGTTGGCCACGCCGATATCCGTCATGGTGGCTAGCGGGCGCGGTGCGCAGCAGGGCCTGTTGTTCAAGGACGCCACGGCTATCGAGACGATGCGCGAGGTGGACACGCTGGTGTTCGATAAAACGGGTACGCTGACCGAAGGCAAGCCGTCGTTGAGCGCTGTCGTCGCACTGGCCGCGCATAGCCGCGAGCAACTTCTGATGTTGGCCGCCAGCCTGGAGCGATCCAGTGAGCATCCGTTGGCCAAAGCTGTATGGAACGCGGCCGAGCAAGAACACATTCGTCCGCTCGATGCCTCCGGGGTGAAAGTCGTGGCCGGCAGCGGCTTGAGCGGGCAGGTGGCGCACCAGCAGGTAGCGTTGGGCAATGCGCGGCTGATGCAGCAACTGGGCATATCCATCGGTCCGGACGTTCAAGCGCAAGCCGACGCGCTGCGGCACAACGGCGCGACCGTGATGATCCTCGCCGTGAACGGTACCGCTGCGGGCCTTCTGGCCATGGGTGACCGCATCAAGGCCGATGCGCCGCAGGCGATCGCCGATCTGAAGGCATTGGGCCTGCATCTGGTCATGCTTACCGGCGACAACGCCGCCACCGCGCAAGCCGTTGCGCGCAGCTTGGGCCTGGAGGAGGTGCACGCCGACATGTCGCCGCTTGGCAAGGCCGCGGTAGTGGAGTCGTTGCGCAAGCAGGGCCGGCGTGTGGCCATGGCGGGCGACGGCATCAACGACGCGCCGGCGCTGGCTGCCGCGGACATCGGCATCGCCATGGGGCATGGTACGGATGTGGCGATGCAAAGCGCACATCTCACGCTGGTGAAAGGCCGGCTGGGTGGCATCGTGCATGCGCGCGAACTGTCGAAGGCGGCGGTACGCAACATCCGGCAGAACCTGTTCTTCGCCTTTGTCTACAACGCGCTGGGCGTGCCGCTGGCGGCGGGAGTGCTGTATCCGCTGCTGGGTATCGTGCTTTCGCCGATGATCGCCGCGCTGGCGATGAGCTTGTCGTCGGTGTCGGTGGTGGGCAATGCGCTGCGCTTGCGGCGGCTCGCCTGAGCTACACGAAACCTTTGCGCGACGGCGCAGGCAGTAGCGTAATATCCCCTGTGCGGCGGCCGTAAGGTGCGGTTGCATGGCGAGCATGTCGGCCGGGAGGCTAGGTCATGTTGCGGCGAGGATGGGTGGTGTTCGGTGCCGCGTTATGTGCGGCGATGGCGCTGGCGTGGACGCGTCCCACCGCCGAAGCACCCACGGTGCCGGCGGACGCGGCGTTCGTCGCGCGCATTGAACTCACCGGTCCGATCGGCCCGGCTGCCGCCGAATACGTGGACGGTGCGATCGAGCGCGCCAACGACGATGGAGCACGCGCCATCGTGCTGCAGCTCGATACGCCGGGCGGCCTGATCGAATCGATGCGCGACATTGTCGCGCATATTCTTGCGTCGAAGGTGCCCGTGCTGGGCTATGTCGCGCCATCCGGCGCGCGCGCCGCGTCGGCCGGCACGTACATTCTGTATGCGTGCCCGATCGCCGCGATGGCGCCCGCCACGCATCTGGGCGCGGCAACGCCGGTCGATCTCGGCGGCGGCACGCCGATGCCTGCGCCATTGAGCAACGGCCTGCCCAAGTCCGGCCGCTCGACGGAAAGGAGCGCTCCGGATGCGGCTGCCCAGCCCGAGGCGGAATCCAGCAAAGTACTCAACGATGCCATCGCAACCATCCGTTCGCTGGCGCAGATGCAGGGGCGCAACGCGGCGTGGGCGGAGCAGGCTGTGCGCGGGGCGGCCACGCTGACGTCCAGCGAAGCATTGTCGCAACACGTGATCAATTTTGTCGCGCCGGACATCGACGCACTACTGGCGCAAGCGGACGGTCGCGTGGTGCAGGCGGATAATCGGCCCGTCACCCTGGCAACGCGCGGCGTAACGGTGCGCGATTATCTTCCCAACTGGCGCGCGCGTTTCCTGGGCATCATTACCAATCCGACCATGGCCTACATGCTGCTGCTTGCGGGCATCTATGGGTTGATCCTGGAAGTGTTTCATCCCGGCTCGTTCTTTCCCGGCGTGGTGGGCGGCATCTGCCTGTTGATCGGACTGTATGCGCTGCAACTGCTGCCGGTGAGCTACGCCGGTTTGATTTTGATGGCGCTGGGCGTTGCCTTGTTGCTGGCCGAAGCATTCATCCCCACGGCAGGCGTGCTGGGCATCGGCGGTGTCATTGCCTTCGTGCTGGGTTCGATCATGCTGTTTCGCACCGGTGTGCCGGGCTATCGGGTGAACCTGGGCGTGATGGCAGGCATCGCTTGCTGTGCGATCGTCATGCTGGGGCTCTTGCTGCGCCTGGTGATGCGCGCGCGCCGCGCGCGTGTCGTCAACGGCGACGCGCAGATGCTGCAGGAAACGGGCCAATTGCTGCAGCCGGTCATGGCTGGCGGCGAAGGCTGGGCGCGGGTCGGCGGCGAGCGCTGGCGCGTGCGATGCGAGGCGGCGCTTCCCGCCGGTGCGTTTGTGCGCGTGGTCGGCCGGCACGGATTGCTGTTGCAGGTGAAGGCGGCGCAAACAGGCGAAGGAGGATCCCCATGATCGGTTTTGCGGGCGTTATCGTGCTGGTCGTGATTGCGCTGTTGTTTTCCTCGATCAAGGTTTTGCCCGAATACGAACGTGGCGTGGTGCTGACGCTTGGGCGCTATACCGGCACCAAGGGGCCGGGCTTGGTGGTGCTGATACCGATGGTGCAGCGGATGCGGCGCGTGGATCTGCGCGTGACGGTGATGGACGTGCCGCCGCAGGACGTGATTTCGCGCGACAACGTTTCCGTGCGCGTCAACGCGGTGGTGTATTTCCGCGTCATGGAACCGGACAAATCCGTGCTGCAGGTGGCCGATTTCTTCCAGGCGACCAGTCAGCTGTCGCAAACCCGCTTGCGTTCGGTATTGGGCCAGCATGAGCTGGACGAAATTCTCTCCCAGCGCGATTCGATCAATCACAGCCTGCAGAAGATCCTGGATGAGGCGACCGATCCCTGGGGCATCAAGATCACCAACGTCGAAATCAAGGATGTCGACCTCAACGAGACCATGGTGCGTGCGATCGCCCGCCAGGCCGAGGCCGAGCGCGAGCGGCGCGCCAAGGTGATCCACGCCGAAGGCGAACTGCAGGCCGCCCAGAAGCTGCGCGATGCCGCCGGCATGCTGGCCCAGCAGCCGCAAGCCTTGCAATTGCGCTACCTGCAGACCCTGGCCAGTATGTCCAGCAGCGGCCAGGCCAGCACGATTGTTTTCCCGCTGCCGATGGATTTGATCAAGCCCTTGCTGGACAAGGGGACGTGAGGTGACGGTTGTCAGCTGCGACGGGTGACGTGCGCGCCTGGGTTCGCGCCGGCCCCGGGCCGATCATGTGTCCCGCACCACCTGGGTGCGGGAGGACCTGGCCATGAACGCTGTGAACAACACACGCAGTACGCTGGAAAAATACCTGCCGGTGCTGATCGGCCTGCTGGCCGCTTACCTCGCCGGCAAGGCGCTCAAGCGGACTTTCTGGACATTGTTTGCCATGTACTGGGCGCTGCACGCGACGGGCATCCATCTGTTCTGAGGCGATGGCGCACCGGGCGATTGTGCAAGACGCACGATGCCTTTATGTTGCGCGGGCCTTCAACCGGAGTCCCGCGTGAAACCCGACACCCTCGACGCATGGCTCGATTATCAGCAGCGCATCCACGCCCTGGGCGTCGATCTCGGCCTGGACCGGGTGCGCGCCGTCTGGCAGCGCATGGGCGCGCCCGCCGTCGCCGCGCGCGTGATCACGGTAGGCGGCACCAACGGCAAGGGTTCCACGGTTGCTTTTGTGGAGGCGATGCTGGCCGCCGCCGGGCAACGCGTGGGCTGCTACACCTCGCCGCATTTGCTGCGCTACAACGAGCGCATCCGCATCGCTGGCGTGGATGCCTCCGATACCGCGCTCATGGAAAGTTTCGAGCGCATCGAACTGGCGCGCGGTGAAATTCCCTTGACCTATTTCGAATTCGGCACGCTGGCCGCGTTCGACCTGTTCGCGCGCGCGCGATTGGATATCGCCGTGCTGGAGGTCGGTCTCGGCGGGCGCCTGGATGCGGTCAATGTGATCGATGCCGATGCGGCGGTGATCACTACCGTGGATCTGGACCACGTCGAATGGCTGGGGCCGGACCGCGACAGCATCGGCCGCGAGAAGGCCGGCATTGCGCGCCGGGACCGGCCGGCGATCGTCGGCGAACTGGATCCGCCCGGGGGATTGCTGCAGACGCTGGACAAGCAGGGCGCGCGAGTGGAACGGGCAGGGCGCGAGTTTCACTTCGAGCGCGATACGCACGGCTGGCGCTGGCTGCATCGCGATGGCACCGCGCTGGCGTTGCCTGATCCGGAACTGGCCGCGCCCGTGCAATATGCCAACGCATCGGCGGCGATTGCCGTGCTGCATGCGCTGGGCGGGTTCGGCCCGGCGCAACTGGCGCGCATGGCCGCCGCGGGCATGCACTTGCCGCGCGCGCCCGCACGCTTGCAGTGGCTGGGCGGCGATCCGGCGCTGATCGTGGACGTGGGACACAATCCCCAGGCGGCGCGGGCGTTGGCGCAATGGCTTGATGCGCAGCCGGCGATACGCGTTCACGCCGTCTACGGAGCGCTTTCGGACAAGGACGTGGGCGGCGTGATGGCAGCACTGGGCGCGCGCATCGCGCACTGGCACCTGGCCAGCCTGGACCAGGACACGCCGCGCGGCTTGCCGGCCAGCGTACTGGCGGGCGTGCTGCACCAGGTACTGCCCAACGCGGGCTACGACTTGCACGCCAACGTGTCTCACGCGCTGGCGGCGGCGCGTGCGTCGGCCCGGCGCGGCGAGCGTGTGCTGGCATTCGGCTCGTTTTTTGTGGCGGCGGCGGTGCTGGCGCAGGTCGCCGGCTGAACCGCCGGTTCAATGGTGTCATGTCCGGCGGCGGGGACAGGTATAATCGCCGCGTCACGCACAAGCTGTTGGCCCGGAGTCCATCTTGAACACACGCCTGTTGGGAGCTGCCGTCCTCGTTGCACTGGCGGTCCTGTTCGTGCCGATGTTCTTTTCGAGCAAGACACCTTCGACGGGTACCGATCAATCGGTCAGCCTGGCGATCCCCGCTGCGCCCGACCGCGATCTGCAGACCAAGACGATGAGCCTCTCCGGCGCCGCGCCGGCATCCAGCGCGGTTGCGCCGGCGACGTCGGTGGCGCCCAATGCCAGCGGCATGGCCACGGTGAACATCGCCGACCAGCGGCCATCTTCGGTGAGCACGGCGGCCACGCCTGTCCAGCCTGCGCCACCGTCGCCCGCGCAGCCGATCATTCCCGCCAGGGCGCCGGTCGTGGCCAATGCCGGCCGCCCGGCCATCGCGCCGCCGCCGGCCGCATCGCCGCAGCCGATCGTTCCGGCCTTGCCGCCGGCCACCGCGGCGCGCGGCATCTTCGGCGTCAATCTCAGCGCCTACGAGCCTGGCGGCGCCAATCGCCTGATGCAGCGCGTGCGTGCATTGGGCTATCCCGTGCACGGCGAGACGATTCAGCGCGCCGGCAAGACGCTGATCCTGGTCAGTGCCGGGCCGTTCGAGACACGCGCGGCCGCCGAGACGGCGCGGTTGAAAATCAGCCAGTCGATTCAGGGTGTCCCCGCGCGATTGGAAAGCGGCGCCACCACGCCGGCTGGCGACGTGCCGGCGCCGGCCGCGGGCAGCCCGGTCAGGGCCGGTGCCTGGGCGGTTCAGGTGGCGGCGATGGGCAGCCAGTCCGATGCGCTGGCTTTGCGCGATAAGTTGCGCGCCAACGGCTTCGACGGTTTCGTCGACTCGGTGAATGCCGGCGGCAAGCGGCTGTGGCGCGTGCGCGCCGGTCCGCAGACCCAGCGCAGCGACGCGGTGACGCTGCGCGATCAGATCAAGGCGAAACTTGGCCTCGACGGCAACATTGTCAGCGCCAACTGACTCACCCACGGACCGGATACTCCATGAACGCGGTCGACCTGATCATCATCGCGGTTTTGGCCATGTCGGTCCTTGTAGGATTGTGGCGCGGCCTCATATCCGAGGTGCTGGCGCTGGCTACCTGGGTAGCCGCGTTCTGGGTGGCATGGACGTACGGCCCGGTGGTGTCGGCCCACTTCGATCGGACGATCGAGTCGCCGATGGTGCGGTTGCTGGTCGGTTATGGGTTGTGCTTCATCGGTGTGCTGATTGCCGGGGCGTTGCTCCGGTTCGTGATCCAGCGGCTGGTGGACAGCACCGGGTTGGGTGGAACGGATCGCCTGCTCGGCATGATTTTCGGTTTTGCGCGCGGCGTGCTGCTGGTTACGCTGATAGTGTTCCTGGTCAATCTGACCTCGTTCGCGCATGAGCCAATGTGGCAGCAGTCGGTGCTGCTGCCGCAGTTCAAGGGACTGGCAGCGTGGTTGGAGCAGGAAATGCCGCCGAACGTGCGCGAGCACCTTCACCCGGGCAACCTGCCGGTGCGCCTGCCGGATCTACACAACGTGCTGCCGCCGCCCAACGCGCCGGCGCACGGTTCCACTTCGCCGGGTGCTGCTTCGAGCGCGCCCGGCACAACGCATTGACAGTAACGGGTAGAAGCACCATGTGCGGAATCATCGGCATCGTCGGTACCACCGAGGTGGCATCGGCGCTTTATGACGGCCTTACCGTCCTGCAGCATCGCGGGCAGGACGCGGCGGGTATCGCGACCGTGGACGGGGCGCGACTTCGACTGCACAAGGACAACGGATTGGTGCGCGATGTGTTCAACCAGGCCTCGATGAGCCGCCTGCGCGGGCGCATCGGTATCGGCCACTGCCGCTACCCCACGGCGGGTTCGGAGGGTTCGTCCGAATCGCAACCGTTCTACGTCAATTCGCCCTATGGCATCGCCTTCGCGCACAACGGCAACCTGGTCAACACCGAGACCCTGCGCCGGGAGATGTTCGAGGACGACCGCCGCCACATCAATACCGATTCGGACTCCGAAGTGCTGCTGAACGTGCTGGCGCACGAGTTGCAGATCCAGGACCGTATGGCGCTGACGCCGGACCATATCTTCAAGGCCGTCGCCGGGGTGCACGCGCGCGCGCGCGGCGGCTACGCCTGCCTGGCGCTGATCCTGGGCTATGGCCTGCTGGCGTTCCGCGATCCACACGGCATCCGCCCGCTGGTGCTTGGCGAGCGCGTGACGGCCGAAGGCCGCGAATACGCGGTGACGTCCGAATCGGTGGCGCTGGACATCCTCGGCTTCAAGCGTCTGCGCGACGTGGCGCCGGGCGAGGCGGTGTTCATCACCAACGACGGCCAGCTGCACACCCGCATGTGCGCCGAGAGCGCGGTGCATGCGCCGTGCATTTTCGAATACGTGTACCTTGCGCGCCCCGATTCGATGATCGAAAACGTATCGGTATACAAGGCGCGTCTGCGCATGGGCCAGAAGCTGGCCGAAAAGATCCTGCGCGAACGCCCGGACCACGGTATCGATGCGGTGATTCCGATTCCCGACACCGCCCGCACTGCCGCCAGCGCACTGGCCGAAGCGCTGGGCGTGCCGTTCCGCGAAGGCTTCGTCAAGAACCGCTACATTGGCCGCACCTTCATCATGCCGGGGCAGGGCGAACGCGTGAAGTCGGTGCGCCGCAAGCTCAATCCGGTGGAACTGGAGTTTCGCAAGAAGAACGTGCTGCTGGTGGACGACTCCATCGTGCGCGGCACCACCTCGCGCCAGATCATCCAAATGGCGCGCGATGCGGGCGCCAGGAACGTGTTCTTCGCTTCCGCCGCGCCGCCGGTGCGCTATCCCAATGTGTACGGCATCGACATGCCGGCCGCGTCGGAACTGGTAGCCGCCGGCCACACCAACCAGGAAGTGGAAAAGATGCTCGGCGCCGACTGGTTGATCTACCAGGATCTGCAAGACCTGATCTGGGCCGTGCAGGATGGCAACGAAGACCTCAGGCACTTCGATACCTCGTGCTTCTCCGGCGAATACATCACGGGCCTCGATCAGCAATACCTGCAGCAGATTGAAATGCTACGCTCGGACGATGCCAAGGCGGCGCGCCGCAGCGCGTGAAGCGTTCGTCCCTCTCCGCTGCGGGAGGGACGACGTGAAGGGCTGCGCGCGACCATCGCCATGACCGATCTCCACGCCGCGGCAAAACGCTGTCTCGACGCCTGCGATCCGGAAGAAAAAGTGCGTCTCACGCACGTCGCGTGGGACGCACTGCAAGCTGGCGTGCTGCGTGCCTCGTCTGCCTCACCGGCGCCGGAGCCGATGGGCGCGCCGGGGCGCCCGGAGCGGCCGCAACTGGTTCCCCAGCGCCAGGTGCCGCATCGTGGGCTGGGTACACCCGAAGGGCGTGCGGCGCTGGTGCACGCCGTCGCGCATATCGAATTCAATGCGATCAATCTCGCCTGGGACGCCGTGTATCGCTTTCGCGGCATGCCCGAGGCGTATTACCGCGACTGGGCCCGTTGCGCCCACGACGAGGCGCGCCATTTTTCCATGCTTGCTACGCGGCTGGCCGAACTGGGCCATGCCTATGGCGATTTCGATGCGCACAACGGCCTGTGGGAAATGGCCGAGAAAACCGCGCATCGCGATACGGCGCGCATGGCACTGGTGCCGCGCGTGCTGGAAGCGCGGGGATTGGACGTGACCCCCGGCATGATCGAGCGCCTGAGCGCGGTGGGCGACGAGCGCACCATCGCGATCCTGCAAGTGATCCTGCGCGAAGAGGTGGCGCACGTAGCCGCCGGCACGCGCTGGTTCCGCTGGTGCTGCGAGCGCGACGGGCTTGAGCCGCGCGAGACATTTCTCGATCTGTTGCGCGATTACATGGGCCGCAATTTGCGCGGGCCGTTCAATCGTCCCGCGCGTCTGCAGGCAGGCTTTGATGAGGATGAGCTGGATCGTTTGACGATGCTGGCGCTGGCAGGCTGAATCGATCGTCCCCCTCGCGTCACTCCCTCTCCCCGTGAAGAAAGGGAGCGACGCAGCCGGGTTTTACTGCAGCGGCTTGCGGAACTTGTAGATGAACTTGTCCGTCTCGCCCTTGATCTTCGGATTGAAGATGGCCAGCGTGTGATCGTCGGCGGGATTGCGCAGCACCTCGCTTTCGCCGACGAACTGGAATCCCGCGGCGGTGACTTCGGCCTTCACGGCGGCCGGATCGATGCGATGCAGATCGTTGGTTTTGGTAACCCCTGTTCCGGCAGCGGCGGCGTGGTCGAGCACGATGTACAGGCCGCCGGGCTTGAGCGCGTCGTAGATGGCCTTGTTGATGCGCAACATGTTGGGCGAACCCATGAATGGGTCGTGCAGATCGTGGTAGTTCTGCGACGTCCATACGATGTCCACGCCCTTGGGCAGCTGCATGTTGGCGATGGGCGGCACTGACACCGTGACATTGGGATAGTCCGCGTTGCCGGCGAAGCTGCGCAGGCTCTTGAGGCGACTGGGGTTGACCTTGTCCATTTCGACCGGCTGCACCGCATACACCGCACCGTGCGGGCCGACGATCTTGCTGAAGATGCGCGTGTAGTAACCGGCGCCCGGCATCAGGTCCACGACCTTGTCGCCCGGTTTGATGCCGACGAAGGCGAGCACTTGGCCCGGCTTGCGATGGACGTCCTGCGCTTTTTCGTCGGCCGGCCTGGCGCTGTCGGCCACGGCGGCGGCGATATAGGAAGGAACCTCCGAAGCCGCCTTCAGCGGCAGGTACGTTGATACGGCAAGTAGTGCCACTGCCGCCATTAATCGGTGACGTTTCATGGGACGATCTCCTGCTGGCTTGAAGGGAAGCAACGATCTTCACAGTGCCTTGTGCGACGCTTCATACCAGAATCGCGCGGACGTTGTATGTCAGGCCGCTATGCATCGCTCAATACACGACGTTCAGGGCAACGGCAGGCGTTACCGTTCCCACCGTGTTATGACCGCCGAAAATGATGCGAGTGCCAAGCAGGACGCCGATATTGGGCGTCCAGTTGTATTCGATCGCCGGCGCCACGCCGTACGCTTCGCTGGCGCCGGAATTGAAGGTGACGTTCTGCACATAGGGCAGGCCGTTGGACGAAGGCGACACATTGACGCCGTTGACGCGGGTGTTGCTGTCGTAGCTGTAGGTCAGGTCCAGCGCTAGCACCCAGCGTTGGGTAAGGCTGTATTCAAAGGCCAGATCCGCATAAAACGACGTGCCTGGCCTGGCTGTGCCGCGGAAATCCGTATCGGTGCCATAAACGCTGACGCCCTCCACATTGGCGGTCCGCGAAAACGATCCGGAAAGGTTGAAGCGCTCGCGCAAGATGCGTCCGTTCGGCATCCAGAAGTACATCTGCGAATTCAGCGCCAAGGTGGTGGTGTAGGCACCGGCGCCGAGGCCGTCGCTGGGCCGGCTGCCGAGCTGGTCGTAGCGGCCGGTGGGCAAGGTTTCCTGCAGCATGATCGCGGTGGTCGGCATCCAGCTGTCCGGCTGGAATTCGGTAAGGCGGTATTGCGCCTGCAGCGTGAGATCGCCAAAACCGATGCTGGAACTGCTGCGTCCGTCGCCGGTGCGGTTGTAGCCGAACACGGGGATCACGCCGATCGACAGACGATTGATCAGTCCGTACAGGATGTAGGTACGCGAGCCGAAACTGTCGTTGCCGGGTGAATGGATGTCGTACAGATAAGGTTCGAACAGGAAATGACCCGGCGGCAGCGTTTCGGCGGAATTGGCGAGCATCGGGCCCGTCCACCACGCCTCGCTCATCGATTGGGTGGCTTGCGTTTGCGCGAACGCACAGGGAGCAAGCGCACCCTCGTACAACAGGCAAAGCAGCAAGCATCGCCGTGCGAGCCGTGCCGTCTTCACTGGCTGATCCGTGTCAGTGAGGCGACAAAATTCGGCTCCCAGGTTTTGCCGTCGTCGTCGGAAAACGCTTGTTCGAAGCGGTGCGAGTTAGGCGTGATGTCCGACCACACTGTGCGCACCAGGATCGTGCGGCCTTGGTAGGGTTCCTGCGATAGGAATTCGCCGCGACCGTCCTTGAATTGGCCGTAGGCAGTGTTTTCCATCACGCCGTCCTTGCTGCCGGCGTAAGTCTGGCTCCACTGGTGCGTGGCGGGGTTATAGAGAAACAGCGTCATGCCTTCGAAATGGCCATCCGGGCCATCGGCTTCGATTTCTTCCATCGACGCCTTGCCGCCCCAGATCTTGCGCACGGTGACGGTGCCGTTCATTTCCGTCCAGCTGCTTGAGCCGGAGAGCGGGTGCTGCAAGGTTCTGATGTGCGTGTGCCAGGTGCCGAGGTTGAAATCGAAGTCGTGCGAGCCGTCGCGGTAGGCCGATGCGGTGGGCGCGGCATCGGCGGCGAAGGCGTGGGCATCGGCCAGTCCCAAGGCCAGTCCGGCGATGAAGAGGGCTTTGCTGAACGTCGTCATGGCAGCTTTTCCTGATCGCGCGGGAGTGCGTGGCGTGAAAGTTAAGCTGCCCAGTGGTTCGCCAAAATAGCCACTTTGGTACGATCTGGCCTGACCACTTACCGGTATGTGCCATGAAACGGATCGCCGCCAGTTTCCTGCCGCCCATTGCCCTGGACGCCCATAGCGGTGTGCCGATGTACGACCAGCTGTCGGAGTGGTTCCGCCGCGCCATCATCGATGGCCAGCTGCATGCGGGTCAGCGTGTGCCGTCCACGCGCCAGCTTGCCAGGGAGCTGAAGATCTCCCGCGTGCCGGTGTTGAGCGCCTACGAGCAGCTGTTCGCGGAAGGGTATTTGGAGACTTTCGTCGGCGCGGGCACCTGCGTGGCCAAGTCGATCCCGGGCCAGGCGCTGAAGTCCGCCGCCGCGCAAGGGCGCACCACCTCGCGCCGGGCGGCTGCACCAATGGGGCCGCGCAACATCTCCCCGCGCGTGGAGATGCTGCGCACGCCGCCGCAGACCTGGGCCGACACGCAAGGCCCCTTCCGCATGGGCGTGCCGGCGCTCGATCATTTTCCGCTCAGCACTTGGTCCAAGCTGGTGAATCACCATTCGCGCCAACCGACGACCGCCCAGATGATCTATGGCGATCCGATGGGCTATCTGCCGTTGCGCGAAGCCATCGCCCGATACCTGGGCACCGTGCGCGCGGTGCGCTGTGAGGCCGGGCAGATCCTGATCACCACCGGCTCGCAGCAAGGCCTGCAGATTTGCGCCCATGTGCTTTTGGATGCGGGCGCGCCGGTATGGATCGAGGAGCCGGGCTATCCCGGCGCGCGGCAGGCGTGCCGGACCCTCGGCGCCGAGCTTGTCCCCGTGCCGGTGGACGAGGAGGGCCTGGACGTCGCCGCAGGCATTAACCTGCGCGCCCAGGCGCGGGCCGCCTACATCACGCCCTCGCACCAGTTTCCGCTGGGCTGCACGATGAGCGCCGCGCGGCGGCTGCAACTGCTCGCCTGGGCCTCGCGCAGCGGTGCGTGGATCATCGAGGACGACTACGACAGCGAATACCGCTTCGGCGGGCGGCCGCTGGCGTCGTTGCAGGGCATGGATACCGACGATCGGGTGATTTACGTCGGTACGTTCAGCAAGGTGATGTTTCCTTCGGTGCGCATCGGCTACGTGGTGATTCCGAAGGATCTGGTATCGGCCTTCGCACGCGTGCGCGATGCGTTCGATACCTTCTCGTCCATGTTGTACCAGGTGGTGCTGACCGATTTCATCGGCGAGGGGCACTTCGCGCGCCACGTCAAGCGCATGCGCGCGCTGTATGCGGAACGGCGGGCGGCGTTGCTGGAAGCCATCGCTTGCTACGCAGGCGGCAAGCTTGAGCCGATCGGCACCGATGCCGGCGTGCAGCTGACCGCCTTGCTCGCGCCGGGCGTGGACGACGTGGCCATTTCCATTGCCGCGGCCAGACTCGGCGTCGCCGCCCGCCCGCTATCCATTTCCTATCTGCAGCCGCCGCCGCGCGGCGGCCTGATCCTGGGCTACGCCAACGTCAGCGTGCATGAGATCGGCCAGGGCATGCGCAAGCTCGCCGGTTGCCTCTGAGCGTGGTCTCCGGCAACAAAAAAGCCAGCTTTCGGGCCGGCTTTTCCAGAAAATGTTGGTCGGGGTGACATGATTCGAACATGCGACTTCTACGTCCTGCCCGCAGCAGTCATGTTTTCGATATCGCCAGATAAAAATCTTTCAAATACAGGTGGTTGATGCTCATTCTGGTATGTGTGGCCGCTACGCTTTGAACGTAAAGATCACATCAAAAAAGTGTCGCTGGAACAATGTGTTGCGTTTTACGGGGGCAGGATTGGGGCACGTCCCATTTTGATGCGGAAATAAAGAAATTTTCTTCGCTAATGTGTGTGTTGAGCGGGTTCGAGTCCCTGGTACGGGCGCGCGATGTATCACTCACTGCAATAAATGCCGGAGACTACGGGGCTATGGCAACGGAACCTGTCACTCCATGACCAACGAAGAATTCAAGCGCACCCTGTGGGAGGCTGCCGACAAGTTGCGTGGCTCCGTCTGGGCAGCGGAATACAAATATCCCCTGCTGAGCCCGGTGTTCCTCAAATACGTGTTGGGCATGTACGACGCCCAGGCTCAGGCTACCGGCCATCGGATGGCTGAACCAGGTTCCGAACTGGCCGAGCAGATGGGCAAGGCCGTGGTGTTGGATGCAAAAATCGCGGCAAGCCCCGGTGCGCTAGGCTACCCGCTGCTGAAGAAGGAGGGCGCCTATGCGTGACGAAAAACTGGATTTGACCTCTCTGGAAAAAGCGGTGGCCCGGCTCAAGGAAGGCCTAGTCCGCTATCAGAAGGATGTATCCGACACGCAGATTCGTGATGGCTTGATCCAGCGTTTCGAATTCACCTACGAAATCAGCCACAAAATGCTTAAGCGTTTTCTGGAGGCGACATCACCCAACCCAGCCGAGTTTGACGAGATGCCCTTTCAGGACCTGATCCGCAGCGGCAACGAGCGCGGCTTGTTGCTGGGAGACTGGCCCAAATGGCGTGGCTACCGGGATATGCGTAGCCGAACCAGCCATACCTATGATGAAGATGTGGCGCTGGCGGTGGTCGCGGGCATTCCGGCTTTTCTGAACGAAGCCGTGTACCTGTTGGGCAAGTTGAGTGAAGCACAGGCATGAAAGGTAAGGACGCACACGCTCCGAATGTCGATATGCATCCGGACCAATGGCGGATCGTGCAAGACATCCTGCATCGACACGTGCCGCAGTACGAAGTCTGGGCCTTCGGCTCGCGGGCAAAGTGGACTGCCAAGAGTTATTCCGACCTGGACTTGGCAATCATCACCGACAAGCCACTAGCGCTGGACGTGTCGGCAGCCTTGGCGGATGACTTTTCGGAATCGGATTTGCCGTGGAAGGTGGACGTGGTGGATTGGGCATCCACCAGCGAGGCGTTTCGTAAGGCGATCGAGCGGTGCAGGGTCGTCATCCAGAACGCGGGTGTGAAGTCGGAAGGCGTAGTGGGTGAGTAGCGCGAGATTCCGCTCGCACCGGCAAGTTGGAAGAGACGCGAACTGGGCCATCCGGTCCTGCGCGAACTGGCGCAGAAATTCACCGACAAACTACGGTCCTCGTCGGCATCGATCAATTGGCAAAAAAGCAAGGACGCGCGTGCCCGCATGATCGCGTTGGTGAAGGCCCTTCTGGTTCAGTACAAATACCCGCCCGACAAGCAGCCCGAGGCCAGCGAGAAGGTGATTGCTCAGGCGCAGTTGTTGGCCGATACGTGGGCTAAGGAATAGATGCACCACCCGCAGAGTTATCAGCACCACACTGCAACAGTGCAGTCAGCATGACGCGCATGCGCTTTGAAGAGTTCACCAGCCGCCGACCCATGATGGGGCCATGTCAAGGGGGCAGCGGGGACGCCGCTGGGGACACCAGGGGGACTTTTCGGAGTGTTTGGGAGCACATCGGTGTGCTTTGCCGGAGCGGGTTCCGGATACAAAAAACCCTGAAAAGCGGTTGCTTTTCAGGGCTTTCTGGGTCTTTCAAATTGGTCGGGGTGACATGATTCGAACATGCGACTTCTACGTCCCGAATGTAAATATATTAACGAATAAGCACCATAAAATAAGCCATTTCGTGATAGACCTTGCTTTCTGGGGACACATTCGGGGACACTGATCGCAGCGCGGGGGCGTGGGGCCACCGCTCCACGAGGACATGTCGACAATGGCATCAGGCACCCTCAAGAAGAAGGCGGCGGCCGCTCCCAAGATGGCCCGCGGCGTTGATCAGCGACCCAACGCTTACCGCTTCCGGCATCGCATCGACGTGACCGAGGACGGCCGTACAAAAAAGAAAACGGTCAACTTCGTGAACTACCCATTCCTGGACGAATCGGCGTGCCGTTCGGCGGGCCTGCCCAACGATGACCCGCGGTGGCCTTCGAACGCGTTGGCTCAAGCCAATGAGTATTCCCGCGTCTACTGGCGTGACCTGAACCTGCCGCAGCCGGAGGAGCGACCGATTAAAGGCACCCTTCGGGAGTGGCTTCAACGGTATCGCGATGAGGACCTCCACGGGCACCTCTATGGAGATCCCACCAAGGCTGCGCCCTTCGCACAGACCGAACGCTCGGAGAATGGACGGACGCACGACGCGGGGCAGATCGACACGCTCATGCGTATGGGTGGATTCGTGGTCCCAGGGGAGGAGGAGCGTCGCCGGACAAATCCTCGGGCGGCGAAGATGCTCGACAAGAACCGTCCGCTCTTTTACCCGGAGGTCCGGGACGTTCTCAACACGGAGGTGTCCCGCTTAGGCAAGTCTCATTGCCGTGTTTTGCTGGACCGTTGGGCGGGAGGTAAGGGCGCGCCTTCCACCAAGCGTCGACTCCGGACGAACCTGATGGCGTGCATGGTGTACCACGGAGACAACTACGACATGGCGTCGTCCGAGGAGTGGTTGAAGGTTCCCATCTCCGACGACGGCCGAAAGCCCGCAGCGCGGGCCTTGACCACCAGCGAGTGGAGGACGATCGAAACGCAACTCAACGAGATGAATCTGCACCCGCACACGCGCGCGTGCCTCTTGTTCATTCGCTGGACGGGTGTCCGTCGTGGTGAAGCCTGCAAAATGCGGTGGGAGAACATCACCTGGCCCAAGGTGCGCGGCGCGGTGCCCACCGTCCGCTTGGAACGCACCAAGGCCCGGCGCGGTGTGTACCGGGAACGTGTCGTGCCCATCCCCGAAGCCGCCGAAGCCGCCCTCCGGGCCCTGGTGACGGACGCCAACGGACAGGTCCGCCCATGGCCAAAATCCGGCTGGGTGTTCCCGGCTCCCCAAAATCCCAGCGCGCCTATCGCAGGCACAACGGTCTATCAGGGCTTTATCAGCGTGTTCGGCACGCGCGGGCGCAAGGGGATGTCCATTCGGGACAGCCGAATCGGTGTCCCGCGTGCAGCCCCACACCACCTGCGGCACACCGCAGCGACGGAGATGAGTGTCTACATCAGCGAACAGCAGATGATGGAACTCTTCGGTTGGACCGATCCCGAGATGCTCAACCGGTACCGCCACCAAGCGGAGCATCTGGGTCTGCTCGTGCGCGACGCCCACAACAACCTGCGCAGCGCGGCGGAAATGAAAAAGGCGGAGGACATGGTCGACTTCTTTAAGGGGATGTCCGAAGCGGACCGCGAACGCATCATGGCCCGCATGGCCGTCGTGATGGCCGAGGAGGCCGCGGCCAAAATCCAGCAGCGGAAGGGGCCGAGCGCGAAGGTCCCCAAGAGCCGCAAAGCCTGATCGTTCGGGGCGCCCCTTGCGGTGCCCCTCTGTTTTGGTTCACTGGTGAGATCCCCACCTTGCGCCGGATCCCATCATGACCGATCTTTTCAGCGACATCTTCCCTGAGTCGTCCGTGGCAACCACCGAGACACACACGGCTCCCACGGCTTCCGTTCCGCCACCGCGGCAGGCGGCGCCCCTGTCCGAGGACGGTCCGATCCTGCCACTGGACCAGGAGGAACGCGCCGCGTTGGTCACCGAACTGGCCTGGCTCGATCGTGAGGTGTCCGATGGCGTCGAAATCACCCGCGACACAGCCAACAGCCTGCGGGAGTAACTGTCGGTGGTCGACACCGCCAACACCAGGATTCTCGACACCGACGGCGCCGAGCCCTTGGCGCAGTTGAGCCGCCTGCACCTCCTCCACGAGGACAACGAGTGGCCGCGCGACAACGCCCTGCGCGTGATGCTCGAGCGGGGCGCCGATCCCTGGGCCACCGATGATCAGGGGCGGACGGCGTTGCACGGCGCCGACAGCGGGGCCGTCAACATCCTTCTCGAATCGATCCCCGACCAGGACCGACAGGCGTACCTCGACTGGCAGGACCACGACGGGGCCACCGCGCTGCACGTCGGCGCCGAACGCCACGACGGTCCCGCGATCGACGTCTTGTGCGCGGCCGGCGCCGACGCCACGGTGCGCGACATCCGCAGCGAGACCGCGACCGAGCGCGCCCAGCGCACCCAAGCATCCACCGAGCAGATCCACCGGCTGGGCGACCAGGAGATCGCCTCCACCCACATTCGGACGCACACGCGTCGCGCCGGTCGTTGCATGTGACCAACCGCACAGCCTGGCGCGGTGCGGGCCGCGTGTGGCACAGGGGAGGATCCGTACCCACCCCCAAACCCGCGGTTCTCGTTATCAACATGAGGGCGTTCCCACCGGAGTGCCCGCCGTGGCCGTACACAAGCAACAACGCACCTTCATCGCAACGCTCCAAGCCGCCGGCGTCACCGTCGATGCCGTCCGGCTGAACGGGCGGGGCCACATAGAAGCCCAGGTCACCTACAACGGCCATCGCACACGATTCGTGGCGCCCGCGACCCCCAGCGACTGGCGGGGCGTGCGCAACAAGGCCGCCGAAGTCCGCCGCTGGATCCGATCCTGCGCGCCCGCCCCGAGCACTGGGGCAGGGGCGGCTCCGGTCCGCTAAGATCGGCCGCAGCATCCCACGCTGCGGAGGCGCCATGACCGGGCGCGTCACGATCGGCACGGCCAGTTGGACCGACAAGTCCCTCATCGCGTGCAAACGCTTCTACCCGAAGGGCTGCTCCAGCGCCGAAGATCGGCTGCGCTACTACGCCAGCCGATTCCCCATGGTCGAGGTCGACTCCTCGTATTACGCGATGCCATCCGAGCGCAATTCCCAACTCTGGGCCGAGCGCACGCCCGACGATTTCACCTTCAATGTGAAAGCGTTTCGTCTCTTCACCGGCCACCAAACCCCTCAGGTGGCGCTGCCCAAGGACGTGCAGCAGGAGATGACCGGGTACTTTGCGACGAAGAAAAACCTCTACTACAAAGACACCCCGCACGAGATCCGCGAGGTGCTCTGGCAGCGCTTCGAGCGGGCGCTGCAGCCGCTGCGCGCCGCCAACAAACTGGTGGCCGTCCATTTCCAGTTTCCACCGTGGGTGACCCCGGTGCGCAAAGCCTTCGATCACATCATCGAATGCCGCGAGCGCCTGGCCGACTACACGCTCTCGACCGAGTTTCGTCTCGCCGCGTGGTTCGACGACGCGCACCGCGATGCCACGCTGGCGTTCGAACGCCAGCACCAACTGGCTCACGTCGTGCTCGACATGCCCCAAGGCTTCCCCAACTCCCTTCCACCCATCTGGGAGGTCACCAACCCCGCATTGGCGATCGTGCGCTTCCACGGTCGCAACACATCGACATGGGACGTGAAGGGGCAAACCGCCGCATCGGACCGATTCGACTACGACTATTCTGACGCCGAACTGCAGACCTTCGCCGAACCCATCCGGCGTCTCGCGGACCAGGCCGATCGCGTCCAGGGCATTTTCAACAACAACAACGAGGACCAGGGGCAGCGCAACGCGGAGACCCTGACGGAGTTTGTCGGCCGGTTGCTCTAGCGGTGCGACCGGACTCACAACCAACGAACCACACCAGGGCCTAAGAGCCCAAGGGCCGGGACGGCGGTCCATTTGTTAGCGAGTGCACACATCCGCGCTGGCGTCCCGACGGGCCGCTTGCCTGATCGCGCTTGCTCCGGTTCCTTGGCGCCCATCAGGTCTCATCACGGCGCCCCACGACACGGCGCGCATCGGATCCGCCGCGATCCCAACGTCCCCGCCGATCCATTGGCGAACGAACCTCCGGTCGGGTGGGGGCCACCCCGCGCAGCGGGACCGCACGCCTCCGATCGAAGGACCACCACCATGGCCCGTCGCGCCGCCGACTCCTCCGCACCCGCACAGCCCCGTGCCGCCATTGCCGGCGCCACCATCACCGACGACGGGCGGTTCGCCCAAGGCACGCCGATCGACACCACGATCGCCAATCTGCGCGCGTTCACCAGTCGGCACGGCAAAGCGGCGCTCCTTTACTGGGACCCGCCCTGGGGCTACGGCGAGCGCGGGCCTGAATCCTCCAAGGATTGGGCCATCGACCCGTCGCAGCACTACCCGCTGATTCCCGACAGCCAACTGCGCGCCTTCACCCGCGCCGCCGTCAAAGATTGCTGCAGTTACAACGCCGTGATGGCGCTGTGGGCGCCCAACAGCCAGGTGGCCCTCGCCATTGATCTCATCCGCGACGCCGGCTACGACTACACCACCGCCGTGACGTGGAACAAGATTCACGACACCGGCCGCCACGCCTCGTGCATGAGCAACGGCGCGGTGCGCCCGTGTTCGGAGGTCCTTCTCATCGCCAAGCGCGGCGGCGGACTCCCCCTCAAATCCCACGCCCCGCAGATCTCCTCCGTCGTGATCGCCCAACGCACCGCGCACAGTGCAAAACCCGAAATCATCCGGGAATGGCTGACCCGCGCGTACGACACCGATCGGCGCCTCGAACTCTTCTCGCGCACGCCGCGCACGGGGTGGCTCACCTGGGGCAACCAGGCCGCCGCCGTGCCTCCCGCCACCATCGCCGCCTGAGTACATACCAACATGGCCTCACCAAAACGCGCCACCCCCGCCCAAGTCGCTCTGCGCAAAGAGCGCGTGCTGACCTTGCACCACGCCGGCGTTGCGCCGCGCGACATGATCGGCATCCTGCAGGCCGAAGGCTTCACAAGCGCCAACGTCCAGACGGTCAAGCACGACCGCCAGGATCTTGGGTTGCAGCAGAAGAAGTGGGCCACCCTCGAGGACAAACTGGCGGCGCTGGCGCGCTTGAAGGAGCGCCGCGCTGCGTTGCTGAAATGGGCCGACACGCCCTGGCACAAGCGCACCAAAACGGTGACCGATTTCGCCGCGGAATACTGCGTGAGCCCGCAGGCGATCACGAACGATCTGCGGCGCCTGAAGCGCTCGCGTTGCACGCTGCGCCGTCTCAACCGCGCCTCCGAAGCGGCGCACCTCATCTGCGTGCTTGGGCGCGACGCCGCCTCGGTGGCGCGTGCGTTCAACGTGCACGACGACACCATCCGCTCCGACGTGCGCCATCAGTTTTCCAACTGGCGCGCGTTGCGCGACCAGGCGCGTGCCGCCTGGCTCACCGCCGGCGGGGGAGGGGTGCCCTCATGAGCACCATCATCCCCGAAGGACCTGTGACCGCCGTCGTCGTCTTCGACTGGACGCGCCCCTTGCCGTGGCGGCAGAGCAGTGCGGTGGCGCGCAGCCAGGGCGTGCGCGAACTCCTCAAGCACATCCCCGCCGGACGTGTGGATCGCAACGGCTGGACGGCGGTGCACGCGGTGGCGCACAGCGGCAACGCATCACTCCTGCGCTCATTGTTGAAGCGCCACCCCGAGTTGGTCGACGCGCAGCCGAGCACGCGTGTGGGCACCGGGCCAACCCCCTTGCACGCGGCGCTGAGCGCGTTGTGTCCGACCGTCGGCGTCGTCGCGGCCCTCCTGGCCGCCGGTGCGGATCCCAGGCGTCCTGGCACGATCGACATCCGCACCACCGACGCCGATGGCGGACCCTTGCGCGCCGTCGAGCAAACACCGCGCGAGATCTGTGAGGTGTTGATGGATCAGTTCCCGGCCGAACAGCCGCGCCTGGAGCGCATCCGCAATCGGTTGTTAGCGGCCGAACACGAGCACGATCGGCGCGACCTCGCGCAGGTGGCCGCCTCCGACATGCATCCACCACCCCCACGTCGGCGCGCGATCTAACACCCCGTGCTCTCTATCTCCCTCCGCCCGCTCGGACGAGCGGGCCGAACGCGCGCGCGTCGTTCCATCCCACCGCACCGCCAACGTGACCGCCCGCGATCGGCGCTGGTCACACGCGCGCTGGGCAGCGCACCAACGGGGCACACCAGGGCCTTAGAGCAGCGCGTCAGCGTGCGCACTTCCACACAGTTGGTCCGATTGACGGACTCCGTGTGCTCGCGAGTGTGTCCGTCCCGCATTCCGTGAGTTCACTCATGTCCGCCGCCCTCCCCATCGAACGCGATCCCGCACTTCGCTACGACGAACGCGCGCTCACATCGGCCGACGTCACCGCGGCCGCCGAGCAAATCCGAATCGCAAAAACCAAGCACGGCTACACGTTCCACCGCCACGGCGATTCCAACCAGCCGCTGGCGCCCATCCACGTGGCGCTCGCCACCCTCGAGGCCGCTCTCGAACAGGGCCTCCCCATCCACCTGGAGATCCGGTCATGAGTTACCACGACAAGCACCTCGACGAGTTCAACGCGCGCGTGATCGCGCATCTGGAGCAGGGCCTGCCGCCTTGGCTGCAAGACTGGGCGCCCGGGCACGCGCCGCTCAATCCGTGGAACCCCGCGACCGGAAAACAGTACGCCGCGGAAAACGCGCTGTCGCTGATGCTCGCGCAGGGCGAACGGAACCTCTCCGACTCCGCCTGGCTCACCTACAAGCAAGCCTCCCACGTGGGCGGGCAGGTGGCCAAAGGCGCCGACGGTGTGCGCATCAAGGTCTTCGAACCCAAGACGGAGCAGGAAAAGCAGGCCGCGTTGGCGCAAGATCCGGCCGCTTACATCGGCCCAACGATCAAGTACGCATGGGTCTTTCCCACCTCCGTCGTGCGCGGACTGCCCAAAGAACTCAGCGCGCCGCCGCACGGCCTCGCGGACGCTGAGCGTCACACCCTCTGCGAGAAAATGCTGCGGGAGAGCGGTGTGAAGATCGCGTACGACCGCAACCAGGCGTACTACCAGCCGAGCACCGACACGATCCACATGCCCCCGCGCGAGACGTACGCCACCGCCGATGCGTTCTACGGGGACCTCATCGTGCAACTGTGCCACGCGACCGGTCACACCTCGCGCCTCAACCGCGACCAGTCGGCGCTGTGGCAGACGCCCGAGTACGCGCCCGAAGCGCTGATCGCTCACACGGCCGCCTATTTCATCGCCTCACGCCTCGGAACCGGCCACAACGCCACGGTGTGCGAGTCCTACCGGCCCTACTGGACCGCAGCGCTGCAGGCCGACAACCGCCTGCTGTCCAAAGCCGCCGCGCAGGCGGAAAAGATCTGCACGAGCCTTGGGGTCAAGGCCGAGCAGACCGAAGCGCTGCCGCAAGTCGAACGCCAGCAGCGCGCGCCGCAGCAGGGCGCAAGCCAGGAGGCGCCCGCACAAGAGAGTGCACCGACCGCTCAGGCGCCAGCGCCGGCACCGGCGGCCCCCACAAAGGGCCGGGCGCAAGCCACCCGGCAACGCCGCCAGCGCAACGACCAGGATCAGGGCGTCGCCGCCTAAGTCTCCATCAGCCACCAACGCCAACGCCCGCCGATCGGCGGGCGTTGTGCGTCAGCCCTTGAGATCGGCGCGCGGCATGGGGTACAGATCCTCGTACACCGCGGCCGTCACGCGCGTGAGCGGGCGCACCATCAAGCGAGGAATCGCGCTTGACACCATGCCGGCCGCCGGCCGGACGAACATCACCGGGGTCGCCGTCGGCGCGGTGGCATCGGCCACCGCCAGGGCGGCCACCTCCAGCGGCTCCGGCTTGGAGGGGAGGACAACCACCGGCGCGTCCATGACACGGGCGGCGTGATCGATCAGCGCCTGCGGCGCGGCGTGCAGCGGCCGCGGCCCACGAAGACGGGCGAACCAGGCGCGTTCCAGCGCCGCGCCGTCGACCGTCTCGGGGTGATCGGCGGGCAGGGCGCCCGCGCGTTTGAGCGCGGCGATCGCCGGCGCGTAGTCGCCGGTGGCGCCGGCGTAGGAATACGGAGCCAGGCGGCTCCACACGAACGAGAGAACGCGGTTCATCAGAGGATCTCGGGTTGGGGTGCCCTCACTGAAGCAGATCGTCCGCCGAACGCACCGGGCGATGTGAGGTGCGACACATCACACGCAACCCCAACCGCAAGCAATGTGGGACGGCTCACATGTTCTTCTTGCGGGGCGGTCCCTGTCCGCTTGGATGGTTCGGAACCCCCAATCCGGAACCACGCCGATGACCGCCCTGACCGACTTCCTCACCGCCTTCGTGGACGAAGCCGACGATTGGCAAGCCACCGCTCGCGCGATGTCCGTGCTCCTGACCGGGCCGGACGAGCAATGGATCGATCCCGTGCTCTTCGATCGGGTGGGCTGGGACCAGCACCTTGTTCTGGAAGGCACACCGCGATCCGAACGCATCGGCGCCCTGCGCACCACCGAACGCGGCCGATATGTCCTGCACGCGCTCGATTACGAACTGGCCCAAGGCCACTGGAACACGTGGCCGCCGGTGGTGCGTTTGGGCGGACCCGAGCGGCTGCGCGCCGACTTGGCGGCCTGAGATGATGGCGCCGGCACCCTCATCACTCGAACGCGCTATGGCCGCTGTGACAGCGCGGCGCGCCCGTGTGCGTGCCCTGGTCTCCGATGGCACGTGCGTCCGCACGATCGCGGCGCTCCTGGGAACGCATTCGGCCACCATTCGCTCCGACCTCATTGCTCTTCGGATCGATGCCCCTGAGAGCCCCGTGTGGCCCCGCGGGGTGGTCGTTGGCCCGACACATTCCTTGGAGGCGTGGGAGAACTTACTTTTTGTACTCTACCGTGCCGACGCCAACGTCCACGAGGTGTGCGCGCACTTCCGGATCACCCAGTCCGCGTATCGATCCGTCGTCGATCGCGTGACGCAGGCGCACGCGGCGGCCGCCGCGGCCCTGGCCGCACAGGTCGCCGAGCACCGGCGGTATATGGAGAGCACCGCGCGGCTGCTGCGCCGGCGCGCGGCCGACCGGCAGCAACGGCTGTTGCATCTCCAGCGCGTCCCCACGGCGGACACCGCGGCGGCCTAACCGCCGTACAGCGATCGCGACCAACACGCACGAAAAGGGCGGGGACATCCCCGCCCGTACCGTTTTATCCACGATTATCCCTGCCGGGATAATTTCGGCCGCCATTACCAGCGCGGCGCAACCACCACGCGCGGGGCGTATCCGTACGGCGCGTAGCCGTAGGCGGGCGCCACGACAACCGGCGCCGGTTGCGCGTAGGAGTAGGCCGGGTACGCGCCGTATCCCGCGTACGGGTAGGGCTGTTGCACCACCACGGGAGGCGCCACGGCCGCGTCGACCGCACCGGCAACCAGGCCGCCGACAACCGCCGTTCCAATCACCGCACCGACGCTCGGCCCGCGCCAACCGTGGTGGTATCCGTGGTAGTCGTTCCACCCGTGCGCGCTTGCGCCCGCGGAGCCCAGCACGAGCACCGCACCCACCACCGTTGTTCCCAGGACCTTCAACATGTTGGTTCTCCGATGCGACGGACATCCGCCGCGTTGAGCCCACCCTAGCGCGCGCCGATCAACCCGCAAGAGGTGCGACCAACGATCCACATCGAGGCCCAAGCGCCCCGATCTTGACGGTCGTCACGAATCTGCGACTGTGGGTCGGACCCGATCCACCCCACGGCTTGTGGGGACCTACAACGTTGGTCGATCGCCCCATTCCCCACCTTGGAGTTCCCCCGATGAATCGCTCCCGCTTCACCCGCGCCCTCGGCCTGTTCGGCGCCACCGCCGCGTTGGCCCTGGTCGCCGCCGCCCCGGCCGTCGCCGGCACCGCGTCCACCACCTTCGCCGTCACCGCCAACGTGTCCCAGGCGTGCGCGGCCACCGCCAACCCCATGAACTTCGCCTCCGTCGGCACCACGTCCAGCACGTCCGGGTTTGCCGGCGAAGCGAGCACGACCACGATCGCCGTGCAATGCAACGCCGCCTTCCCTGTGAGTGTGGCCCTGACGCCCGGCGCGCTGACGATCGGCGGCCAGCCGGTGACCTACAACCTCTACCAAGACTCGGCCCACACGCTGCCGTGGGGCACGGGCACCTCCGCTGAGTCGATCACCGGCACCGACGGCACCCAGACCCTGACTGTGTACGGCGAACTGCCGGCGCAGGCCGACATCCCGGCCGGCACGGGCTCCGGCGTCACCAACGTCGCCCTCTCGTTCTGATCGACCGATCAGCCCACCCCTCTTGCATCGCCATCGATCACGAATCCCAGGAGTTCCCCTCATGCGTCCCACCCGTTCCCGCCTCACCCGTGCTCTCGGCCTGCTCGGCCTCACCGCCGCGCTCGCGCTGGTCGCCGCCGCTCCTGCCGTCGCCGGCAGCGCGTCCACCACCTTCGCCACCAACCTGACCGTCACCACCTCGTGCGGCGCCAGCGCAGCACCCGTGGCCTTCCCCGCGCTCGGCCTGATGACCGCAACGTCGGGCTTCACCACCGCGACCACCACGGGCAACATCAACCTCGACTGCACGGTGGCCACCCCGGTGACGATCGCGCTGACCGCCCTCGACGGCAGCAACCCCAGTGGCATTCTGAGCGGCCCCGGCGGCGCGCAGATCCGCTACTTCATGTTCCAAGACTCGGCAATGACGAAGCCGTGGGGCTCGGGAACGGCCGCGCAGCAGTTGACTTCCATCGCGGGGACGCTGCCGGTGCCCGTGTACTTTGAGATCACCACGGCCTCGGACCTCGGTTACGCGAGCAGCAACAAACCGGCGGCGCCGGGCGCGTACACCGGCACCGTGAGCGTGTCCGCGTCGTACTGATCGCAAATCCACCGCACCATCACCAACTCAATGGGGACCCAAAGGTCCCCATTGTCGTGTCCAAAGAGGCACATCCGAGCCCGGGCGCCCGGGTGTGTTGCAGCCCGCACCTCCGTAACGCCGTGCTTGCCAACCGACACCCCCCTGTTTCAATGGGATCAACTCCTTAGCAGGCGGGATTCGCCATGCGCCCTCTGATCGTTGACCGCAGCGCCGTTCATCGGCGCCCCCTCCGCACATCCTGGCCCGCGCCCAATCCGGTGCCCGTAGGCACGCTGATCCTCGCCGGCGTCCTGCTCCTCGGATGCATCGCGCTCACCCAGGCGCACATCTCCCCCGTGCTGCTGCTCGCTGTCGGCGCACCGCTCCTGGCATTCGGTGTTCACGCCGAACGACAGGACTACCGTCGGGAGAAGCGCAACTACGACGGCTGGAACGCCGACATGGCTCACCTGATGGCGCCCGCGTCCTCCGACCGCTGGTCGTCCAACCTCCAGTCCGTGCGCCGGCAGCGCCGGCCGACCTGACCGTTCTAGGTTGTGATCACCTGCACAGCACACACAAACCCAACCGCAAGTGATGCGTGCCGCATCACATCAAAGGCTGACAAGGCGTCAAAATCCGCTTGGATGGTGGGGAACCGAACACCCCAGGAACCGCCATGACCCTCTCCCATCCCGACGACGTCCGTGCCTTGCACGACGCCGCGTTCCACCCCAACACCGCGCGCCTGGCCGCTCTTCTGGCCGATCCCGATCTGCCGCGCGACACCATACGTCCGACCCACAACACCACACCGCTCATGGAGGCCGCGCGCATCGGGCACCTGAGCGCCGTCTCCTTGCTGCTCGCGCACGGTGCCGATCCCCGCGTGACCAACACCAACGGCACCGACGCACAAGCCATGGCCGCGCGTTTCGCCACAAGCAAGCACCTCGCCTGCGTTGAGATTTTGCACGACGCGCGTCGCGCCTGGGACAAGCGGGACCTGCAGGAGGTGGTGCAGGGCGCACCAATGCATGGGGATGCGGCGCGGAGGGTGATGTGATGGACGCACTTGCCTTCATTGAATACGGATTGGGCGTAGCGAGTGGGATGATCGCGGGGCGCTTCCTCTTCAGGCCGTCCAACGTCCCGCACGTCGAGCCGACGCTCAGTGCCAGGCAATCCCAAGGAGAAGATCGCGAGCGAGGGCCATTTATTTCCAAAGAATCCGGTGGATCGCGTTTGGCGGAAGCCGTTAAATCGTGGGACCCCTTCTTCGCAAAGCCCAAGAAGACCCATGAACTGCGCCTTGAGGTGGATCGCCTTCTGGAGGCGGGCGAAGACCCGCGTGGAACTGCGGGCAATCCATTGAGCACCGCAAGGCAGATGCTTGTGCGGCGACGCCACGCTCTGGCTGTTTGGAAACACTACGACCAATATCCTGATGTGCACCACATGATCCAAGTCCTCACCGACGCCGAACGCTCGTGGGGCGTCCCGGAGGCCGACTTGTCCAACGCCGGTCCGGTTGAGGAGTTGGCCAATTGTGCGCATGACTTCATTCGCTATGAGGGCAAGCGATCGTTCGAAGATGTGGTTCGCCTGGTGGAGCAGAACACACCGATCAATGAGCGCTTCGGATCAGATTTGTTGACGCCCTTGCACGATATCGTGGTCGCGCATGTATTGATGCAGGAGGCGCACCTCGACGGTCCGAGCGACAGGAGCCGAATTCTTCCCGTGCTTCAACTCCTGCTCGATCATCATGCCGACCCACGCCTGATCAACAACCGCGGCGTCACCCCTCGAAAAATGTTGGCGGGTTTCACACGACTGGCCGAATCAGATCCGACGACCGCCGAAGCCATCCGGCTCCTGGAGGAGGGCGAACGCGCCGCCGAGCGCCGCGAGTTGGAGCAGGCCGCCGTCGGTGGGGCCACCGAGCGCAGCGGAACACGGAGGATGATGTGATGGGCATTCTGATCTGTGGTCTCCTTTTTTCGTTAGGCGGGGCAGGGGCGTGGGTGATCTTGTGGGTGATCAATCGCGCTGATCACTATTGGAAGCAGCGCACCAAGCACCTCCTGGCGCGCAAAGAACAGCCAAATCCACCTCAGCGACCCGTGTCAGAGGGTGACACCGACTCGGTGCGCGCCATCCTGGCCGCAAAGGCTCCGCACAGCCTCGAAGTCATGGATGTGATCGTGCGTGCGCACACTTGGAAGGGCCAATCGAACAGCGATCGGCGCGCGCAACTTTATGGATTCCTCCATGAGCGGTTCCAGGGACTCCCCATGGACAAGTTGGCCGAAGCGGACATCGCAATGCGGCGCCAACTGATCACATCATTTGATGAGTGGGTAACCGAGTGGGTAACCTCCAGCCCATTGGAACAAACGCGGCGGCGCCTCAATGCGTCCAGATTTGATCACGACATCATCGCCCTTGCCACCGCCCCGGACGGTGTGATCGACGACGCCCACCCCAGCGCCCGACGCAGCCTCTCGGTGAGCGAGGCCCTCGCATGCTAACCCCCATCGACCGCACCATCGTCTCCGCGCTGCAGGACCTTGGGGCAACGCCCAATCCGCAGATTCTCCGTCCGCACCTGGAGCGCTTGATGCTGATCGCCGGCCACCACGGCGACATCGCCGCGGCCTTTGTGTTCGCCGCAACGCACCGGCCGGGGCTGCGGGATCCCGAGTGCGCGCAGAAGGAGTCGGCCCTGAACTACGCGGGGTTGGCCATCCTGTCCCGCGACGATGAGTCCTTGGACGACGCCACGCTCCAGGAGGCCCGCGTCCACTGCCGCCCGGGACCGCTGCGCGACGCGCTGACCGATGCGATCGGGCGGCGGACCCTGCTGGCGTTGGTGGCCGCGCGACCGACTCCTGTCGGCGCGCCGCGGCGTCGTCTCTGACCGCTTCCCCACACCAGGGCCCCACCGCCGTGATCACCCCAGCCGACCGCGCGATGATCGCCCTCATTCGGCGCCACCGGGATCTGCCTCGGGCGCCCACGACGGCGGAGATGGACGAGTTCCTCGACGCCACCTTCGTGGCAACGACGCGCCAGCGCCTTCTGGCCGAACACGATCCACCGTCTCTGGACTTTGTGCTCTACCACCTGGCGTTCACCGATCACCGAGTGGAAGCCCTGCTCGTTTTGCAAAACGACGCCGATGACCTCACGGACCAGGGGCTGCGCGACGCGCACCGCGTAGCGCCCGAGGGACTGGTGCGCGACCGCATTCAGGACGTGCTGTGGGCGCGCACCACGAAACGCGACGTGTTGGAGTCGCGTGCCACTGGACCGGCGGCCAAGCGGCGGATGTGAGCGGTGAACGCCGGGCAACGGGCGGTCGACGGGCCTGACTCTTGGGCCGGCGGGTGCGCAGTAGACTGACCGCACCGCACAGGGCAGGGAACCGCAGGGATGACCCAGTACAAGGATCCGGCCGAGCAGGCCCGCGCCGCGCAGCGTCTGGCCGAGGAGCAGCAACGGCTGCACCGCAACGCCACCAGCGGCGCACTCGCACCCGATCAGTTGGCCGGCCAAGTCGGCAGGCACCGGCGCGACACCCTCGCGCACACAGCCGCCACCGAAGCGTTGGGCGATGCGCTGCGCGCGGAACGCCTCGCACGGGAAGAACGCCAGCAGCAGGAGGGACGGGCGGTGGTTGCCCAAGCCCTGCGCGATGACGACGCCAAGACGCGCGTCGGCGGCGGCGAGGACCAGCGGCTCTGGACGGGAATCGTGCGGCGCCAAGAGACGGAGTATCTGGGGGATGTGGTGAGCGTGCCGCCCCTCACGGTGCTGTCCGCCACCATCCGGCACCTGCGTCGCGTCGACGATCCCGAAGGACGGTACCGTTTCACCTACGTGTGGCTGGAAGCGCCGTGGGAGGACCGTGCGGTGCGCCATCTTTTCCTCGCCCTCTCGGACCACGACCAGCCCGGCCACGACGCCCTGCGCTCCCTCGGGGCCGGCGCGATCGTGCCCGTGCGCGTCATCGGCGAACGCGAGCCCGCGCGCTGGTCGCGCCACGCCGCCTCCTTCGCCGGGAAAGCCTTCGTCCGGGTGGCGGCTGGGTTCCTCGGGCGCGTGGAGGTTGGTGCGACCTACGCGGCGCAGGTGACCAGCGGCGGACGGGATTCCACCTCGGCGGTCCTCACCGACCAGGCGAACGAACGGGTGTCGCTGACCGTCAACCATCCCGGCGGCCACGCGGCGATCAATGGCCTGTTCGGCCTGAAGAACAAGCCGGGCAGACGCGTCGCCGTCCAGGTCACCGACGTGCGCTTGGCCAACGCCAGCACCATCGCCCTGACATGGGCGTTCGCGCCGGGCGCCGCCTTCCGCTGATCCCCGGCGGTGTGAACCCCGTCGCAGCACACGCACCTCCCACCGCAAGCGATGCGCGCCACCGGGCATCGCCCCGAGACAGCCGCGCGGAATCTGGTTGGATGAACGGGTCGCCCCGTTCCTTTCCGGAGTTCCGCCCATGCCCCGTTTCCTCGTTGCCACCCCCATCGCCCTGGCCCTCGGGCTTGCCACCACGCTGGCCGTCGCCGGCACGGCGCCCAGTGCCCCGTCGCCCTCGATCGCTCAGGACCTCCGCGCCGCCGCCAACGACATGGTGGACGTTGCGGCGGCCTCTGACGCCCGCCGTCTGCAAGCCGACATCGGCGCCGACCCGCGCAGCGCCACCGCGCCGCTCCTCTTCGATTTCCTCGGTGACATCGGCGACACATGGAACCAGCGCAACCACAACGGAGATTTGTCGTACAGCGCCAACGCCAACCCGTCGAGCCATCAGGTCGACGCGGTGAAACTCTTGGTGGCCGACGGCGCCAACGCCTGCGCGGTCCAAGGCTCCCGGCCGCGCAACTGGTCGCAGGTGCCCGCCGACGAGCGCGCGGCGATTGAAGACGTCCTCCGCGACGCCGCGCCCCGCGGATGCAGCAACGGCCGCCCGGCCTGACGCCGCCCGTAACGGAATCGAGAAACGGCGGCGCAAAGCGCCGCCGTTGTCGTTGGACGTGTGACCACCAGCGCAGAACACGCGACCCCCACAGTAAGCAATGCGTGCTGGGGCGCATTGCGCCGGGACAAACGCAGGCGATTTGGTTGGATGGAAGCGACCAACAAGCGACCCATCAGGAACCCAACCGCTATGTCCCCCGTCAAAGATTTCTGGATCCGCATCAGCGTCGGCGGTCTGGTCACCGCCATTGTCTTCGCCGCGCTGTCCTTCGCACCCGTTGGAGCCGGTGCATGACCACCGCCACGCCCGTCCTCGACTCGTTCCTCCAATGCGCTGCGAGCGCCCACCGGCGGCGCGAGGCGCTGGAGCGGATCATCGATGTGTTGTTGCGCTTGGATCCGACGGCCGCCCCCACGGAACCGTCGGTCCACACCGAGACCCAAGCGCCCGACGTTACAGGGTGATCTCCACCGTGACGGTGTCGCGGTAGGTACCGAGCGGCGCCTGCTGGCCGCCGTCCAGGCGCGCGCGGAAGGGCAGGTCCATCGGCACCAGCGCGGACGTGGATGTGCCCACCAAAGGATGGGCCACGTCCCAGGGGCCGCCGGCACCGCTCTGCAGGCGGTAGGTCATGTGCGCGCCCTCCGGTCCGGTGAGCACCGTGCCGCCTTGGATGGGCACCACACGGGCGACGGCGCCCTTGGTGCAGCGCAGCCGCACCGTGCCCGGCGCCGACACCGGACCATCGCCAGGCACCACCAACGGCAGCACGGGCGAATCGATCGTATCCACATGACACGAGGCCACCACCTGCGCGGTGACGGTGAACGTGGCCAGCGACGTTGCGGCCGCGCACAGGGGCGAGAGCAGGGCGGTGGTCACACCGGCGAGGGCAATGAAGGAGCGATTCATAGGGCACCGATCCGTGGTGGTGTTCCCTCAGTCAACCAGACAGAGCCCCAACCGCAAGCGATGCGCGGTCCGAGTTGTGCGGCCCGTCTCAGCCCGGGCACACTCGCTACAGATTTCGGCCGCATCGGCCGATGGCGCATGAATCACCACCCAGGGGAACAGGAATGCGGAACACAGGAGCCAGGGCCTTGGCCCTCGCCGGACTGATGGCCGGAGCGGCCGCGGTCCACGGACAGGATCTTGAAGCACCCGTCTGCGGGTCCAACACCAACGTCGCCTTAGGCGACCCGGCCGCCACGATCAGCGACATCGATCGGCTGCGGCAATCACACGTCAAGCAAATCGACGAGAGCAATCCCTGCACGCCGATCACGGACTTCTGCCGCACCGACGCCTCGGACACGAAGTCACACTATTCCTGGACCTTCAACCAGGCCGGGCAACTCGTGCGCGAGGTGGGCGTGCCCATGGAGTTCGGGCAGGAACACAGCGTTTGGACCTACATTTACCAGGGCGGCGGGCGCTACCCGGTGGCCTCATCCATGGACGGCGCGCCGCCCGTGCCCACGCTGCGGGGCAATGCCGACACCGCCGGGCCGGTGACGATCATCACCTACGGCCCGAACGAGAAGGGGATCGTCCAGCGGGTGTACCGCGCCGGCTACCTCTCCGACGAGGTCGTCAAGGTTGGGGGCGCAATGCAGCGCACCGACTGCGTCTACGAGCGCGTGGGACCGTCCAACAATTTCACGCGGATCACCCAAGACGTCACGCAGGGCGACGACCGCAGCAAGCAATACGTCGAGTCCGTCCGTACGTTCAACGACAAAGCGTTGCTGATCGCCGAGATGAATCTGGGCGAACCCGGTGGCGTGCTCCCGAACACCGAGATCTCCTACACATACACCGCGTTCGACTCGAAGGGCAACTGGACGGCACGCAAAGAATGCTGGCACGAGAGCGGTGGCACCGGCACCAACCACAACTGGTGCACGACCCGCACGCGCGCGATCACGTACTGGTGATCCCACGCGGTCGCGTGGGATGTCTCGGACCTCACGGAGGCGCGCGCCTCCGTTGAGCCCGCCAGCGCCGCACGACCGAAGCGACGGCGGTGGTCAGCGCCAGCGCAAGGGCGAACGACCACGAGTCCACGAGCAGCGTCACGGCGTTCCCCGTGGGCGCGCGATCTCTTCAAACACCACGCCGGCCAGAGCGCCGATCGTGAGCGCCAGCATGCCCCACGTCGGGTGGGATAGCGAAAGCAGACAAAAGAGCATCACGCCCACGCAGGCGAGCAGGACGACGAACAGAATGTTGAGGACGGCGTTCATGGGGCGGTCCACACGGCGGTGATCTCTTTGATCAGCGTCTTGCCAAGAACAAGTGCGACCGTCCCAAAAACCAGTACGACCGTCGCCAACGCCGACACGAACGTCGCACACGACAGAATGGCGCCCCCGCACCAGACAAGGAAGGCAAGGCTGCGATGGGGTTCATTCCAGTCGGAAATGAAGTTATCGACCGACATGACGATGCCCGCAACGCAGAACATGGCGAGCGCCAGGCCAGTAATCAGGTTGCAGTAGAAAGAAGAGAGGGACCGCACGGGGAACTCCAACCGGGGTGGGATCCCTCCACACTACGGCGGCGCGTCGCATCGGCAAGGACCCGACGCCAGCACACCCGGCCCCCACCGCAAGCAATGCGCGGTGCCCCGCAGTTTGGCGTTTCTGAGGTTGTCGACGGAGCCGGAGCGGGTAGGGTGAATGAACCCCGCGCCCGGCCCATTGTCGTGAACCCCACAGCCGCCTCTCTCAATCCAGTTGCAATCGCCTTCATGCGGGTGACCGAGTATTACCCCGGCGAGAACGAGGAACGGCGCCGCTGCATCTAGGCGCGATGGGACCAGCGTCGGTTGGAACGTGAAGCGCGGCACCGGGACACTCCTGCATCCGCGCGCCGGAGGATGTGACGATGCCCGTTCCCAACGCTCACGTGCCCGCATGGGATCGGCGCAGCCGCAAGCACGGTGGTGATCCCTTGGGCCCTTCGGTGTGTCCGCCGTCGTCCCAGCCCGACTCCACGTCGGACGCTCGGGGCTGGTCTGAGATGGTGATGGACTTGCGCGCCACCGTGCTGCACCGGCATCACCGATGGGTCCTTCGATTGCGCCGACACGGGCTCCTCCCCAACGACGCATCCGTGGGCTTCACCGTGAACGTGCGGGCGGGAATCGACCATATGGTCACCACAGACGTTCGCTTCATGGAAGCCGGCCGTCGCGCCGTCCAGGCGCGGTGGGACCGCCGTCGCCTTCAACGCGAAACGCGCACCCAAGCCACCCCACACGATGCCCAGCGCCGGAGGATGTAATGACAACTGAAATCACCCACCACCTCTTCGTGTTAGACGGCATGGGCAATCTGGCCGCTGACTTGGCCGACTTGCCCTCCTTCTTCGATGTGTATCAGCGATGGGAACGTAAGATCACCCGTCGGGCCCAGCGTGCCGGTTTTCCGCGAGCGTATGGCGGACGTGCGCGCGACGACGATGAACTGGAGACGTGGGAGCGCGACGGCCGTCGCGCCGTCCAGGCGGCTTGGGATCGCCGGCGGCTGGAGCGCGCAACGCGCGCATCAGGTGTCACCGACCTGGTTCAACGCCGCCGCATGTGATCGCCCAAGGCCCCACACCCAAGGCCCAGCGCAACGCATCGAATAAAAACGCCGCCCCTTGCGGAGCGGCGGTCGGGCGTCGGTCATCCGTGATGACGTGGGGCCCCACGTCGGCGCCTGGACTTCCCGGCGCGTCTAGTAACGCATACGACGGGCGTGAATGCATCTTCACGCGCCGGCGCACAGTTTTTCGAGGCCACAATCGGGGCCGCTGGGTGCTGCGGTAAACTGCGAAATGTGGCCCTAGGGAGGGCTTCACCGCGACTTCACGTGAATCTCGGTGTCATCGTCACTTGTTGCGTCGTCTCTTTGGGGGAGGTTGGCCAATGCCGGGCAGGGAACGAGCCATACGGATGGCGCGCTTTGTTGTGATCGCCGCAATTTATTGCGCCGCGCTGGTCCTCGTCCGCCACATCTCCCTGGCCAACTGGTTCGTCCTGACGGGACTCAATCTCAGCGTCCTCTTGCTGGTTCCCTACCGGAACTGGGGCGCGTTGATGATGGGCGACGCGGCCCGATTGGCCTACATCAGCGCCACGTGCTACGAGCAGTTCGGTCTGCTCTGGGCGCTGATCAACCTCATCCCGAGCATGTGTTACTACGCCCCCCTTGTGTGGCTGTTCCGCGAGCGCTGGGGACTGAACCCCCACCGGCGCACGGTCGGCGTCGCGGCGCTGGTCCTCTGTTCCTTCCTCGCCAGCGCCATCGTGGTCGTCGTGACGATCGGCCAGATCCTGATCACGCCCAAGCCGCCGGGGTACGTCCTGGATTACGGCAACCTCATCGCGCGGCTGACGCTCGGCAACTTCCTCGGCGCGTTGACCGTGGTGCCCATCGCACTGGTCGGCGCGCAGGTGGTCCGATCGGCCCACGGCAATCTGGGCCGGGTGCGCCACCATTTGGCGGAAAGTCGCTTGGCTTACGACGCCGGCCTCCTGGTGCTGCCCCTGGTCGTCTTTTTGGTGGGTGTGGGCTCCAAGTTCCCGCACGCCCGCGGCGTCGTGCAGATGGCGCTGTTCCTTCCTGTCATCTGGTGCGCGCTCAAACACGGTTGGCGCGGTGCGGCGGTGAGCGGCACGATCGCGAGCGTGGCGATTGCCATCCTCATGCCCGATAAGGTCGACCACGGCACGCTGCAGGCCCAAGCGCTGCTGGCGATGGCGATCACCACGATGCTGCTGGTCGGCGCCAAGATCGCCGCGCTCAACGGCCGCGCCGAGCAAGAGCGCCGCGACGTGCGCCAAGCGCTGGCCCTCGCGCAGCGCAATGTCGTCATCGGGGAAGCCCAACTGCGGGTGACCGCCCTGGCGCTCGACCACATCGGCGAGGCGGTGCACTCGGCCTTCTTGATGATGATGGGGCGCCTCAAACATCTGCAGCCGGCGGTCGACGACAGCGGCTACACCCAACGCGCCACGGGCGCGCGCGACCAACTGCTTCGCCTCTCCGACGGCCTCTATCCCACCGCGCTGCGCGAACGCGGACTCCTGGCCGCGATGCGCGAAGGTCCTCTCCCGCGGTTCCTCGACGAAGCCGGCGCCCGGTACTGGGTGGATGTGCGCGGACCGGCCAGTCTGCTCACGCCGCCGGTGCGCCTGGCGCTCTACCGCATCGTCTTCGAGACCATTGCCCTGCGCTGCGGCGGGCGCGGCTATTCGGACTTCCGCGTGCGCGTGCGCGTGGGACGTCCCAAGCGCCGGGACCACGGCGTGGTCGTCGCCCTCCATCCGGATCCCGAGGACACGCGTGTGGGCTTTGGGGTGTGGGCGGTGGTGCAAATCGATGCGACGCGCCATCCGGTGCGCATCCATCACGTGCGCTGGGACGATCTCAACGACCGGCTGCGCCGCGCCGTCAGCGGGCTTGGCGTCCAAGCGGTCGCCGATCGCGCCGCCACCTTCGAAGGCCGCGTGCGCGAACGTCCCATCACCGAGGGCGTGCGCTTGATCGCCCTCGTGCGCAACCCCTCAACCCCGGCGGCGATCGACACCGCCGGAGCCGAACCGGAGCCGCGCCTCAGGGTCCTTTGAGGTTGCAATCCACCGGATCGCACATCTGCTGGCTCTGCGCCGCGACCAGCGCGGTGGTGCCGTCCGCCAGCGGGGTGGCCGTGACCTGCGTGGTCCCGTCGTTGTAGACGGTCGTCGGCGCTGCCGTCGGTGCGGCGGTGCTCGGCGCGGAGGCCGACTGCTGCGGCGTGGCGACCTGCTGCGAGAACAACCCAACGGGCAGGGTGATGTATTGGCCCGATGCGGTGCCGACAGCCCCCAGGACGTTGTGGCTGAGGTCGTTCACCTGAATGTATCGGACGCCGCCGATCGAAAACACATACACATGCCAGGACGGGCTGACCGAGACATCCGTCGTAGCCGGAACGGCTTGGCCCAAGCCGGTGGCGGGCGTCGCCGCCATCGCCTGGCCGAGCCCCAAACCGCATGCACCTACAATCGCCAGCAGCAGCGCGTGCGATGTTTTCATAAGACACTCCCCGTGGGTTTGCGTTGAATGATGGTCCGATCGATCGGAGCGGGCATTGTGCCCCGCGCCATCGTGTCATGGCGCGTGACCATCGCCATGTGGCAGCACATCGGGAGGGACGTGACGCCGATGTGAAGCCGTGGTATCCAGCAGAGAAACGCCAAAGGAGCCTGTCATGGACGCGATCGCGATGCTCCACCAGCACCTCACCGCCATCGCCGCGCAGCACGGCATGGAGGCCACCATGCACGGGCACAAGCAATGGGTGCCGGCCACCAGGGATGAGTCCGCGTATTGGGACGACGGGCGTCTCCTCAAACTGACGCCCACCCGGGTGCCCAGCCGTCCGCTCCTCGAACTGGAGCAAGACGACCAGGGCGTCGTGCGGATTTACAAGCATCGGGAATCCGATCTCACCGCGGCGTTCAAAGGCCGAGCGGTCACCTTCGATTGGGTGGTGGCCTTCATCGCCGCCAACGCCGATGCGGCCCGGCGCCTGAGCGGGCGGGGCGCCCCAAGCGAACCCCGCGCGCGGACCCATGTCCTTCCCACGCCCCCGGCGCCCGCGGCGGGCTCGTGGGAGATCCTGCAGGCGGAACGGCACCAGGTGGCCTGCGCCTGCCAAGGGCGCAACGACGCGTGCGCCCGGTGCGACGGCCGCGGAACGTATCAGGTCGACGGTCTGGGCAACCCCGTCTGACGCACCCGCGCACGCACAGAGGGACCCAACGGCAAGCGATGTGCGGTGCATCGCAACGCCGGCACGAGCCCGCCGTCAGGCTGTGACGGCCACCACGGCCCGCGCACGACGAGAGAGCGCAGCGGCCTAGGATGGTGAGTCCACCCTTCTGCGCGAACCCGCCGTGACGACCCGACCGATGGCCACCCTGCACGAACTCCACCAGGCGCGTGTGCCGACGGCGGTGATCGCGTGTGTTCTGGGGGTGCGCGAGACGACGGTGCTGCGGGCGCTGCAAACCCCGCGGGGGACAGAAGGACCCACCGATACCACCGAAGCGCCCGAGCGGCGCGCCCGCTCGGGGTCCACCGCGCTCGACGCCCCCATCACCGCCCTGTGGGTTGCCGGCCGCAGCGTCCGCGATATCGCCGACGAGGTTGGGCGCAGCGCGCCCACCATCCGCCGCGCGCTGGCTCGGTTGGGGCTGACCGAGGCACGCCGCGCCCGCTGAACCACACCCGGGCCCAAGCGCGTGGGGTGGTTGGCAAGCCGGGAAAACCTCCTAGGGTGAAGAGATCCCCAGAAGGAACTGCCCCCATGGCCAAGCGTCACCTGCCCGTCGTTCCCGCTCCCAAAACCTTGCTGCGCGACGCCAACCGCCTGCTCAGCCGACAGGACGCCGACACCGATCGCGCCGACACCGCCGCATGGACGGCGGAGCAAATGATCCGCGACGCGCGCGTCGGCAAGGACAAGCAGCAGTTCCGCGCGTATCTCTCCGAAGGACTGAGCCTGGGCGACCACGTTGCCGACGGCATCGCGACGATTTACGAGGACCGCGATCTCTTCGTGCGTCAAAGCGCCCACGCGTTGGCGCGGGTGCCTAAGAGCGGGGCGACCACCGAAGCGCTGGCGCAGGCCCACGACGCGCACCTGCGCGATCCGAAGACCCGTCAGCACCTGATGCGCCCGGTGAAATCCGTGGCGGGAGCGACCGACAGCGAATGGGCGCCCCTGGTCCACTGGCTGCACGAAAGCGAGCAGGGCTTGGCCAAGACGGTCAAAGGGGAGGCCATTGCGCGCATGGACCTCTATGTGCGCAGTGGGTGGGCGGAGAAGGATCTCGCGAGCGGCCCGGCCGGACCGTCCGCACCAACAACACCGTATGGCACCGCGCGCTCGGCGGCGGCCGACCACTTGCGTGACCTTGTCGACGGCCTGCGTCGGAACGGCGACGCCAACGGCCGAGAAATCACCGAAGCCTTGGACGCGCGATGGCAAGAACTCTTCGTGCCCATGAGCGTGAAGAAGGTCAGCCTCGACGGCACGGCCGACTGGAGGCCGGTCGCGTTTGAAGCGGGCCTGTCCACGTTTTCGATGGACGGCCGGGGCACCACGGAAGGCGGCGGACGCATCGACGCCTTCATCCGCGACGCCAACGACTCATCCGCCTGGCACATGGCCTTTGCCTCCAGCGGTGAGGACAGCCGCCGGCAAGGCGATCAGATGACGCGCCATGTGGGCGGTGTGTTGACGGGGATGGAACTCGGCGCGCCGCCGTTCGGGGAGAACGACCGCCTGGCATCCATTCACTACTACGCGCCGGCGATTGTCACGCGCGAGCGCGCCGAACACATCGGCCTCGCCGACAGCCGTGGGGTCATTCGGCACATGCAGGAGTCGGTGAACCGTCTGGCGCTCTACGCGCAACTCGATGATTCGCACATCCACCGCCAACAGGGCATCGGCAACGCCGTCCTGGCCACCCGCCACATGGCCGTCGGTGCGGGAAGCACGACCGAAGGGTGCGCGCTCTCCGACGTCGATCCCAAGCGCCACGCGCAGCAGATCGTTGGGGCGATCAAGGACCTCGCTCATGTGCGGTGGAATCGCGCCATCGAGCGCGCCGGCGAAACGCCGGTGCACGACACCATCTTGCCGCTGGCGATGGCGGCGCTGAGCGGCATGGCGAGCCACTATCCCGAGACCGTGCCCGATTTGCGCAAGGCCATTCCCAGCCTCAACGCGATCGCGCAGCAGTACCCCATTTCGGAAACCGGATTGGCCAAACATCTGACCAACACCGGCATCACCTTGAAGCACGGGGACACCCAACCGCTGCCCGCGCAGAAGCCGCTCAGCGAGGACGATCAGATTGCGCTGCGCGCCCGCATCGACGACGACCGCAACCGCGCGGAAGGCGCGAACGTGGTGACGCGTGCGCTGCACGGGCAGTTGGACGCGCGCGACACCCACGGCAACACGGCCCTGCACATTGCGGCGTGGACGCGCGATCTCACCTTGGCGCGCAAACTTCTGGATCAGGGCGCGCGCGTGGACGTGGTGAACGAGAACCAGCACACCCCGTTGCATGTTGCGGCTAAGGTCGTGCCGCGCACCAATCTGGGTCGGGCCGACAACGGCGCGCTGATCGGCATGATGGCCCAAGCCGGCGGACGCGCGGCGATCAACATGGCCGACGCCGAAGGCGACACCGCCCTGCACATCGCGGCCTCCCGGGGCCAGGACAACGCGGTGATGCACCTTCTCAAACACGGCGCCGACGCCAGCCGGCTCAACAACGACAACGAGACGGCCCGTGATCTCGCCGCCCAATACGGCAACGTGGTGCGCAGCCCATCGCTGCGGCAATCCGCGGACAAGTGCGTTCTCGTGATCGACACCATCTCGGCCATGCAGATGGAGGTGCAACAGCAGCGGCACTCCCAGAGCCGCCGTCGGGTGCACGGGTGAAATCCGACGCCCCACACCAAGGCCCCAGCGCATGACGCCCCACCTCCTCACGGATCCGCATCTGATTCGCTACGTCCAGGGATGGGCGGTCCCGCCGCGCGCGCTCCCTGCGTGGCGCGGGGCATCGCCCGCCGAACGCATCGCGCTTCTGGTTCCCACGACGCTCGCGCGCTTTCGCCTGGCGTGCGACACCGGCGTGACGGACGTGGCGTGCGCGCAGATGCCTGATGTGGGACCGATGTTGTGGGACGAGATTCGCCGCGAGGAACCGAAGCGGCGCGCGCAATCGATGGGGTGGCTCCGCCGCTTGAACACCGACGAGCGCCGCCGCCTCGACGCCGCGTGGATCGTGCTGCAAGACGCCGCGCACGACGCCCGGGCCGCGGAGGTGCTCGCGCTGCGGCACCAGCGGCGCGAAGCGATCGCCAACGCCAAGCGTCTCCGTCGATCCACCGCTGCGTAATCGGTGCCCGTCAGGGCGGCGGCGGCACGACGGTGACGGTGGACCCTTTGGCCGCGTTGGCGGTGGCGACCAGGTGCTGCGACAACGCCCAGCGTTCGGCTTGACCCGCGCGGGCCGCCTTGTTCGTCTGGAAGATCCGCTGCAACAAGGTCGGATCGTCCAACGGTTCGGGTTGTTGACCCGGGAACCATGTCCAATCGTGGAACGTGAGCGGCGCGCCGCCGGGATAAATGATGGACTGCCAGTACGGATCTTCAATCGTCCAGATCGTTGCGGAATCGGGAGTCTCAATGGGCTCGCACTTCATCACGTGGAACACCCCGTCGCTGGCGTAGCCGGCCAAAGGATGGTGCCCCACCATCGGGTAATAGGTCAGCCGATGGGGACCGGCGCAGTGGAAGGTGAGCACCACCTCGTTCGTGTGGGTTCCCGAACGCAGATCGTGGCGGAGCCCTCGCACGCTGAAGTTGGCGTGGCCGCTCACGTCCCGTCCGAAGATGGTCTTCGTTGTCAGGATGCCAATCGCATCCTCCAGTGAGGTCACGTGCAGCAGCGTGCACGCGTCCTGAGCGATCGCGCCCACGGCGGGGTAGGTCAGAGGCGGTAAGGGCTGAGCGGACATGGTCAACCTCGGAGGGGCGTTCGGCCGATCGTGCCACAACGCCCGAGGACAATGTCCCCACCACAGCGCACAGGTCCCACACCGCAACTGCACGGCGCCTCACACTCCGTCCGGTTGCCAACGTGCACCTTTTTGAGAGGGTGAAGGGGAACCAGGGACCGCCCCCGTCCCGAACCCCAACCGCCCCAGGAGTTTCCCTCTCATGTTCCTCCGCCCGACCGCTCTGGCCGTCGCTTTGCTGTGCGCCGTTGCCACCGCCCACGCCGCCGACGCGCCCTCCACGCACACCGTGGGCGCGATTGAAGTCAGCCCGATCGTGCAGGTCAACAGTCTGACCACGCGCGCCTCGTCCTACACACTCACGAACCGCACGGGATGCCCCGTGCGCGAGCAGATGCGCGTGATGACATGGACGGGCACCAGCGCCGATGGCGCGCGTGTGGAGAGCGACACCTCGGACGTGCAGATCCGGCCGGCGATCGTGACCATTCCGGACCAGGGCACGCAGATCGCCCGCGTGATCCACGTGGCGCCGCCCGGCGCGCGCGAGGAGCAGTACCGCGTGCACTTCGATCCCATCGTCGCCCCCGGCGACACGTGCCAGGGTGCGGTCCCCGCCGCGGCCGGGAAGATTTCGGCGCTGGTGACGCTGGTCCAGCACATCGACGTGCCGCTGTTCTACCGCGGCGCGGACATGACCGCGCATGTGACCGCCGCGTGGCAGGGCACGAAGATTGTGCTGCGCAACGACGGCACGGCCACCGCCAAGATCTGGTCCATTGGCGACGGCAAGCAGGTCTGGAACAAGCAGGCCAACTACGTCCTGCCGGGGCAGTCGGGGACGTTCGAAACCGGGCACACCGCGCCGGCGCAAGTGACCCTGGTGATGGGTGACACCAAGCCTGTCACCACGGTCCTGCCCATTCCCTGAGCCTCCCCCATGCGCACGCGGGCGTTGCTGGTCGCCCTGGTCCTGGCGGTGGGCG